>OBLI01000919.1_pt1 | contig 30482 bp, 24 predicted proteins | sample 1519701 | NCBI WGS metagenome assembly OBLI01 (sample SAMEA3663005, study PRJEB22513) | pig gut metagenome | biome: pig gut; feature: pig-associated habitat; material: faeces | place: France | collected 2012 | reverse complement strand
GACGAGGAAAAGCGTGCCCGCGAAGCTGAATAAGCGAGAAAATAGAACCAAAAGATGTGCCTGGCTCGTTTCTGCTGTTTTTGAAACGAACCAGGCACAATGAGGATGATAATCAGGGCAAATATTACTTCACAATGATTTTGCTTGTCTTGGAACCGCACTTCTGGATGTAGCATCCAGGACGAAGGTCGCGTGCAGACATCTTGTTGCCACTCAGGTCGTACCAGGTTGTCGCGGCATCAACGACACGCTCGGTAGAAGAAATGCCATTGGAGCCAGATTCAACGATTGATATGGTCATATTCACAACATCAACCTTTACATCATATTTTCCGGCCTTTGAGATGTTCCACTTGTTGTCATCACCACCAAACACCATCTTTGTATCGTCTGCTGTGTTACGGAGATAGAATGTCTGTCCATAACCGGTCTGGTTGTTTACCGCAACTTTCATTTCACCCACAACAAGGTCAGCTGTGGCTGTGAACACGGTGGGATTGTCGGCCAAGGGAGAAAGCATAGTGCCCGCACTGATGCCCCAACCTCCGGGTGTGGCAGAGCCGATAAGCCAAAGAGCGGTGTGATTCAGAGGATTAGTCTGGTAAGCCGCTTTCTTGACAACGATAGTCTTCGCCACGAGGTCGCAAACGATATCATAGTTGGCCGTCTCGCTCACCTTAAACTGCTTGTCATTGGCATTCTCTTCAGATGAAACAAGCGCAGATGCCACATCCTCGGCGAGTGTGACATCTTCGTCACCGGCACGATATTCAAGATTTCCCCAATCTGTAGTAGTGAGAAACTTGAACGATCCGTTTTGATTGAGATTGACTGTTGCCTTGAACACATCGGGGTTTTCCGAGGTGTTGAGCATCACCACACTGTTGTCGATAGTCCATCCGCCCCAGACAGCTTCTCCGACAATAAGCAGGCGGTCGGCGGCATTAGCGGTTAATACTGCGGCTGCAAGAGCCATACTGCAGAACATTTTTCGTAAAAAATTCTTTTTCATAATAATTTAATTTATAGGTTTTATACTAATGGCATATCCACCTCCAGGAGCAGCCTTGAGCTTAAGAATGCTTTTGTTGGTCACCTTACATTTGGAAATGGTGTATGCCTGTGGATTCTTCTTGTAGTCAGCATCCTTGGCGTCGGCATATATAGTGGCCTCATACTTCTTGCCCTTGTCGAGGAAATCGAGCTTGAGCACCGATTGATGCCCGTTCTCGCCAGCTGTGCAACCCATAAACCAGTTGTCGGTGCCTTTGGCCTTGCGGGCAATGGTGATATACTGTCCAGGCTCTGCCTCAAGATAACGGCTCTCATCCCAGTCGATGGCCACATCCTTGATAAATTGGAAGGCATCCATATATTTCTCATAGTTCTCGGGAAGATCGGCAGCCATCTGCAACGGACTATACATCGTGACATAAAGAGCCAACTGACGGGCGAGTGTGGAACTGATGTGATGGTGCTTGCCTGGGTCAATCTTGTTCATGTCACCTTCGAGGATTCCCGGTGTGTAGTCCATCGGACCTCCCTGCAGACGGGTGAACGGAAGGACGGTTGTATGAAAAGCCTTGTTTCCTGCAAACGACTCATACTCAGTGCCGCGCGCCGACTCATTGCCGATGAGGTTGGGGTAGGTGCGGCACAATCCTGTGGGGCGCACTGCTTCATGGGCATTCACCATGATATGGTGCTTGGCGGCCTCGGTCACACAATACAGATAGTGGTTGTTCATCCATTGGCCGTAGTGATGTTCGCCACGCGGCAGGATATTGCCCACATATCCGCTCTTTACAGAGTTGTATCCATACTTGTCCATAAGATGGTATGCCGCTTCGAGATGACGCTCATAATTGCGCACCGACCCGGATGTCTCGTGATGCATCATCAGTCGCACACCTTTGGAATGGGCATAATCGTTGAGTGCCTTGATGTCAAAATCAGGATAGGGCGTCTGGAAGTCGAATACATAGTCCTTTTCATGACCAAACCAATCTTCCCATCCAATGTTCCAACCCTCGACAAGCACTTGTGAGAATCCGTGCTTTGCCGCAAAGTCGATATATTTTCTCACGTTTTCGTTGTTCGCCGGGTGATTGCCATGGGGCTTGCATTTGGAATAGTCGGTGGAGCCGATATGCACAGAGGGCAGGTCGTTGGTATATGACCATGCCTTGCCTCCGCCAATCATCTCCCACCACACACCGACATACTTCACTGGCTTGATCCATGATGTGTCGGTATATTTGCAAGGCTCGTTGAGGTTGAGGATGAGACGAGAGGCCAGTGCTTTCCGGGCATCGTCAACCACCATCACCGTGCGCCAAGGAGTGCTACAAGGTGTTTGGCAATGGGCCATGTTGCCCTGGGCATCGGGCGTGAGCTGAGAGCTAAACACCAGTTTCTTGTCGTCGAGGTCGAGGTGCATACAAGAATAATCCACAAGAGCAGCCTCATGAATGTTGATATACAAGCCCTCTGCTGTCTTCATCTGCAGTGATGTCTGCACACCTGTGGGCGAGAAGAAAGTCTGCGAGGCATTGTCGCACTTGGCAGCCTCCATCAGGCCGCGGATCTCCGACAGTTTCGACTCGGTATAGTCATATTCCTGTGTGTCATAGTCGCCGGGAATCCACCATGCAGTATGGTCGCCTGTCATGGCAAACTCCGTGTGCTCAGCCTTGACGGTGAAATAAGGCAGATACTGCTGTTGTGGAAACTCATAACGAAAGCCCACGCCGTCGTCATATACACGGAAACGGAAATTCATGAAACGTCCGTTAGAAGGCTTTTCCAGTTCTACAAACAACTCGTTGTAATGGTTGCGAATGCTTTTCTCCTCACCCCACACCGGTTGCCATGTTTCATCAAATGAAGATGTGGTGGCATTGTTGATGCGAAACTTGTCCATCAATGAGTTTTCCTCATTGAGCTCCATGCCCAAACGGCTGGTCTTGACCACAGGAACGCCCTTATAGTCAATCTTATATGTGGGCACACCCTCGTCTGTCAGTGAAAAGCTCAACAGCAGGTTGCCGTCGGGCGATGCTACAGCATGTTGGGCAGTCTGTGAGGTGGCACTCATGGCCACCATTACACAGATTGTTGATATTATAAACCTATTGAATGTACGAATCATAACTAAACTTCATTGAATATTTGACATGTTTTATTTGGTCAACTTCACCACCTTGCATCCATGAGCAGGAATATTGGCGGTGATAGCCGCCGCCTTTCCCTCATCGGCATGCGCCCAAAGGTCGCGTACGTTCATCTCGCCACTGATGCCTATCTCAGAGAAATTGACTGACACGGTAGATGTGTTGTCGCTGCGGTTGAACAAGGCGAGGACATAGTCGCCATTAGACATCTGTCCATACCATATCTCGTTCTTCTAGTTGCCGAGTTTGTCGCTAAGCGGTTTGCCTACAAATCCGTCGCGATTGAGCGCAAGCAATTCGTCGTTGGTATAGTACTTGGCATTGTCACCGATTGTGCAATATTGGTCGGCTGCCGCCACAGGGCCTCCGGCAATGAGTTGGAGTGATATTTCCGTCTGCTTCTCTGCCTCAGAGTCAAATTTGTTGAGTCGGATGAAGTCGCCATCAAGAATCACCTTGTTACGTCCGGAGATATGCGACCAATAGGTAAAGCCGTCAAACTGGTTGTTGCAGTTGGGCCAGTTGGCGTAAGACTTGCCCTTGTCCTGCGCAGAGCAGTGCCACCAGCCACCGCCGCCGGTATCACAAACGATGCGCACCATATTGCCATAGCGAGCCTCCAACTCGGCATCATTATACATGTGTGGCATGACAAGCGAAGTGAAAATGCCATATTTCTTTGCCGACTCTGCAATGTAAGCCAAGGCACGGGCATAGTTCTCACGACCATAGCCACGTCCTACGATACCAATACCGCGGTCCTTGCCGTCCTCATACCAAGAGAGGAAGTCCATACGGATGAAGTCCACACCCAGTTCCTTGTAATGCTTGAAGAATCCGTCGATATATTCCTTGCAACCAGGATTCTCGGCCACAGCCCAGTGGAACCACTTGTCTTCGGTGCCAGGGTTTTGCACAGCAGTCTTCCCGTTGTAATACAAGTTGGCAAAGGTATAGTCTGTTCCCTCAATCCTTGTTTCACGCGGACCGTGAATCCACAGCGGGTTGTCATATACACCCAGTTTGAGCCCCTTGGCCTTGCACTTGGCCACGAGGTCTTTCAACGAAATCGAGCCATACTGGGTCATGTATCCCGAAGCGTCTGTTGACAACATGGCGATAAATCCATCGGTGCAGATCATGTCATAGCCATGGGGCTTGAGCTCTGTAGCCACGAAATCGATGATTTTGTCCCACTCATCGGGAGAGATGTCGATGGTCGTCTCCCCTTGGCGCTCCTTCTCGTAGCAATATTCATATACGCTCCAATACAGAGGAGCCTTCACATTCTCGTGAATGCCTTCCACCACAGGCAAGTCGGGCAATTCATACTTTGGTGGATATTTCATCTCCACGTCATCCTTGCATGAGGCAAACAATGATGCTGCCGCAAGGCATATTGTCATTAGTGTCATATTTTTCATTGTCATTGTCGTTTGGATAGATTATTTTTTCGTCACAGCTATGGTATAGTCTTTGAGATTGAAGGTGATGCGATATGTACCAGTCTCTGTCACCTTCCATTTGTTGTCGGGGTCACCAGCGTAGAACAAGAAGTCGGGTGCAGCAACGCCTGCCGATGAAATCTCGGTATTGGCCACCAACGGGTGAAGGAACGGGCAAGAAAATGTTCCATCCTGAACAAGGCAAGCCTTCATCTCTCCAGGCACAAGTTCTCCCTCCCATGTGAATACATATTTGTCATTGGCATCACGGGTGAATGGAGATGCAGAGTCCATCGACCAGCCGCCAGGTGTGGCATCACCGATCATGAAGAGCGTCTCGGTCTCGATGGGGTCTTTCTTCACTTCAATTTCGCTGACGAACACGGCATTGATTGTCCAATGCTCAAGGTCAAGACTGATGCGATATACGCCATTCTCTTCCACCCTCCATTTGTTGTCGGGTCCGGTGGTGAAGACAAAATCGCCGCTTTCCACGCCACTCTTGTTGATTTTGCAGTCGGCAGAGACGGGACGGATGAACGGCACATCCCAACTGCCTTTTTCCAGACAAGCCTTCATCTCTCCGGCTTTCAGTTCACCTTCATATTCGAAGACATACTTTGACTTCTTCACCAGTTTCGTAGGGTTGTTGTTGTCCCAACCATTAGGAGTGGCATCGCCCAGCATATATACCGTCTCAGCCTCAAGCGGTTCAATCACAGGGGCGTCGTTCTCACCAATAAACTCTGTTGACATGGTCCAGTTGCGCAGGTCAAAAGTGAGTCGATATTTTCCGGCGTAAGTCACGCGCCATTTGTTGTCGGGGTCACCGGCGTGCATGATGAATTTCTGTGCCGTGATATTGGTCTTGGATATTTCTGTGCCGTTGTTTTCGGGACGGATGAAAGGAGCGTCCCAACTGCCCGTTGTCAGGCAGAGCTTAATCTCACCGGCATAGAGCGAGCCTTCCCATGTGAAGATGAGGGCATCGTCGGCAGAAGCCTGTAGCGGAGTGGGATTGCCGATGTCCCATCCATTAGGAGTGGCATCGCCCACCATGTAGAGGGCTGATGTCTTGATGGGCAGGTCACCCTCGATGATTATCGGGTCTTTTTCTTCGTCGCAGCCTGTGATACACAATGCCATGAGCATTGCGGCAAGACCGGAAATGATATTTTTCAGTTTCATGATTGTATTCTTTTATTAATGTTATACTCCTTAATCATTATATCCCGGATTCTGTTTCAAAGCCCTGTTGGCGTTGAGGATAGGACGCATAATCGGGAATATCTCCGTGTGAGAATCGGCATCAGGGGTTTTGTCCCACCATGTGCCCGATGTAAACTTGCCAAAGCGGATGAGGTCTATGCGTCGGCGGCTCTCAGCAAAAAACTCTCGTCCCCATTCGTCAAGCATCTCATCCAAGTCGAGCAGGGCATTACCCTCCGGGGCATAGAGCACCTCTTGGAGATTTTCTGCGGGATAGTTGCGGCGGCGCACTGTATTGAGCAGGCGTGCTGCCTCTGCCTTCTTGCCCTGGCGCAGTTTGCACTCTGCAAGAGAATAGATGACTTCGGGCAGGCGAATTTCCGTGTAGTCGCTCTCCATCTGGTGCAGGTCTTCATCAGAATAGAATGGATATTTGGCAAAGTGCCAGCCTGAGTTGTGGTCGCCGTCACGCAGCGTGCTTGTTGTGGCGGCCAGCCACTTGTTGGGGTCTAATCCCTGGAACTTGCCCACTGCATCGCGGATATACAGTTCGTAGTCTACTTCTGGTGCCTTGACTCTCTTGGTGGCTCCGTTTTCGTCCTTGTATTCAAGATAGCCATAGAGGAACATTCCCTCGCGGCGACTGTCGCCAAGATTGCGGTAGAGCTTCAGGCGCACGTCTCCTGGATATTTGCGGAACTTCTGCACCGTCATGCCCAACTGGTAGTCGAGCAGCTCGCCATTGGGGGCATAACTTGGAGAAGCGGCATACTTGGTGTTGTGGTCGCTGGCCTTGCACTTGGAGTCGTTGAAATAGTAACGTGCGCGAGCAGGCACCGTCCACCAATAAGTGTCGCCCTGATATTGCCAATAGGTGTAACCGGCATCGGCAGGGAAACCGAAGATCACCTCGTCGCAGTTGTCGTTGTCCCAGTCGAAGGCAGCATCCCAGCGGTCGGCCACGGCATATTTGCCATATTCACCATTGACAATTTTCTGTGCTATTGCAGCACATTCATCATATTTCTCCTCGCCGATATACACTTTGGCATTGAGGTAGAGACGTACCAGAAGGGCTGCGGCACTGGCTTTTGTCCATTGGCCTTGTATTGAGGCATTTGTGCCCAGGCTCGATTTCTCGATGAGCATGGGTATTGTCTGTTGCAGTTCTGTCTCGATAAACTCGAATATTCTCTTCGGCTCAACCTGTGTCTCGGTGTTCTGCGACACATCATTGTAGCTCACGGCGAGAGGCACGTTGCGGAAAGCATCGAGCAGACGAATGTAGAACCAGGCACGCAGCACCCTGCACTGAGCTTTCAGGTTGTCAAATTCAGCCTGAGAAAAACCAAACTTTTCAGGAGAAAGGGTGTTGAGGTCTTCTATCACATAGTTGGCCTGCATGATGCCCTGAAAGCATCCGTTCCATTCTGTCTGTGGGTCACCACCGTCTTCCACGTTCCACTCATGATTGTGCAGGCGGCGCCATTTACCCCCGTCGTCCCACCAACCGTCGCGAGTGGGAGTGATGAGTTGGTCGGCAGACAGTTCGTTGAGCACATGTCGGCTCTGTATGCTCCAGAAAGCATGTTCAAATGGGCGGAAGGTGGCACGGACAACGTCCATCTTCGTGTTGTAGTAGTTTTGTGTGCCCACCTGGTCGTAAAGCGTCTCGTCGAGGTCGGTGCAACTCGTCATTGTGGCTGCACCCAGTGCCGCAGAGACTAAATATTTGAATATCTTCATGTCTTTATCAGAATTAATCGTTGTTGGAAATCAATTTTCTTCGAGGTTAGAAGTCAATTTGCATGCCCAGGATAAACTGGCGAGTGGAGGGGAAATAAGTTCGTGAGCCTTGACCGCCAGGGGTAAGACCGTTGACCTGGTAGGTTGACGGATCCACACCGCTGAACTTTGTCAATGTAAACACATTCTTCATTGTGCCATAGAGACGGATGCGCTCAATGAAACGGCAGTTTTCGGGCTTGAGGGTATATCCCAATGTCACCATGTCGAGCTTGAGATAATCGCCACGCTCTAGGAAATAGTCGCACACGACGGGGTTGGCTGTCGATGAAACCACAAAATTCTTAGCGTATGCCTTCTTCAGGCGATTGCCCGTAAAGTTGCGTGTGCCATAATAGAAGTCGTGGATGTTGAAGAGGTCAAAACCGAATGCTCCACGGAAGAACAGCGAGAGGTCGAAATTCTTGTAGCGGAAGTTGTGGGTTGTTGACATGGTGAACTTGGGCATACCGTTGCCCACCACCGTGCGGTCGGCATCACTTGCCTGCGAGGCCCTGATGATGTCGCCGTCCTTGTCGTATACCAACCATTCGCCGTCGGCGGTATGGCCGGCATAACGCCACATGTAGAAATTACCGAGTGACTCGCCTTTCTGTATGCGCTGAAGGTTGTAGAACGGATAGGGGTCTTCTGTTCCGCATACGTCATAGTAGTCTTGACCCACAAATTCAGAGTTGCTGAAATCAACGAATTTGTTGCTCTGTGTCGTACCAACAAAGTTGATGTCGTAAGAGAAGTCCTTGGTGTTGACGGCACGGAAGTTAAGGTCAATCTCAATACCGGTGTTCTTCATCGTTCCAACATTGACAAATGTCTCGTCGAAGAGATAGGGAGGCACCGACACCTTATAGTTGCCGAGCAGATCTTGCTGACGACGGTTGAAATAGTTGACCGAACCATACAGACGGTTGTCGAAGAGTGAGAAGTCGATGCCCACGTTCCAGTTCTTGCCTTTTTCCCAACGCAGATTGGGATTGACATTCTTCGACGGGCCCCATACTTGGAAATACTTTCCATTATATAAATAGTATCCAAATCCGGTCATGGTGTTCAACGAGAGATAACTGCCGAAATCCTGATTGCCCGTTACACCGAAGTCAGCACGCAACTTGAGGTCGTTCACCCATTTCACTCCCTTCATGAATTTCTCGTCAGAAATGCGCCATCCGGCAGATACGGCGGGGAAGTTGCCCCATTTGTGATTTTCACCGAATTTCGAGGAACCCTCGTGGCGCATTGAGACTGTGAACATATACTTGCCTGCAAAGTCATAGCTCACGCGACCGAAGAAGGCTATCAGCTTCGAGTCGTTCTGATAACTGCCCATACAGATTTCTCCTTCCTCCTTTGCGTATTCTCCCGATCCGAGGTTGTCGGCACCAAGTCCGTCGTTCGGGAAATCTTTGTTGTAGGCATCAAAACCCGAATAGTTGGAGTATTGATAAGAGTAGCCGGCCATAACCTTGACGTTGTGCTGGCCGAAACTTCCGCTGTAGTTGGTGAGCCACTCCATGATCTGTTGGCGCTCCTTGGAATAAGAACGACTCGCCTCTCCTTCACGTCCGTTGTTGATGGCTATGGTACTGGTAGAGGGACGGAACCATGTATTGTTGTTGCTGTATTGATGGTCGGCAAACATCAGTTGGGTGGTGAGGCGATGATTGCTCTTTCCTTCTTTGGCGAGCAATGGCAGGAGATTGAGTTTGACGGTGGCATCCCAATCGAGAAGTTTCGTGTCGGCATGGTCTTTCTCAAGTTTCTGTCGTTCCACGGGATTGGAGCCTACAACTTGTCCCATGAAATTATAATAGCGTGTCGGATTCTCAGGATCCATCATCGGTGTCGTGGGATTAGCCTCAATGGCATCCTTGAACACACTCCAGTCGGCATTGTCGCGGTATATGATACGTGGAGCCACATTGGCAGTGAAGGTGAAGAGCCCGCTCTTCGTGGTATGCATGATTGATGCACGCGCACCATATTCCTCACGTCCTGAGCGAAGGTCTATACCATTGGCGTCGCGATAGTCAGCACTGACACGGTAGTTGTTTTTGTCGTTTCCGCCACTGATGGTGAGGGTGTGCTGCATGGTGAAACCCGTGCGGCTCACAGCGTCAAGCCAATCAACATTGCCACCCAGGTCAACTCCTGTGTCACCCCATCCAAGACGCACGTCACGATAGTCTTGGGCGCTCATCATCTCGAGATCTTTCTTGATGACATCGAATGACACCATACCAGAATATGACGTGTGAACGGCTCCATCCTTGTTTCCCTTCTTGGTGGTCACCACAATGACACCGTTAGAACCACGTGTTCCGTAGATCGCAGAAGCCGCACCGTCTTTAAGAATGTCAAACGAGGCGATGTCGTTGGGATTGATGTTCGTCAGATTGCCGCCAGGCACACCGTCGATGACAATCAGCGGACCAAGACCGGCCGAGCGTGAGGAAACACCACGTATCTGGATGCTTGCCTGGTTGTTGGGGTCGCCGGCACCGGTATTGGTAATGGATACACCCGGCACCTTGCCCTGAATCATCATAGAGGGGTCGAGCGAACTGACGGTCAGAAAGTCTTTTTCGCTCACATGCGAGATAGCAGAGGTAAGCTCCTTCTTGTCCATGGTGCCATAGCCTATGACCACCACCTCATCAAGAACGTCACTTCTCTCCTTCAAGGTCACATCAATCATCTTGCGGTTGCCAACCTTTTCGTTGGCTGTCTCAAAACCAATGTATGAGAATACCAAGGTGGATGAAGACGATGCTTCGATGGCATAATGGCCATCCATGTCTGTGACGGTGCCCTGACCAGTCTTGTCAACCCTTACGCTGACACCTATCAAGGGCTCTCCGCCCGAATCTTTCACCGTACCGGTAATCTTTTTCTGCTGGGCTGATGCAGTCGTCGTGACACACACCAAGAGTACCATCATAAGAAACCGATACATTACATCCTTTGTCGTTAATAGTTTCATCATGTTATTTATAATTTTAGGTAAATCGTTTCTGAATTCGCTACAAAGATAAACACTTTTTCAATTACTTGTTCTTATAAGTACTCATCAAGTACATTCAGATATTCTTGATAATTTGTTATTTCATTGATATTCAATACTATATAAGATATGTATATATGGGGTAAGTACATTCATATATTAGTGTAAAAATACTAATTATACGATTAATTAACATATTTTGTACATGTTTCGGCACTCATCGTAAGGTCTTTTTGATTATTTATTAGTACATTTGCAAAGAAATATGGTTTGTTCGAAATATAGGGTGACGTTTTTTAGAATATAAAGGATGTTATTCTTGAAGTGAGTCAGATATGTCGGATGAATCAAAAATAAATAACACCAATTGCAACGAATGCTATGCTACAGATAGATGTGAAAAAAACAATTTTGCTGTTTGTTGTGATATGTTTGCACAACGCATTTGCCTATGCCAAGAACTCTGTATGGCTTGAAAAACTCGACAGCATACTTGCCGTAAGCGAGAATATTGTGGCTGAAAAGAACAATAAGATTGCCATGCTAAAGCAAATGGCTGCTAAAGAAACCAACACGTCATTGCTCTTGAAAAGATACTGGGAACTCAGCGAAGAGTATTATGTCTTCAAATTCGACTCTGCCAAGATATATGTGGAAAAAGGACTGGCCTTGGCCAGGAAAACCAACAATCGGCGCTATGTAGTGGCCAATTCCATCATGTTGGCCAAGCTGCTTGCCATTGGTGGACTATACAGCGAGGCCATCAGCAACCTCAGCAAAATCAACCCCGAAAGCCTTGAGCCAGACTTGTTTTTCGACTACCATATAGCATACTTTACCATCTATTCTTACTGGGCGGATTATTGCAACGACAATACTTATTCTCCTATTTACAAGGAGAAATCCAACGCTTGTCTGAAGAAGGCGGTTGACTATATTGACAAAAACAGCGAGGCATACGACTACTATATGGGTGAATACCATGTCTATGTGGATAAAGACGACAACAAAGCCCTGAAACATTATTTCAAAACACTGGAAAAAAACGGTATGACCTCAAGGTATTATGCCATGGCCTCATTTGCCATAGCCAACAACTATAGTGCACACAACGATATGGAAAAATATGAGGAATACCTCGTCAAGGCCAGTATATGCGACATTCTCTGTTGCACCAAGGAAAACCTTGCCCTTCAATATCTTGCCACACACCTTTTCAAGCAAGACGACGAGAACATCGAGAGGGCCAGGATTTATATCAACTTCGCCATGGACGATGCCAAAACATACAACAACCGCCTGAGAATACTCGAGATTTCACAGAAACTGCCTGTAATCGTCTCAACATACCACAAAATGGTAACTACCCAAAACACATTCCTCAGATATGCTGTATGGGGTATTTCACTGCTCGTTGTGACCATGCTCATACTGTTGTATTTCTTCTTCAGACAGAATAAACTGTTGTCGAAAAGAAGACAAGAATTGCATAACAGCAACAATCTGCTGAAGGAAACCAACGAGAGACTGAACCGTGCCAATGAACAATTGCTCGACACCAACCGAAAACGAGAGGGGCTTGCCAAACTGTATATTGACCTTTGTGCCAAATACATCGACAGAATAGCCAAATTCCAGATGATGGTACAAAGAAAAATCAAGGCAAACCAAATCAATGACCTTCTGAGCCATATTTCCTCGTCGAGAGTCAACCAGGAGGATGCTGCCACTTTCATGAAACGATTCGACGAGGCGTTCCTGAATCTATATCCTTCGTTTGTCACGGAATTCAACACGCTGTTGAAAGAGGATGAACAGATTGTCATCAAACAATCGAATACCCTGACCACGGAACTGCGTATTTTTGCCCTCATACGTTTGGGAGTAAAGGAGAGTTCGGAAATAGCCGCCTTGCTCTATTATACTCCGCGCACTATCTACAACTATCGTTCTGCCTTCAAGAACAAAGCCATCGACCGCGAGTCGTTTGAGCAGCGGGTGTGCATGCTTTGCACGGTCATCAACGACAAATCGGTGATGCAGTCGTCGAGCCCGGCGTCCAGTTAACCACCATAACCGGCTAAAATGGTTTCATCAGAAATATGGAGTGACGCTTTCTATATGGCCACACCGAAATCATTCTTTATTTCTTCCATCACAAATGTCGACTCAAGTGAACCAAGCATGGGCAACTGACCCAACACGTTGAGCACAAAACTCTGATAGTATTTCATGTCAGGTGCATGCACTTTGAGCAGATAGTCAAAACGCCCCGATATATTATAACACTCCGTAACCTCTGCTATCTCCTTGATGGTATCGCAAAACTCCTTTGCTACCTGCTTGTTTAGTGGCGACAATTTAACACTACAAAAGACAATGAATCCTTTGTGGATCTTCTCCGCATCCAGAATGGTAACATATCGCCTGATAAATCCCTCTCGTTCCATGCGCTTGATGCGTTCATATACTGGTGTGCTGCTCAGGTTTACCTCACGAGATATCTCCTTTATGGTGAGGCGAGCATCCTGCTGCAGGCATCTCAGAATAGAAATGTCTACACTGTCGAGCGACTCAATAATCTGCTTATTTCCCATAATTATTGCCTTGTTATTAGAAAATTATTCTATATCTGCTGCAAAGATAGTGATTATTTCTAAAGTTACAAAGTTTTCTTGGAAAATAACACTTTTATATATTACCTTTGCATCAGAAACAAAAAAAACAAAGTATTAATAAATAATTTATAGAAAGGAACATAACTATGGCAAACAACAATTACCATCTCGAGACACTCGCACTCCATGTAGGACAAGAGCAGGCTGATCCAACCACAGACTCACGCGCTGTGCCAATATACCAAACTACATCGTATGTATTCCACAACTCACAGCACGCTGCCGACCGTTTCGGATTGAGAGATGCCGGCAATATCTATGGTCGTCTGACCAATTCCACTCAGGGTGTGTTTGAAGAAAGAGTGGCAGCCCTCGAAGGCGGAGTGGCAGGCTTGGCAGTTGCTTCTGGTGCCGCCGCCATCACCTATGCCCTGCAAAACGTATTGCAGAATGGCGACCATATAGTTGCTGCAAACAATCTCTATGGTGGCAGTTATAACCTTATTACCCACACTCTCAGCACACAGGGTGTAGACTATACCATCGTTGACTTTGCTGACCTTGAGGCAGTGGAAAAGGCCATACGTCCTAACACTAAGGTTGTGTTTGGTGAAACCCTCGGCAATCCCAATTCTGATGTTACAGACCTAAAGGCAATAGCCGATATAGCCCATCGTCATAACACACTTTTCATCGTTGACAATACCTTTGCTCCCATCCTTGTTCGTCCTATCGAATATGGTGCAGACATAGTGGTACATTCAGCCACCAAGTTCATCGGTGGCCATGGTAGTTCGCTCGGTGGAGTCATCGTGGATGCAGGTCGCTTTGATTTCAAGGCAAATGCCGACAAGTATCCAACCATTGCAAAACCAGACCCCTCATACCATGGTGCAGTCTTTGCCGATGTGGTTGGTCCTGACGCGTTTGTCACCAGGATAAGGGCCGTCTTGCTGCGCGACACTGGTGCCACCATCTCTCCATTCAATGCATGGATATTGCTCCAGGGCGTGGAAACACTACCTCTGCGCATAGAGCGCCATGTGGAAAATGCTCTCAAGGTGGTAGAATATCTTGCTGCCCATCCCAAAGTGGCCAAGGTAAACCATCCGTCGCTCCCATCTCATCCTACCCATGCTCTCTATAGCAACTATTTCCCAAATGGAGGCGGTAGTATCTTCACATTTGAAATCAAGGGAGGCGAAAAAGAGGCATGGGCATTTATTGACAATCTCAAGATCTTCTCCTTGCTGGCCAATGTTGCCGACGTCAAATCATTAGCCATACATCCATATACAACAACACACTCTCAACTAACACAAGAAGAACTGGCTCAGCAGAATATCACTCCTGCCACTATACGACTATCTATAGGTGTGGAGCACATAGATGATATAATTGCTGATATTGACCAAGCATTAGAGAAGGTATAGAAAGTTTCTTATCAAAGTATGAGGTGCAGCGAATAGCCGCACCTCTGCGCTAAATGATAGTAATGTCTTTACACCTCAATAGTAATGTCTTTGCACTTTATATAGTAAACCTGATGTATGTTCGGTCATCAAATGAGACGTTGCCGGTCAATAATCCTTTTGTGGCCTTGTATGAATTGATGCAAAGGGGGTCATCAGCCAATTGTTTATTCAGTGCCTGCTCTGATTCTTCAAGGGTGGGGCAGAGGAAAGGGTAGCCATCAGAGGCCAGAACAATAGTCCATGGACGGAAGTCGAGAGTGATAACACGTGTATGAGCCATGGGAATAGGAAAGCCGTCTACTACCGAATAGGTCTTATTCTGCCCTTGCATGCTCTCAATGAGTTGGGGGATGATGGCTTTACGGGAGATATCTTCTTTCATCAGGCTCTCCAGTGTTTCACTACCATCAGATAATAGTCTATGAGCCTCCAGCGACCTAAGGTTGGCAATGTCCGCCTCCATGGGTTTGGGATTGTCATACAACTCATCGTTTACGAGGCACTGACAGTCGCCAATCATCCAAATCTGTCGCTGTAATCTACTGTAAACCACGACGCTGGCCGTTAACCTGTCTTCAGGATGCTCAACCAGATGCTGCCACTGGCTTTTTTTGTAATGCTTTATCACAGCCTGCGACACACCCTTGGCAAACTGTTCGAAGGTGAGTGTCTGGGGTGCCCGGTGCAAATATCTGCTGATGATGTGAGCGCAATAGGCACCATTGGAATACCATAATGAATACCTCTTTTTGCTCTTGCTCGTGCTGCCGTCTATCACCGCAATGAAGTTATCAGTAATCACTATTGCGTCTTCCATGGCTCTTTTTTTGCCCTTTGCCACGCACGCCTTTTCTATTATTTTCATGTCTGTTGTCTGATTTCCCAAAAGAATTATCTTTCCTATTATTACCTCTCGAAGAATTATTGCTTCTCGAAGAATTATTGCTTCTCGAAGAATTATTACCTCTTGGTGTGGAATTATCTCTTGCTGCAGGATTGTTTCCGCAGAGTTCTGCAATGAGGTCTTTACGTCCTATTCTCTTTAGAGACTGTATGATGCTTCGTTGCTCCTCTAACTTATACCAGAAGAAGTATTGTCGTTGTGCCAGTTTCTCATCGCGTGTTTTTGCCGAGAATACGGGTTGCAAAGTATAGGGATGCAAGCCTGTATACCATGTTTCTGTGCTTATGGTCATAGGAGTTGGCGTGAAATCCTGCACCTGTTCGAGTTGGAAGTCGAGTCGTTTTGTTTTCACTGCCAGTTCGGCCATGTCTGCTTCTGTGCATCCTGGGTGGCTTGAAATAAAATATGGTATGATCTGTTGTTTTAGTCCCTCTTCTTGGTTTATTCGGTCGAAGATGCGCTTAAATTCTATGAACTGCTCGAATTCAGGTTTGCGCATCAGGTCGAGCACTGTTTGCGACGTATGTTCGGGAGCCACCTTGAGTCGTCCGCTCACGTGGTTAATTATCAGTTCGCGTGTATATTCCTTTGTTGCGCGGTTGGTTTTTTCATCATCTGTTTGGTGCAGTAGCAGGTCGTATCTAACTCCACTTCCAATGAAACTCTTTTTTATTTCTGGCATGGCATCTACGGCTCTGTAGATATCGAGCAGTGCCGAATGGTCGGTATTGAGGTTAGGGCATATCTTTGGGTTTATGCAACTTGGTCTTTTGCATTTCTCGCAGATATTTTTGTTTTTGCCAGCCATACCATACATGTTTGCCGATGGTCCGCCGAGGTCTGAGAGATATCCTTTGAAGTCTGGCATGCGTGTTACTGCCTTTACTTCTTTCAATATGCTTTCCTTTGACCTACTGGAGATGAATTTGCCTTGATGAGCAGATATGGTGCAGAAGGCGCATCCGCCGAAGCATCCCCGGTGTATGTTAACCGAGTGACGAATCATATCGTATGCAGGTATACGTTTGTTTTTGTATTTTGGATGCGGCAGACGAGTATATGGCAGGTCGAAACTAGCATCCAGTTCCTCTGTGGTCATGGGAGGGAATGGTGGGTTTACCACAGCAAACATTCCGTCCACCTCCTGCAATAGTCTTGCAGCGTGCATTCGGTTTGATTCCTCTTCTATGTGTCTGAAATTCTCTGCCTGACATCTTTTGTCTTGCAGGCATTGGTTATGGCTGTGCAGGATGATGTCAGAGGGTTGTATGCCATTGGGTATATCCTCTTTGTTTGCCAGGAATACTGTTTGCGGAATGTCTTTTATATCTCCGATGTGAGAGCCCATGTCCATTTCCCTGCACAGTTGCAGTATGGGTTTTTCTCCCATGCCATAGATGAGCAGGTCTGCATTGCTATCGCAGAGTATGCATTTGCGCAGTTTGTCCTGCCAGTAGTCATAATGTGTTAGTCTGCGCAGAGAAGCCTCTATGCCACCAATCACCACGGGCACATCGGGATAGAGTTGCTTGAGGATATGAGTATAAACGATGGTTGGATATTCAGGTCGCATATCATGCCTTCCGTCAGGACTATAAGCATCTTCGGAGCGCAGTCGTTTGTTGGCTGTATATTTGTTTACCATCGAGTCCATGCATCCTGGTGCAATGCCGAAGAAGAGTCGTGGCCTACCCAGTTTTTTGAAGTCGCGGAAGTCGCCGTGCCAGTCGGGTTGGGGCACTATAGCCACTTTATAACCCGCCGCTTCAAGGGTGCGACCAATTACGGCCGCACCAAATGAAGGATGGTCTACGTATGCGTCGCCTGAAAAGAGAATGACATCGAGTTGTGTCCATCCTCTCAGTTCGAGTTCTTTCTTTGTTGTTGGTAGAAAATCTGTTAATTGCATATTATCAATTGAAGGGAGTTCCTTGGAATGAGCGTGTTGTCATGCCGAGATTATCATTACCCCTGTCTTTCCATTCGATATATAGCAATACAAGTTGCTGTAGTCCGAATGCTTTCATGTGTGCATGATAAATCACGTCAAGACAGAGGTCGAGGAGGTCTTTGTCTCTGCCTGTTTCTGTTTCGAGTATAGATCTGATGTTTAGTCTTAGTTTGTCCATCACCTGTTCGTCCACATATCCGTTGCTATCGATAAGATCTCTAAACAGGCAGTATTTGTCTATAGTTTCGAGATGTTTGTCAGTGATATTGATAAATCTCGATGCCGATGAGTTAAGTTGTAGTTTGTACATAGTTTTAAATGTTTATTGGTTATGTTTATTAGTTATTTGTTTTTGCTTTTTATTTTTCGAGAAATCCGATTATTCCTTTCATTATGCTGTTTCTTACATGTTCTTCGGTGATACATTCAAAAGGTATTGCCATGACGATAGACTTATAGTCATTGCCATCGTAAGCCACCGATGCCTCGCTGTCGTCGGCATATCTCATCGCAGCAAAGGCTGAGCCTTGCGGTCTGATGATATCGGGATGCAACACGCAGTAGTGGTTAGGGTTGACATTATTATAGAATGTGAATTCGAGCGACAGTCCTCTGATGCTATCGTTATGAGTTTCGGTCTTTCCTCCGTAAGAGTATTTGAGTATATCGGCAGCGAAGATACTATCTTTATGCATAATCATGTCGCTTCCTATGTGTGCACCGCTTACCATCAGTCGTCCTCCCCTTTGGGCATAGTCGGCAATAAGTGTTTGCATAGCAGGTGTCAGCACCCGTGTTCTGTTTACGCTATATCCATCGTCATACTGATCGCCGAGCAGTATATCGGCAATGTGTGCCCCATTGAGCGAAGTATCGCCATGTATTAGTGCATCGACCGAGCAACTGCCAAATGTGTAGTGTCCTGCCTTGTGTATGGCCTTGGCATGAGTATATACATAGTTGCGCGTGTTTCCAGCCACTATGCCCATTCTCTCCCATCCGATGGTAGCACCGAGTGTGAGTCCCATGTCTTGTGTCATGTCAAATCCCTTAGTTGTAGCAAAAGGTGAGGCAAGACGCGTAAATCCATTTACTATCAGTATGTTACGCTTTGCATGAGGATTATATTCTGCGCATAATACTTCTGTTGCAAAACTTTCACCGCCCTTATTTATGGCAGCCACCTTGAAACTGTGCACCACTCCCGGCAGCATTTTTATGCGTGCATTGGTATGTCGTGACACGGTGGTGCCATTATCAAAATCGCCATCTCCCAAGGCTGTATAGATAATATAGCCTGTTGGTTCGGCTGTAGGCTCCAGGTCGTCTGTTGTTGCAGCCCACGACAGGTTGGCATATCCATCATCATCCACGCTAACTGCAAATCTTTGAGGCGGCAGTGGTTGCACTGCGTATTTCTCTCCGTGCTGCGTTGTCATAAACTTGAGTATGGTTTTATACAGAGAGCGTGCGTATGTGAATTTGACTGTTGGGTCTTGCAATAGTCGCATGTCGGGGAAGTTTTGGTGCGAAGCCGTTTCAATTATGGCGCTGGGCACATCGGGTACACGTGTTTCTGAGTAGTTACGATCGTAGATACCCCTGTTGTTCCATCTGCCGAATTTGGCTTTCATATCCTTGGTTACCCCATCAGTTAGCATTTGTGCCAGCGATTTTGACATCAGTCTCGACACGCCAGAGTTTAGTCGTCCATCGTTGAAGGAAGTGGTGCAGATACCGAGCGAGCCTATCAGCGACACACCATCACGAGTTACTCCTGCATCGCTATGCACGGCCAGAGATAATTCTATAGGCACCTTTAGTCCCTTTTTGCTTGGTACGAAACATGAACCACCAGCCATATAATTGGTCATCAGCGACCGGGTGTTGATATCGTCAGAATAGTCATCATTGCCATTATGTCCGCCATACACGGAGTAGGGCATGCCTGCCCACTGAGCGTAATAGCGTGCAGCCTCCATACATCGTGGCATGTTGCTCACATCATCGCCTCGCCTAATGTTGCCCATACCACCGCCAAAGCGGATGGCATCAGAGGTGACCACGCTACGTTTCTTGCTACTGCGGTTGGTTACCTCCACGCGGTTATATTCATTGCTGCCTGAGTCAAAATCATACGTACCTATGTATACCCATGTGCCACCACCCATCTGCTGGTTAACTTTTATCTCGGTGCGTTCGCCCTTGTGATAAACGGTATAAGAGGCCTCGTCTGTGCTTCCCTCCACGGTCTGATAACTCACATACACTGCATATCTGCCAGCCTGTGGAAAGTGGGGTTGGTATGAGAGCAGACTATATGATTTGCGCTTTTTGGTGGTGCGGCACATTAATGTTGTGCCCGTCTTGAATGGGTTTTGTCCGTCGGCCAATGGAGTTGTGGGTTGCCTAAATCCCTCTGTGGGTGCTGTTTGCCATTCATAGTGTCCATTGATGGCTATAAAGCGAGTGCCCTTTATCTTGTCGTCATTATCGATGATGATTTCATTTGTTTGGAAGTCTCTTTCTCGTGGACTGAATACTATAGCGCCTGCATTCTCCAGCATGGGCATGAGATATGTAGACACTATGGTGGGTGTGAAGATATCCTCGGTGGTGCCGAAGAGCAGAGGTCGCTGCCATTTCCATCTGTCTTTCTCTACGTCGTAATACCTGCCATGGCTTGCCCAAAGAGAAATATGCCTGCCAAAGAGGCCTCTACTTATCTCGTATGGTTTAGACACGTTGGTAACCCATGGTTTTCCCTTGTGGTCGATGTCGCCCCATAGGTTTTCCTGCATATCATCTTGGGCACTGGATGTTGCAGTGGTCAAAAGCGAGGCAGTGAGCATTGCCGACCAGAGAATAGTATGGAAATGTTTATTCTGCATTCTGTGTTGTAATCTTTTCATGGCAGGGTCTGATATGATGGTCAAACCTCGCCGATAGTGAAATTGTCTGGGATCTTACCCTTGAAATCCTTGAAATAGAGTTTTATTTCTCTCATCTGAGCATCCACATCTCCTGTTGGAATGATGGTCTTGGTACACTGTATGAGTTTGCGCTCATAGTCTGCACCAAAGAGCAGAATGGGCAGACCCGCCTTGTGTGCAATGAAATAGAACCCCTTTTTCCATTCGGGGTTTGGCGAGCGTGTGCCCTCTGGGGTGATGCATAGGATGAAATGCTTGCTCTCTTTGGCTGTTTGTGCGAGATTGTCTGTCATGCTCGTATGCTTTGAGCGCCATACGGGTATGCCGCCCATACGTTTGAATATGGGTCCAAGTGGCCAGAAAAACCATTCCTTTTTCATCAGGAAATTGCTTTTGATGCCAGCCGCTCCGGCATACAGTTGGCCTATTATGAAGTCATGATTGCTGGTATGTGGTGCCAGGCAAATGATAAACTTGTCTGGCATGGGCTGGTCAATATTTGTAGTCCATCCAAGTCGCTCATACAGCATCCATTTACAAAATTTCTGCCACATGATTATAAGCGTTCCGTTATGTCTTGAATGTCTTTATTGAAGTCAGAAATGAGTTTGTTGAAATACACCTTTGCCTTCATGCCTGGTTCCACATGGCTTATACGGCTGCGGTAATCGCTTTCAAGTCGCACCAGGGCATAGGTGGCATTCACAGCGTTTTCTGCCTCCTGCTCATTGCCGTATAATGAGATGGCCAGACATTCGGCCATGATCAGTTCACACACATTGCTGATATTCTTTTTCAATACACTTCTTCTTGCCATAATTGATAATGAGTTTTGAGTTTATACTTTAGTTGTTTGTATGCTATTTATCTCTATCTACTTTCATAAATCGTCCAAAGTTAAGCAATTTATTTCGGTTAGACATAATTTTTATCAAAAAAAAACGTGAAAATGACAAAAATGACTATATTCTTTCTTTTTTCTTGTGTTTTTTGAGTAATTTTGCATTGCAAAACCAGGCGATTACCATTATGGCAGTGCTATTGGCATGCTGCATGGCTTGGATTGAACATATTAATATAGGTGAAGAACAAGTAACTATTATCATCAAATAAGTAAATAATTGACAAATGAAACAGAGTGCTTTGCAAATTGAGAGATCTGCCTATCAGCCTAAGTTGCCTAAGGCTCTTAAGGGTGCTGTTAAGGTAAAAGAAGGACAACCAACACAGAGTGTAGACAATCAGGAGGAGATAAAGAAACTCTTCCCCAATACCTATGGTATGCCAGTAGTTGAATTTGAACCATCTGGTGAGACACAGAATACACGTGTAAATGTGGGTATCATACTTAGTGGTGGTCAGGCTCCTGGCGGTCACAATGTGATTACTGGTTTGTTTGACCAGGTAAAGAGACTTAATCCTGAAAACAAACTCTATGGCTTTATCCTTGGTCCTGGCGGACTGGTTGACCATAACTATATGGAGATAACCAAGGAGATAGCAGACGAATATCGCAATACTGGCGGTTTCGACATGATTGGTTCTGGACGTACCAAACTGGAGAAAGTGGAGCAGTTTGAGAAAGGTCTTGAGATTATCCGCGAACTCGATATCAATGCCATCGTAATCATCGGCGGCGACGACTCTAATACCAATGCTTGCGTGCTGGCAGAGTATTACAAAGCCAAAAATTATGGAGTACAGGTTATCGGATGCCCAAAGACCATCGACGGCGACTTGAAGAATAGCCAGATTGAAACATCTTTCGGTTTCGACACTGCCACCAAGACATACAGCGAACTCATAGGAAATATTGAGCGCGACTGCAATTCAGCACGCAAATATTGGCATTTCATCAAGGTTATGGGTAGAAGCGCAAGCCATATAGCCCTCGAGTGCGCACTGCAGTGCCAGCCCAACGTGTGCATCATCTCTGAGGAGGTGGAGAAGAAGAATATGACCCTCAACCAGGTTATCGACGACCTCTGCAATGTGATTGCCAACCGTGCTGCCAATGGCATGAACTTCGGCACAGTGATCATCCCTGAGGGACTCATCGAGTTTATACCTGCCATCGGCACACTCATCGACGAACTCAATGATCTGCTTGCCGCTCATGGCGACGAATATAAAAACCTTGAGGACGAGGCACAGAGAGAATATATCATCAACCACCTCTCAAAGGAAAACGCAGCCACATTTGAAACCCTTCCACAGGATGTGGCACATCAACTGTCGCTCGACCGTGACCCACATGGCAACGTGCAGGTTTCGCTCATCGAGACAGAGAAACTGCTCTCTGCTATGTGTGAGGCGCGTCTGGCACAGATGGCAGCAGAAGGCAAGTATGTAGGTAAGTTTGCTGCACAGCACCACTTCTTTGGATATGAGGGACGCTGCGCCGCTCCATCTAATTTCGATGCCGACTATTGCTATGCTCTCGGCACAAGTGCTGCACAACTCATTGCCAACGGCAAGACTGGTTATATGGCCATTGTCAAGAACACTACCGCTCCTGCCGACGAATGGATTGCAGGTGGTGTGCCCATCACCATGATGATGAACATGGAGCGCCGCAACGGTGAGATGAAACCAGTAATCCGTAAGGCTCTTGTTGAACTCGATGGTGCTCCTTTCAAGGCTTTGGTGGCTCATAGGGATGAGTGGGCTAAGAACACATGCTATATCTATCCTGGTCCAATACAGTATTGGGGACCAAGCGCTGTGTGCGACCGTCCTACTGCTACTCTCGCATTGGAGCAGGCTAACAAATAATTGATATAACACATTATGGTGGTCCCCGGATAGCAATATCATTGGGGCCACCATTTTTTGGTTATATTTTTAGAAACCACCATATTATAATGCGCAATATAAATCCTAACCATTCTTCAGGCAAAAATTCACATGTGGGCATTTCTACGTCGTCTGCCAAGGCCAACCGTGATTCCAGACAGCATAGGCGTAAGCGTGGCCGTAGACATAAATCGTCTACTCTGAAGCACCGCCTGTTAGGTATCATGCCTGGATGGGCTTGGTGGCTGGGTGCTGTATTGATGGTTATAGGATATGTGTGGGCGTTTTATTATTTCTTTGTTGGACCATTTGGATTCCGTTGGAAGGCTCTCTATGGCGAGGCTCGCTATCCCAGTGGTTATGAGATTCATGGCATAGACATAAGCCATTATCAGGGCACCATTGATTGGGACGAACTGCGCAACTATGGCATTATAGAGAATTGTCCCGTTCGTTTTGTGATGATCAAGGCCACTGAGGGCGCCAGCAAGGTAGACCGCAAGTTCAAATCCAATTTTCACAATGCACGCGAGCATGGGTTCATACGCGGTGCTTATCATTTCTGGAGCATCTATTCATCGCCAAAGGCACAGGCTGACTTCTTTATCAGAAATGTGAAACTGGAGGATGGCGACCTGCCGCCAGTGCTCGATGTGGAGCATAAGTCAGAGGAGCAATCAGATGATGATTTCAAGCGTGGCGTGCTCACATGGTTGCAGGCTGTGGAAAAGGAATATGGTGTGAAACCAATCATCTATACTTATTATAAATTCAAGACACAATATCTCAGCGACCCCATATTCAACCAATATCCATATTGGATAGCACATTATTATGTTGACAAGGTGGAATACAAGGGTCAATGGAAATTCTGGCAGCATACCGACTGTGGTCGCTTGCCTGGCATCAAGGGGTATGTAGACTTCAATATCTATAATGGAAGTTATTATGACCTGCGAAAGTTGACCATTGGCAGCCACAATCAGATTGGCGATAAGGCCTATGGCATGGATGACTGAAAGACCAGCATCATCCATCCGTTGTCTGTTTTTTCTTCCTTGAGCCAAAGTCCGTAATGCGACGCTGCATCAGTGAGATATGATTTATCTTCTATGAGAAAACCGCTCAGTATCATCATGCCACCGGGTTTGAGTGCACGTGTGGTGTTGGGCATATCTCCAATAAGAATGTTTCTGTTAATATTGGCTGTTATGATATCAAATAATGGTGTTCCGTCATTTAGCATTGGCTGGATAATGCCACTGTCGCCGAGCATCGAAACGAATTGGCTGTCTACCCCGTTGATCACAGCATTATGACGTGCATTGTCGGCGCTCCATTCGTCTATGTCATATCCCACCACATGTTTGGTGCCGCTCTTCAGTGCTGCTATCGAAAGTATGCCTGTGCCGCATCCGCAGTCGAGCATGCTCTTACCCTTGATGTCGTGAGTGGTCAGATAGTCTACAATCATGCGTGTCGTTTCGTGCTGTCCAGTGCCGAAGGCGAGTTTTGCATCAATCTCAATCTCTATTTCGTATTGATGTTTAGGTAGGTGGCGCCCGTCGTGCACCACGCAGCGGTCATTGATTTCCATGGGTTCAAAGCCTTCGTTCTCCCATTCCTCATTCCAGTCCTTATATTCGGCATCGTGGAAATCATACTTCACGGCTACCTGCTCAAAGGGGAAATCGTCCAGCATGGCATCAAGACTTTCCTTATCCCAGAGCGTGTCTTGGATATATCCTTTCATGCCATTGTCTGTATTTTCAAAAGCCTCAAATCCAGCCTCGCCAGCCATGCTGATGGCTATGTCGCGGGCATCGTCAAATAATTCCTTTGGTGCGTCAATAGCGAATATTACTTCGATGTATTTCATATTTGAGTGTTGTTCAACGTGTTTGGTATTTGTCGCCCTGTTTATAGCCATGGCTCACCATGTGGTTGACAATCAGATTTGTCAACTCATGGTTTTTGAGTCCCCATCGTGGTGCTATGAGCATGTCGGCAGGCGACTGCGAGGCAAACCGCTCAATGGTGATATCGGGTCGCAATCGCATCACATATTCCGTCACCAATTTGATATATTCCTCAATATCAAAGATGTGGAAGGGGTTGCTGTGGTAGAGGTCGGCCAACCTTGTGCCTTTTATCACCTGCATCTGGTGTAGTTTGAGTATGTCGATAGGCAATTCTGAGATTATGTCGGCCTGAGTCAAGATGTCTGCTCTATCTTCGCCAGGCAGACCAAGTATGAGATGTGCGCAGGTGGTTATTCCTCTTTCTGCTGTATCCATTATGGCTTTGCGTGCACATTCGAAGTTGTGGCCGCGGTTTATGAACTTGAGCGTTGAGTCGTTTGTCGACTCGATGCCGTATTCCATTACCACCATGGTTTGTGTGTTGAGCAGTGCGAGATAGTCGAGCAATTCATTGCTTATGCAGTCGGGTCTTGTGCCTATCACTATGCCCATGATGTCATCCACAGCCAGTGCCTCTTCATATAGTGCCTTGAGATGGTGGAGTGGGGCGTATGTATTTGTAAACGCCTGAAAATAAGCAAGGTATTTCATGTCGGGATATTTCCGTGCAAAGAAGTCCTTGCCATCGTTGAGTTGCTCTGTCACTGTTTTTTGGGGTGTGCAATAAGCAGGGTTGAATGTTCTATTGTCGCAAAATATGCATCCCCCTTTCCCTTTGCTGCCATCGCGGTTGGGGCATGAGAACCCCGCATCTACAGATATTTTCTGTATCTTGCATGCGAAATGCCTGCCCAACCAGTTGGCATAGTCGTTATATGGCTTTTGTGCGCTGCTCATCTACAAAATATCCGGCACCATATTCTTGAAAACAAGAAACACAGTGCCGGTGAAATCATTATTATTTCTGTTTGAATGGTAAGAGCCGATTACTCATCCACTGGTGAGAACTGGTCTTTGCCAACGCTGCACAATGGGCATTCAAAATCCTCTGGCAGGTCTTCAAAGGCAGTACCTGGTGCTATGCCAGCCTCTGGCACTCCAACTTCTGGGTCGTACTCCCAGCCACATACATCGCAAACATATTTTTTCATAATCTGATAGTATTTAGAGGTTTAAATATTAATAATTCTCGGCATGCACCTCGAAATATGCTTGTGGATGGGCGCAAACGGGGCAGATTTCAGGAGCCTTTGTGCCCACAACGATATGTCCGCAGTTGCGGCATTCCCATACCTTCACTTCGCTCTTTTCAAACACCCGTGCTGTCTCCACATTCTTGAGCAGTGCACGATAGCGCTCCTCATGATGCTTTTCAATAGCAGCCACCATACGGAATTTGGCAGCCAACTCTGGGAATCCCTCTTCTTCGGCAGTCTTGGCAAAACCATCATACATGTCTGTCCACTCATAGTTCTCACCTTCAGCGGCAGCAGCCAGGTTATGTGCTGTATCGCCTATGCCCTCCAGTTCCTTAAACCATATCTTGGCATGCTCTTTCTCATTGTCGGCAGTTTTGGCAAAAAGGGCTGCAATCTGCTCAAATCCCTCTTTTTTTGCCTTTGATGCAAAATAGGTATATTTATTACGTGCCTGGCTCTCGCCTGCGAAAGCCTCCAACAGATTCTTCTCTGTCTGTGTTCCTGAGTATTTGCTCATAGTCTTTTTGTGTTTTAATATAAATAATGTGTTTATTTCAAATGATGACATCATTTCTAATGTCGTATGCAAAGTTAGGTATTTCTTTTGAATTGACCAAATAAATTATATCAATCTTTACATAGAAAGATTAAATTATTTATATGCCACAGTATTATATATAGAATGTAATAAACGATCTATTTATCGTGGATTAGTTTTTTTAACTATATTAATGATGTTATATAAAATAATTGTTATATCTTTGACATCGGTAATATATGGTTGTTATCAAATATAGAGCCACAATGGATACAAGCAACAGATTAATTCAATAATAATAACTATTATGACACTTAATACCGATGAATGGATGATGCTTAAAGATGGCAGACGCTATATGGGCGAATGTGACGAGACAACTCATTTGCCTCAAGGACTTGGAATCATCGCCATAGACAAAGACCATTTTTATGCTGGAGAATTCAAGCAAGGCAAACGTCATGGTAGAGGCTTCATTATCTACCACGAGGTTTATCGTAGAAAAGAGAACGTATGGGTTAGAGGCAGTTATGAGGAAGTGATGGCAACAGCCGAGTTTGATAGTTGTGGCCGTGTCATCCATACCGATCGAGTGGGGCATTATGTTCAGGACACGGTTAGTTATTGGAGTTGGAACAAACTGCAAGATGGCATTTGGGATGATGATAACTTCATCTCGCCTGTTGACCTTTCGCCACTGAAACAAGATCCATGGAAATGGGCTGAGACTATCTATACCCAAACCGATTTCTACGGCAACAAACCGGGAAATAATCCCTATACCTATCATAATAATATAAGCAGTGCAAAAGCAGATGGTTCTTATTCATTCAACGGCGAGGCTTTCGTCACCGTTTATGACGACTCGCACCTAATGTTCTGCGACAGCAACGGACATGTGTTCATCCTCGGCGAAAATGAGGAATATCATTATGATGTGATGTGGAGTAACGGAACCATAAAAGCGAGGCACAACTTTATGCTCCGTATAAATGAACCAGACTACAAGATGGTGTTTGAGAAAAATCAATTTAATGAGTTGATTGCCTATACCTTTAGTGCATCCAATGAATTGAGCCTTAAGGCACGTCCCTATTTCCTCCGCATCTTCTATTTCCGCAACAATATATTCAGACTCTCTAAAGAATCGATAAAAATCATTAAGAGGGCAGCAGGCTATGGCAATATTTATGCACAGTTTGCCTATGGGCGATATCATATAGTGGTTAAACCGTCACCCAAGTCAATAGAGCAATCGCTGCAACTCTTTACCGCTGCCCATGAAAAGGGACTTGCAGATGCCACGGCTTCGCTTGCTGAAGCATGGAGATATGGAGACTATCAGATGGTCAATCACGAAAAGGCCGACCAGATGCTTGCCAATGCCATGGAGATGAATAGCGAATATGCTGTTGTCTTACGATTGAAAGAACTTATTTACGGCACAGCCATCAAAGAGGGAAATGCCGAAGAGGCCCTAAAGATGGCAAAGAGTCAACTTTACGACAATCCCAACGAATGTAAATATGATGGTGCGTGGTTGTATTACATGGCTCTTGCATATATCAATCTCGGCAACGAGAAAGATGGTGAGAATTATCTTGGACATGCAACCAATTATGGCTTTTTGGATGCATGGGTAGACCTGGCCATTCGTAAAGGCCACCCTGATGAGAATGGCGAGATTACAAACAGTGTGGCATATATTGACACGCTACGTGAGGGTGCCAAACGTGGAAATTCGGAAAGCAGGTTATTCCTGGCATGGAAAGAAATCGAGGAATTCAATAATCTCCCTTCCGACCAACAGACCGAACAGGTAGCACAGGAGTTAATATCAGAATTGGAGGAATGTTATAGACATGGGTCGAGAATGGCAGCCGAATGTCTTGGAGATATCTATTATAATGGTTTCTGCCTGCAATCTAAGGATATGGAGAAGGCCTGGGAGTGGTATGAAAAGGCAGCGAAATGGGACTTGCCCTCTGCCTATGAGAAACTCTATGACATGGTGTATTATCATGACAAGGATTTAGACCTGCACGAGCATGATATGTTGGCACTGAAAGGCGCACGACTTGGTTCACGCCATCTGCTTGACCAAACAGTCATCATCCATACCCAGGGCAGGCTCGTAGAGTTTGCCGAAGAGATAGAGAATTACTATGACCCTATCTTTGATGCTGAATCAGATGATACTCCTGATGACGATGGCCGATTTGATGCCTGGGCGTAAGAATTATAGAATGTTATATATAAATTTGCTTGGCCGATTTAGAGCTCTTAGAACCCAAAATCGGCCAAGCATAGGGACAGACCCATCGACCCTAAAGAGTGAACCAATGTACCTGTCCCTATGACCCTTTGAGAATATCGCTCCAATGGTACCGTCATAGCGGTGACTTGGTACCGTGCGGAGCGGAAGCGTGGTACCGCTCATAGCAGTCAAATGGTACCGTAGTGATTTTTTGTTATTATTCTATAAGATAATAACGCTCATTGTTTAATGTTAATGAACTTCCATTATCAAAATGATTAAAATAGACTATTTTATGAAAATCTTCTAGCAAAGGCATCTTCTCATTAGTAATTAGAAACAGTGGGGTTTCGCCTATGAAAGAAGCCCATTGGCTATAGCTACTTGGAACTCCAATAATATAGTCACATTTTGATAACGCATATAAATCTGTGATTTCATTTGTATTTTGTATTGAGAAGATATTTGCAGTTGGAACCAGTTTTAGCAATTCCTTGTCAATGCCATCTTCATTGCTACATATTAGGAATCTGACATCTTTGTCTGTACTTTGTGAAGACAGATATTTGATATATTTTGCCCACTTTTCAACACTTAAAAAGTATCTACCAGATAGATATTCTTTGTAGTCTCCTCTTCGAATATGTACACCGATTGTGAATCCATTACCCCCCCCCAAAAAACGCTTGAGATAGTTTTTGCATGACAGATTCATTAGGTTTAAAAAGTTTCTTAATTTCTTGCTTATGTTTTTGAATATATGAAACGTCTTCGCTATGTTTCCATGCATCTATAAAATAAAATTTGTGTTTTTTAGTCTGAAAGGTCTCCAATGGTTCATTTATATAATTAATTGTTTTTTCTAGTAAGACATTTATCCTCCACCACCATGAAAATTTCTTTTTTCCAGAGAAATAGAAATGAATATTATTTGCCCTCGCAAGAGTGGTAAAATAACTTACTACATCCTTCGGAGACCATAAAACTAATATTTTTATATTCTTTTCTAATGAGAATGAAATTACTGGCAATAAACTCCACAATCTATTGCATAATTGTCCACTATGTTTGTCTATGATAATCATATTGTCTAAATAGAAGGTCATAGGGACAGGTACATGGTTCACTTCAGTACGTCAGTTCACTCTTCGGGTCAATTTACCTGTCACTATGATTCACCATGATTCATTAATTACTATACAATTCTGAAATATATGATTCTATTTGGTGTCTTAAAACATCCAAATCATTCTTG
>OBLI01000918.1_pt1 | contig 30519 bp, 23 predicted proteins | sample 1519701 | NCBI WGS metagenome assembly OBLI01 (sample SAMEA3663005, study PRJEB22513) | pig gut metagenome | biome: pig gut; feature: pig-associated habitat; material: faeces | place: France | collected 2012 | reverse complement strand
TGTGGTTTTGGTCAACTCATTATACATCAGGATTGGGTTACGCGATTTTTATTTTTTTTAAAAGTTGTAAAGTACTGTAATTATTTGATAGTGATATTATAGAATAATCCCCACGGGTTTTGTGTACCCGTGGGGACAAAAGAAAAAATTGTTTATTGTTTAAATTTGCTCAGGGTGATATTAGTAATAGTAGCCGTTATTATTGCTATAGTAGATTCCTAGGCTGTCTGCACAATACTCAAATATTCTGTTTGGTGTACCATAAACTGGAGATGAATGTCCAATTCCGTTTTTTCCTTTTCGCATTCCGGCTGTTTGATAACGCCAAAAATCTGTTTCATATTTACTGTAAAGCCAAACCTGCTGATTTATTAGTCTGCCATTTCGTACTTCTTTTACAACGGCTGAAAAATGAGTGCTGTCCGCCGCTTTTCTAGAAATAGTATCATCTACTACATAAATATCTATGTTTTCAGAGTCCCAATGGTCTACCCAGACATCGGCAGCACTGACGCTGGATATTGTGGAGAAGAAAAATGCAAGCATTAAAGCAGGAACCAATAATAATTTTTTCATGGTAATATACCTCCTTGAATAAAAAATCTTTCATGTGAATACTTAATGTGCTGATACTTTGCATTATACAGGCTTATGAATATTTTGTGTTTACCCGTTAGGACAAAATACAGATTATTTATTCTTTTCTTTAGTTGTATCAAGGTTTATTGAAATACAGCCTACGGTCATAACGACTTTTGCTCTGTCCGACTTAATGGCCCTATCTGGTGGTTTATCCTTACGCACAGATACCGCTTGTCGCTGAGCCAATTCACATAGGCCGTAATGGTAGAGAGTGCCACCGGGGCCACTTTTGCTGCGCAAAAGCAGGAGTCTCCCGACGCAAAAGTGTCATGCCCCTCCGGCTGTTGTCGAATCATCAAGGCTTATCGATACTGTAAATTTCAATCCCTAATAATTCTGCTATCCTCGTAGAAATATGCATATACTGGATATTTCTGATGATTTGGATACATACAGCAAGAGCCATATCCCATTTTGTGATATGGCTCTTGCGTTTGTATAGGGATTTATATAAGGAAAATGGGGAACTTTAGGGAATTAGTGAATGCCGAATTGCTGTTGCAGTTCATAGGCAATGATGGCTGTACCGATGCGAACCTTTTTGTACAACTTCCCTTCATTGAAGCTGAAGATAGCTCCTGCAATAGATTTTCGCCACCAAAGGCTGAAGGTGCCATCATCGTGGAGATTGATATCGTAAAAGACTGATTTGTATTTTACGCAAAGGGTATCTCCTTCTCGCTCAAACTCCATTTCGTTGCCATATTTATTAGCAAGAACTGGCTGCAGCTTGTTGTAAATTTCATCAAGGCTTATAGGGGTAACAAATTTGAATTTCATGCGTCTAATGTTGCCACGATGAGAATCTTCAGCGACGGCGTTAAAGGCAAAGGCCAGAATTAGGCCTATAACTCCCAAGCTAACATTAAATAATGTTGATATAATGAATAAGATGTATACCCATCTTATCCAGCTGCATGTCTTGCTTATAGGGGCACTGGAGTGCAAAACAAGGCCTGACTCGCTGATGGTTTTGCCGACTGGCAGGCTGGTGCTTTCTGTAGGCAGAGTATCTGCAGTGGTTAAAACTGCTTCGCCGTTATTTATTGCAGTACCGCAGGATGGGCAGAACTTGCTGTTTGCATCTAATTTTGCACCGCAGTTGTCACAAAAATTAGCCAAATGAATCATCTCCTAGATATTGATTAAGGTATAGGATTTACGGAACTAGGCCTACAAACTCAATGCCTTTGATTTTATTACCCCAGCCATTGGTAAGTCCGTCATCCAGTCCTACAATAAATCCTTTTATGGTTACCTGAGCACCTTCTGGAAGGCGATCAGAATCAGCCATTACATGGAAGCCAATAGGGATATCACCACACTGCATTGCACCAAAAGTGTATTTTCCACCGAGGGCTTTGGCAACAGAGTGGCCTGGAGGCGCCTGGTTAGAGTCTGTAACAACGCCGGTAAAGGTAACAACCTTACCATAAAAATTCCATGGCTTTCTCAGGGCTTCTCCTGGGTCTGGACTAATAGCCTCCTTGTTCAGTATGTAGTCACTGTTTCCTTTAATTAAGCTCACTGCTTTTTCAAAATTTTTCTGGCTAGAGGATTCTGAAGTATCCCAACCAGTAGTCATGCTCTTCTCAATCTCTGCTGTTTTTTCAGCGGCTTCCTTAGCTGCTGTTTCTCTGGCATTGATGGCGGCCTCAACTTCCTTAAAGGCTTTGGCACGGGCTTCGGAATCACTAAGGGTAGCCTTATACTCATTGAACTTGGCGTCATACATGGCCTTGTCCTCACCTGTCAGAGCGGCCACCTTTTCAATGATTTCCTGCTCCTTGGCAGCTTTGTCAGCTTGTTCCTTAGCTTGTTGCTCTGCTTGTTTTTGTGCTTGTCTTTGAGCTGCTTCTTCTGGATTTGCGGTAAGACCGCTTAATATAATTGACAGTACGCAAACCACACCTATAATTCGCTTTATCTTGCTTATATGCCGATATTGAGAATCTTCTTTGTAGTTTTCTCCAGCTGCGATTCTAGCCTTCCTTTTTTTCCACCAAAAAACGATAAAGGCAATCAGGGTAACAAAATGGACTAAGAAAAAGAATACTGACATGATAACATCTCCCTCCATCCTATGTACAGCACATAATCTTTTTTGATGCGTTGTACTTGGAATTGATATTAATTACTATGTTATTAGTATAAAATAATCCCAACGGGTTTTGTTTACCCGTTGGGACAAAAGACAGATTATTTATTCTTTGTCAAATACGATGAGCATTTCCTTGGCGAATATCCGTTGGGGGCTGGGGCTAGAGATGTTGACGACCAAGGATATAGGCTCCTGACAGGCAAATTCCTCCATCGGCAGGGAAATTTGGGCGGAATCGCCTGGAGCAATGGTAGGGAGCTGTAGGCTGGTGTGGCTGATGCCGGCCATATCGTTGTAGGTAATGGACAGGACAGGGCTTTCCAGATTGGCCGCGGTGGGATTGGTGATGGAGAGGCTGATAGGAGTATTGCCGGGAAAATGTCCGCCAGATGCCTGTAGCTCTTGGTTGGAAATGGTGACTCTGCTGCTAGTACTTGGCAGATATACACCATCCTCATGGCTAAGGAGGGGATTGCCATTGGCGTAATACTGGGGATAGATAATATTCTGGGCCGGTTTTGACACAGATTGTTTAGGAACAGTCGCTGGGGACAGAGTAGATGGAGCGGTGGTGTCTTTGACTTGGGGCGCAGCTTCATCGGAAGAGGGCAGGGTGGTTTCTGTCTGGCTTTCCGTTGTCTCATGCTGGGGAATGGCAGGGGCAGGTTCATTTTTTGTGTAATTAATATATGCGGTAAAGCATATGGCGGTCATTCCTACAGCCATGCCAAGGCCAAGGATATTGCGTTTATGCTGGGCAAGGCATTGGAAAATTGGCGGCCTGTTCAATGCCTTTAGCAGCTTATCCACATTCTGATAACGTGCCTGGGGATCAATGGCACAGCATTTATTTAGAATGGGTATGAGCCTGCCACGGTATTGAGGCCCCAATATTTCCTTGAAGGTACAGCCTAGGGCATAGATATCGCTGCGGGCATCGGTCTGGCTGAAGCCATACTGCTCCGGGGGGGCGTAGCCACGGGTGCCCAGCAGTGCCGTGTCAGTAGCCTTGTGACCAGATAGCAGGCGGGCGGCATCAAAATCTATCAGATAGAGGCTTTCTGGCAGCTCTGGATTTTGGAGAATCAGATTTGCAGGCTTGATATCCCGATGGATGATGCCACATTCATGTAGTTCTTTCAGGCCATGACAAAGGCGGCTGAGCATCTGCTGGATTTGCTGGGGAGAAAATTCATAATTTTGGGCAAGCAAATCCGCCAAGGTACTGCCCTCTATGTACTGCTCAATAACAGTGAAGCTGCTTTCTCCTTGGGTATAAAAATAAATCTCCGGACATATAGAAAAATTATACTTCTTTAGCTCCTCATAGACGGGATTGAAGCGTGACAGCTCCCGCAGGATGACCTTCTGGTTGCTATCCTGGTCTATCGCCCGCCACACCTTGCCTTTGGGGCTGTTGTGCAGGAGTTGGAGCCTTTGATATTTGTTCAATATGAACTCTGTAGCAAAATCCTTCACAGTAAAACTTCCTTTGCCAATGCTTTGAGTTTATTATCCAAGATACGGGAATGGAAGTCAAATAATTTAGAAAAAACTATTGTCCTATTGGGTAAACAAAGTTAGCTGAAATTTAGTATAATATGATATGATAGGGTGGGGTTAATATCTCCATCCTCGTGGTCACCTCATTGAAAAAAATGCAGAGGAATTTTCTTTCAATAATGTAGTGGTTATAACATGGAGGAAATAGTGTGAATTGTACTGAAAAAGTAAAGGATACAGCTCAGCTGGAGAATGAAATAGAGAATATTGGCAACGATCAGGATATTGAGGCATATTTGTGCATGAATCAGGAAAGCATGCGGTCTTTTAGCTTGCCGGAATATCTGGAGCATCTATTGGAACAGAAGGGACTGACCAAAGCTGAGGTAATAGAGCGTTCAAAGCTGGACAAGGTATATGCCTATCATATTTTTTCCGGTAGGAAGCGTCCGGGCAGGGAAAAGATCTTGGCTTTGGCTATTGCCATGGAGTTAAGCGTAGAGGAGACACAGTTCTTGCTCTATTGTGCTGGCGTAAGGCAGTTGTATGTCAGAAATCCCTGGGACAGCGTGATTTTCTATGCTTTGAAGAAGAAAATGAAAATTATAGATGTGAACTGTCTGTTGATGCAGTTGGGAGAAAACGTGGTATTGGTGTAGGCGGTGGAACTGTATAGGGCAGAATGTGTACTGCCCAAATAATTATATGTAACTCAAACTTCCCACACAGAAAATCCTAACGGCTCCTTGAAAACTGTATATTTCAAAAGATAAATTTCTCAATTAGCTTGCAATAAGCGTTGCATGGACTCAGGCAACTTGGACATAAATTTATTGTAGAAGCATTCAATCTGCTCATCAGTGATATGGAATTCTTCCTGCACTGTTGCCAGCATAGCTTCAACTATAATCATCATTGATTCATGATAGGTTATATCTGCTACTTCAGATACCATAAGATAGAAATAACTCGCCAAGCGTTCTGTCATCTTCGTTAGTTCGCTTAGAAACTGCTAATAGCATGTAGCGTGTAAAAACTATTGCAACATGTGCAGTAAGGCCGTCATAGGAAAGGCCATGATATTCGTTTCCCAATAGCAGACTGCTTTTGCAATTTTTGAAGAATACCTCAATAGCCCAGCGATGGCCGTAAATACGGATAATATCCTGTTCGCTCAAGCTCATATCAGTACAGATAATGGCAATCCAGTCCTTATGTTTATTGCGATTGCGGACACAGACAAAAATGGCATCAATGCCATTGTCGCCATTTTTGTCCTGGCCTACCTTCACTGGAACGGAAAGAAGATATTTAGAGCGACCACGTTGCTTCTTGCAAGAGGCAAATATCTTCTTGATGTTCATCTGTTTGCCTTCAAATATGTAGTTCCGTTTGCTGCTGCGTTTGACCATAGCTATTACATTAAGCCCTAGTTCCTTTACATCAAGAATCTGTTTGGGATTGGAAAACCAGCTGTCAAACAACACATATTTTGCCTGGTGTCCTGCTCCCAATGCTGTTTTCAACAAATATATCATGACATCAGTAGCTTTTTGGCAAGCCATAAGACGGCGCTGGCCAGAGATAGTCCTTTTGTCAATCTTGCTACGTGTACCAAGGATGTTTTCTTCCTTATTTGAGGCCAGCAAAGAAGAATTGATTGGCATGAACGTGCAGCCATCTGTCCAGCCCAAGGTCAATAGCCTGAAGCCCTTCATATATCGCTTTGACACATGGTCAAACACACGGGAGGCATATTCAGTCCGCTTGAATCCAGTCCTTTCATACAAGGGGTGTGCAGATGAACAATTTTCCTGACATTATAAAAGAAAAGCGATTAACCATGAAACTCAGCTTACGCAATGCTTCTCGACTTATTGGCATAAGCCACACCTACCTAAACAATCTGGAAAAAGGGTTTGACCACCGCACCGGCATCAAAAATAAGCCAACACCGAAACACTCCAACTTATTGCAACTGCCTATGACTTGGATTATAATTACCTGCTCCAATCATGTGGATATATTGAGGAAACCTCTTTGGAACTGCCAGTACACTTGCAGGAATTATTAGCAACTTGTCGCAAACTGCCAAAGTCTGATGTTAATTACATGACACAGTTTGCACAATTCTTGCTGGAAAAACACTCGCCTAACAAAAACTGACATACATAACACCATATCTAACATCCGTTTAATATATTACCCCAATCAATGCTACATTGATTTTACCAAACGATACACCCACTAAATGTCCTTCTAATAAAAAACTAAAAATTTATCGAAAAACTAAAACCCGATTGGTACTATCTATAGGCAGATACTAATCGGGTTTTATCATATTTGAAATCCCCCAGCTTTCTCCTTTCCTTGCCCTAGTCTAAGAAAAAAGCCCAGCTGGCACAAACCAAACTGAGCTTTTATAGCACATCAATTATATCAATCAATAGAACATATTTGTCTACTAACAATAATAAGAAATCTCCTTATGAAATTCATACCACTTCTTAACAACTTCTCCTGACCTTGCCTCTATAACAGCCATCAAATCTCTCAAAACCCTGTCAGGAATTTTAGAGGCATTATTTGCCAGCAAGCATTTTCCACTCCTGGTAATCCACACTTTAGTAGTATTTGCCGTTGGCACTCCATTCGTTATATGCACATGCACAGGCTCCAATGGCTCACTTTCATTAGACCAGAAATAAATCAAGTAACCTGCAATCCTAAAAATTTGCGGCATTGCCAAGACCTCCTTGTCTGGCAAACTGGATAATCAGATGTGCAGTAGACTGAATAATTTCCTCTAACTGCCTCATTTCTTCCTCATCAAAACCATCCACCTTATCCCACTTGTACGCAGGCAGGTAACAGTACGCAGACTTGAATCCAAGGTTTATAGGCTTTTCCACATACACCTCAACCACTTCCTTGCCCGTCTCATCGTACATCACATCAGAATGAACTATCTGGGTTCCATCATTTAGCTCCATGAATGGGTGCATCATCTCAATCACTCCCTGTCCTGTAAACCAAAAAGCCAGCTGGCACTATACCAGCTGGCTCACAGTGCCACTTCTGACACATATATGTAGCCGATTATGTCCAAAATTCATAATCAATTCCGTAATCGGCAGAATGTCTGGTGGAGATGGGGAGAATCGAACTCCCGTCCGAAAGCGTTGTCATACCGACTTCTCCGAGCGCAGTTTATGTTTAAGCTTCAGATATGGGCAGACACAAACAACCGCCGTCCATCCTATCCTGGAAAAATTTCCCATTCAGCCCTCCAGGAGTCAGGCATCAGGTATCCCGCAATTGGCCCCTTATTCCCTCAGGCGGGAGCTAAGTGAACAGGGGTTAGCATCAAGCTGCTAAAGCGTAGTTTTCGTTTGCTTTTATATTTAAATAAAAGTTTCACCTTACTGACGGGGCTAGGTGAACCCCCGGCTCGCTATCCATACTCCAGCCACCCCCGTCGAAACCTTTACATCCCCCTATAAAGGGAAACCTCATTTCGCAGAGATTTCAAGAACATGAAAACTATTGATATAGTATCACTAATTAATCAAAAAGTCAACACAAAAATATCTTTTTTTCAAAATACAAAGGAATGCTCCGACAGTATAACTATATTATTGACAAGCCATAATATAACCAGATTATTGATAAGCCAACAACATAACCAGATTATTGATAAGCCAACAATATAACTAGATTATGGAAAGCCATTTTGCCACATCGCTATATATACCTGCCGATGGTCTCCAGCATAACCTCCACATCTATCGGCTTGGCGATATGGTCATTCATGCCTGCGGACCAGCACTTGCGCTTGTCCTCCGTAAAGGCATTGGCCGTCATAGCCACAATCGGCACGGTCATGGCATCCGCCTTGTTGGCAGCCCTGATAGCCTTTGTCGTTTCATAACCATTCATAACCGGCATCCTGACGTCCATCAGAATCATATCAAAAAAGCCAGCTTCCCTGGCCAGGTAAACATCCAGGCATTCCCTGCCATTATGCGCCACAAGGCACTCCGCTCCGTGATTTTCCAGCAGGAATGTGGCGATTTCAAGATTCACATCATTATCATCCACAACCAAAATCCGCTTGCCATCCAAAGCATTCTTGTCATCGCATTCTTTTTTCAGCTTGCTTTCTACCAGCTCCGGTGCCAGCTCCATAGGAGTGTAAACCTTGAAGGTACTGCCTTCCCCCAGCTTGCTTTCCACCTTGATTTCTCCGCCCATGAGCTGCACAATTTCCTTGATAATCGCCATCCCCAGCCCGGTGCCCGGCACCTTTTCCTCGGAGCACTCCCTGGCAAAGGGGGTAAACAGCTTGTTTTTTAGAAAATCCTCACTCATGCCCATCCCTGTATCCTGCACAGTCAGGATAAACATTGCCTTCTCTGTATCGCCTGCAATCGGTTTCTCTGTCACATATATCGTCACCGTGCCGCCTTCCCGGTTATACTTAATAGCGTTGGACAGAATATTGGAGGCAATACGCTGAATATGCACAGGACTGCCATAAATATATTGATGCTTTGCCTGAAATCCTTTGTAAATCACATCAACATCATATTTCTTGGCAATAGTCTGCATCCCCGGCAACAGGCTTTCCACAATCTTTTTCAAATCCGTATGCTCCCGGAGCAGCTGAATCTTGCCGCTCTCAATCTTGCTCATATCAAGCACATCATTAATCAGCATGTGCAGCTGATGGCTGGCGGACTGGATTTTCTGCAGTGCCTCCCTGACGCGCTCCTTATCATCCAGGCATTCCATGGCAATATTCGCCATGCCGATAATCCCGTTCATCGGCGTGCGCATATCATGGCTCATGCGGCTGAGGAAATCAGACTTTGCCTCACTGGCTCTTTTGGCCTCCGCCAGAGCCTCCAGCAGATGGGAGTTGGCCTCCTCCAGTTCCCTCTTGTGCTCCTTTTCCTTCCATTTTTCCTCATTAATGCTCTGCCAGCCAAACAGCAAGGATACAACATCCGTAAAGGTATCCCGCTCAACCACCATGATATTCAGCCTTATCCAGCCCATATTGGCAGTATAATACTCCAGCTCCATGGTGTCCTTGTGCCTGAGCTTGACCTGCAGATTTTCTATCCGCAAAGTATCACGCAGCACATCCTTATATTCAGAGGTTGCACGGTCAATCACGATATTGATGGCATCTTTCACCGTCAGTGCACCGTTCCGCCACATAAACGCATGACCATCCAGCTCCACCACCGGCGTTACCTTGTCCAGCAACAGGTCCAGGCGCCATGTAGCAAAAAACACCTTGCTGATGGCCCGCACCATATTTACTTCCTTTTGCAGGGATTGATTCAACGATTCAGCCCTCGTCAAAGCCTGACGCAAGCCTGCCCCCATATCGTCCACATTAACACCCCTATTCTGCCCGATAATACACCGGTCACACTGCATGATGCATCGTATATGATGCATCATATATCATATACCATGCATCATATATCATATATTATATATCATGCCTCAAAAACATTCGTATACAGCTTAAATTCCTCTATATCCGCCTCTGTAAGCCTGTAATAATTTTTCTCCCCGGGACCGTGGGGCAGCATCTTATCCTTGAACCTGGCATACATCACATCATACCCCTTGGCGTAATCAGCCAGCTCTATGCCTGCCAGCACCCTGCTTTTGGACTGCCCGGCCTCCCCACGGGAGGTGGCTCCATAGGCATCGTTCCCGGTAGCTGTAGCTGTAGCTGTAGCTATACCTGCACCTATACCTGTATCTTTACCTGCACCGGTACCATCAGCTGATGGCTTGGACTTCCTCGCCGCCAGCGGCTTCTTCCTTGCCACCAGCAATACCCCCTCCGGGCAATCAATCAGGTACAGCCACCCCTTTGCCTTTTCCACCGCCCTGTTGTGCAGCTCCACCCGCACCATTTCCTGCAGCCTGCGCCAGCCCAGATAAATCTGTTCATCTGTCAGCTTCTCCTGCTCATCAGGCAGCTGGCAAAGCTCGTACTTCTGAATAAATTTGCGCATCAGCACCTCATAGCAGTACAGTGTCGCCTTGGCATCAGCCGCCGCCGAATGGGCAGAGCCTTCCTCCCATACATAGCCGCAGAACTCAGCGCACTTAATCAGGCTTGGAACATGATAAAAGTCCATGGCGAGCTCATCACCATAAACACCCCAGAACAGCTCCCGTACATCCAGGCATTTCTCCGGCACCAGCCCGGTCACCCCGGACTGCTCCAGGATACGGATATCGTTGTCCAGCGCAAAGCCCAGCACCATCTGGCTCCTGTCAAAAATCTTCTGGATTTTCCGCAGGCAGTCCTGAAAATGGGGCTTATCCTGCACCATCAGCGGGCTGATGCCGTGAACCCTCTCCGAATGGGGCCAGCGCCTATTTCTTTTTGGCTTGTACAAGCTGTTCAGTATCAGCTCACCTCTGGCGCTGTAAATAGCCAGCTCCAATATTTCATTAAATTTTCCCGTACTTGTAGACTCAGTGTCCAAGCAGGCGATATGCATCCTATGTCCTTCTCTCTGTTATTCTGATATTCTGTTATTATACCATTACACAACCACACAATTTTGCCATTATACTATTATACTATATTATTCAGCACAACAAAAGAGCTTCCAAAGCACAAATCACATTTCTGTGCCTTGGAAGCAGTAAATTTTAATCTGTAATCATCTCTATGGATTACTCAGCAGGACGCAATGCCAGGCCCCGCTCAGCCAGCTTGTCCACAATCTCATCAAAGGACTTGGAGCCCAGGTTCCTGAGATTCTTCACTTCCTCATCGGTACGCTGTACCAAATCCCCGATAGTGACAATCCCGGCACGCTTCATGCAGTTGGCAGGGCGCACATTCAGCTCAAGATCCTCAATCGGACGCTCAAGAATATCTGCCTTGCCGTTGGTATCGCCACCTGCAACAGTATCGCCGCTCTGGTAAATGACATTGTTAAGCTCAGGGTTCGGCTCCTCAATCTCCGTATCAGCCAGTTCCCACATCGGGGACAGGGAATCAATCATCAGGCTGGCAGACTGGTTCAGGGCATCTGCCGGAGTAATGGTGCCATCAGTCTCCACCTCCACGATCAGCCGGTCGTAGTCAGTGGTGTTGCCCACACGGGTATTCTGCACCTTGTACTCCACCCGGCGCAGCGGGGAATACACGCAGTCCATGGCAATCATGCCCTCAGGTGCCAGAATGTTCTTCTCCGCAGGCACATAGCCATAGCCGCTATCAATCAAAAGCTCCAGCTCCAGTGTGTGGCCTGCCTCCACGGTGGCAAGGTACTTATCCTGATCCAGAATATCCAGTTCAGCTTCCTCATCCTCGCAAACGATGTCAGCTACAGTTACCTCGGTATCCTCCTCGGCTGCGGTCACCCGCACAAAAGCCTTTACAGGAGCCTCTAACGGACGGATGCTCAGCTCCCGCAGGCGCAGGACGATCTCCTGCACGCTGTCCTTCACGCCCTCAAGCTGGTCAGTGACACTATTGGCACCCTGAAACTTCACTGCCACTACAGCTGCACCCTTCAGGGAAGACAGCAGTATGCGCTTCAGGCTGCTGCCAATGGTAGTGCCATAGCCGCGGTCCAGCGGCTCACAGGTACAGGTAGCGTGGTTTTTGTTATCCGGGTTATCCTCATATCTCATTTTAGTATCATTAATATCCAGCATATAAAAACTCCTCTCGGATAAAATATCAAATTTCGCGTACTTTATATTCTACAACAAACGGGCAAAATATGCAAGATAAACGAATAAAAATAAACAACCAAAAAGGACACCGGCTCCGATGTCACATCCACATGCATATCAGCCCGGCATCCCCCTTGGTGCGCAGCCTAGACAGCAATGCGCAAATTAGCGCACATACTCTCCAAAAGTGCACGCTCATCCCTCGTTGCCACACGCCGCTCACGCTCAAGCCTGTCGTACTCATCGCGCCTCATGCCCATGGCAGCTGCCATCATATCAGGTGTAAAGCCGCACCTGCTTCTGATGGAACTAAGGAAATAACCAATCATGTAATCAGCTCCCTTCTTCGACTCTGAAAACATGCTGTACAGCAAAAAAGCTGCTGCAATGAGTCTCCCCACTGCAACAGCTATTTTACCATAAAATATGTCATTCAGGAATAAACCAAAAGTCTTATCAGGGAAATTTTGCAAAAACTATTCCACTTCCAGCAGCAGCCGCAGGATTTCCTTTTCCCTGCTGCTGGCTTCCCTGAGCTGAAATTCCAGCTCTGCATAAGCCTCCAGGGAAATCTGCAAAAAGTCCGCCATCATGTGCATGCTGTACCCCTTGTGCTGGCGCAGCCTGCCCAATCCTTCAAGCTTCATCTATATCCTCACCCATTCAACATAAAACTACACCTCTGTGCCCTGCAAAGTCATCCCCGGTTCCCGGTCAAAAACTGCCGGAACACCATCACCATTGCACAGCATACGGTAGTATATTATATTGAAATGATTTTGTAAAGAGTATTTTTCAGCCTGGCAAAATATTTACAGTTTGTACAGATCCCTGATGGTCACCAGCAGGACCGGCTTGGAAGCAGAATACTCCACGCTCCTGTAGATTTCAATCTGGCAGTCCCGGTAGCCCTCAGCCGTCTTGTGCCGGAAATTCATGCGCAGCGGCTCGCCATCGGTATCCCGGAAATGCTGCAGCACACGCCTCTGTTCCACAAACCATTCAAAGGTAGTACGGTCATCAGGATGCACAAACCTCCTGGCAAAAGCCGTAGCATAATCCACAATATTGCGGGCATCACGATAAAGACCCGGCTGCTCGTCCTTGTCCTTTTTCAGCACATCAAAGCAGCCGCTGCGCAGGTTCACCCTGATAACCTTGCGGAAGATGTTGTGCATCAGCATAAGGGCATCAATACGCTCCGAGGCCTCCTCATTGGCACGCTTCCAGGTGAACAGCACCCAGGGAGAATCCAGGGAAAAAGACTTTGGCTGCTGGCACTCGAAAGTGTACCACTTGTACACGCCATTGCGGCGATAGCGCAAATCGTACAAAATCCTGAGCCTCTTGCCCAAGAGCCTTTCCTTGACATAGGACAAGCTGCTGCGACGCAGGTAGCCTGCCACATCATCGGCATGCACGCAGCCTTCGCTTACGCTTTCCTCAATATATTCCGTAATCGTGTCCGGCCGCCTGCCAAAGGACAGCCGGAAGTTGTCATCGTGATGAATGACATGGTATTCCCCCGTAAAGGGATTTACCTCCGCCACCATGCCAAAATACTGTGCCAAATCCCTCAGATATGCCGCCCCGGACTTGCGGCTGGTGATATTGGAAGCGGCAACGTTGTTCTCATCCTCCAGCAGGAACTCATACTCGGCAATGGGCATCGGACGATAGTAATAATACCCCTGGGCAAAACTGCAGCCAAGGCTCAGAAGCATCTCGCTCTGCTCCAGAGTCTCAACCCCCTCAGCTATCACCGGCAGGTCAATCTGATTTGCCATGGTAATCACGGAGCTGACAATATTCCTGCCCTTCAGGTAGTTATCCTTGTTCATATCCAAAAACCGCATATCCAGCTTCAGCACATCAGCCTGAATATCCTTCAGCATGTTCAGGGAGGAATAGCCGCTGCCGAAGTCATCAATCAAAATCTTGAAGCCCAGCTTCCTCAGGCCCTTTTCCGCCTCCTTGATGAGGGCCTCCTTGGCGGCGTAGGCGCTTTCCGTAATCTCCAGCTCCAGGTACTCCACCGGAATCTTGTACTTATCCAAAAGCTGGCCGAATACCTCCACCACATCCATTTCCATAATGTCTATGCGGGAAATATTCACCGAAATCGGCAGGATGCGCCTGCCCTGCTCCATCCAGCGGCAGATTACCTGGCAGGCCTTTTCCCAGATATACCTGTCAAGCTGGATGATGTAGCCGTTCTTTTCCAGGGCAGGTATGAACCTGTCCGGCGGGATGACCTCGCCAGTATCGCTAATCCAGCGCATGAGAGCCTCCGCCCCCACAATCCTGCCATCCCGTATCTGGCATTTCGGCTGCAAATAAAAGGTAAACTGCGCCTTTTCCATGCCGCTGGTAATCTTCGGCATCAGCTCCATTTCCTCTATCAGCTGCCGCGCCATCTGCTCATCAAACCAGTATATTCCCGTACTGATGGAATCAACCGCCTGCCCTATGGCACTTACAGTGTAGTCAAACAAATCTATAGCCCCGGCTTCCATGCCTCTCTTGAGGACAAACCCCCCGAAAATGGGCCTAAAGATTTCATTATCCCGCACTGTCTGCATAATAGCGATGATACCCTGACGAACCTTCTCCGACACATCTATCACTGACGAATAAAAGAAAACAGAAAAAACATCATCACCCATATATCCGGCAACGACGCCCATATCCCTGCAGCACTGCTGCAAAAAAGCTGCAATCTCAGCCAGCAGCTTGTCACCCTCCTGCCTGCCGTACCACTTGTTGTAATAACTAAAATGCTCTATATTCATCGTGAGCATGCAGGCACCCTCGCTGTGCTCTGCCAGCTTTTCATCCACCAGCTGCCAGAAAAATCTCCTGTCCGGCAGCCCCGTCAACAAATCCACATGAATATCCATAGCTTCTCTCCCTGCACCCCTGAACGACATCACTGCCATTTTAGCAGTATAAAACACAAAAGCAAGTATCCAAGTCTATTGTATCACGTTTTAGCAAATAGTCAAACCATTAACAGCTAGAAAAATTGCCAGCAATACTTTACCTACAAAAAACTTTTTCTGGGATATACGTCTCCCCTCTTTACCCCTTCCCCCTAATTATGCTATAATTAGGTGTCGTATTAAATTCAATAATTTTGTGAATATTTATTAATAGGGACAATTGAGATGGACAGAAGTGATGAATTGAAAACCAAAGAATTCGCGGAAGCTACAGTTATGGCCATATTCCGGTCGGCTGTGGCGGCTTTTTATGTAGACGTTCAGCATGACTGGTTCAGATGTGTCCGCTGGTCCAGCAAGATTCCCATGGAATTTCCCCAGGACGGGCTTTACAGCACAGTTATAGCTACGTTTATCACAGCAATGATTCCCGACTCTCACCGGGCTGACCTGCAGCTGAAAATATCCTGCGAATATATCCGCAACCATGTGAACAAGGAAACGCCGGAGTTCGGCATCAAGGTGCCTGTAAGGGTAAAAAACAACGAACGCTGGCTTAACTTTTTCGTTACCCTGGTGGACATGGAGTGCGGCATGCCCCATCATGTCGTCCTGTCTGCCCGGGATATTACCAAGGAGCATCTTGCCGAGCAGAAGCGGTATGAGCTGATTTCCCAGCTCCGCAGCGAGACCTCCCAGCATGACAGGGCCATCGAGCAGCAGAACAGGGAGCTTTTCGCCCAGAACCAGGAACTTTCCGCCCTGAACAAGGAGCTTTTGGAAAGCCAGGATGCCCTTTTCCAGCTGGCTGACGATATGCAGGAGTACATGTTCCAGAACAGCATGTACCAGGAAATGCTGAAGATGCAGCAGGCAGGCATCATTGCCTACAAATGCGATACGCTGGAAATCCTCTACATGAACGATACCGCCATGGATCTGTACGAAATCAACTATAACAGCGGCTACAGGGGGCTGACCATTGGGGCGTTGCGCCAGCGGGTAGTCATTACCGATGACACGGAGGATGTGCCGTCCATGCCGATTTTGCAGCATGTTGGCAAAACAGCCGACATTGAGTGCTCCATTACCCATGCAGACGGCTCTGTGCATCACATGGCCGTTTCCTCCAAGAATATCCTGCTGGAAAGCGGCGAAAACATCATCATTGACGTGGTGACAGATGTTACCTCCCGGGTGCTGATGAACCAGCAGCTGGAGACGGCATGCTATATCGCCACCAACGAGAGGGACTCCGCCCAGAACGTCCTCATGCACTTCTCTGACTACATATACCATGTAGACCTGACTACCGGCATGCTGCTGGACCAGTTCACCTGCCGCAGCGATTTGAAGCCACTGCAGGCTGAGAACATCACTGTCCCATGCAATTACGATGAATTTATCAAAAATGCCATCGACTTTCTGGGGCTGGAGTTCATCAGCTCCAACGGCAAGAGCGGCATGAACTGGACCTGCAAAAATCTCCTGAAAGCTTTTTACTTCGGCATCAGCAACTGCGAGGCAGAGTTCTGGCACAAGTCCACAGATACCTATCACCGCATTACCGGCCTGATTTCCGTGGACCCTCAGAGCTGCCATGTGGTCATGACTGTTATCGGCAACGACATCACCCTGCAAAGAAAGCAGGAATACGAGGAGCAGCGGCTCCTGAAGGAAGCCCAGGCTGCCGCCGAGCAGAGTGCCGCCATGCTGGAGGAAAAGCAGGCAGAGCTGGAGAGCAAGCACAAGGAGCTGGAGACCGCCTACGGCGAGCTGGTGGAGTTCAACAGCATCGTGCAGGGGCTGCAGTCCATCTTTGACAGCTGCTATTACCTTGACCTGACAGCGGACAGGTTCCTGGAGGTAAAGGGCAACAACGTCATGCGCAAGGTGTTCACCAGCGGACGCAGTGCCAGGGAAGCCATGCTTGCCTACATCCGCTCTGATGCATATCCTGACTACTGGCGGAAGCTGTTTGAGTTTTCCGACCTGAACACCCTTGCCCAGCGCGTCAAGGACAAGCCGTACATCACCATTGAATACGAATCCAAGACCATGGGCTGGATCCGGGGCTACCTGGTGCCTGCCCAGTACAACCAGAACAGCGAGCCAACGCATTTTCTCTATGTGTGCGAGATTATTGACGAGGAAAAGCGCATGCAGAACCACCTGCAAAAAATTGCCGAAACTGACGGCCTCACCGGCATTGACAACCGCTCCAGCGGCGAAAGGAAAATCAGTGCCTATGTGCAGAACCGCCATCCCGGTGCCTTCGGCGTGCTGGATTGCGATAATTTCAAGGGCATCAACGACAACTACGGCCATGGTGTGGGGGACAAGGTACTGGTTACCGTAGCCAACAGCCTGAAGGAGGCCTTCGGCTCCCGCAATGTGGTGCTGAGGCTGGGGGGCGATGAGTTTGCCTTCTACCTGCTGAACTGCACCACTACCACCATGCTGACCTCCATGGTTTCCAAGTTCTTTACCATCCTGGACAGCATCTGCCTCCCTCAGATGGATGGCAGGAAGATTTCCGTCAGCGTAGGTGCCGTCATCTACAAGGGCAAAAACGGTGCCACCTTTGAGAAGCTGTACGCGGAAGCCGACCAGCATCTCTATGAAAGCAAGAAATTCACTGGCAACCACCTTACCATCTAGCTTTACAGCCTGGTTTGCCAAAATGCGAAATAAAAAATACCGGTATCGGCAACAGGTACAGCGCCTGCCAGCCTACACCGGTATTTTTTTGCTTATTTATCTGGAACCAATTGTCCAGTACCAATCAATATCAGAATTTCCTGATGTATTCGGCTAGCTTTACAGCCACCTGCAAAGGGCTCAGCTCCCCTGTATCTACAGTGCAGTCCGCCTGGTCATACATGGGCTGCCGCTCATCAATCAATGACTGAATCGCCTTCCTGCGGTCTCCCCCCAGCTCTGCCGCCCTGGCATCCAGCACAGGCCTTTTTCCCTGCCGCTCTGTCCTGGCCAGCAGCGTATCCACATCGGCAGTCAGGCAGACAATCTTGCCGTTTGCCTTCAGCATTGCCACGTTCTCAGCATCCTTGACCGTGCCGCCGCCGGTGGAGATAACCGTATTTTTCTGTGCCGCCCAGTAGCGCACCATTTCCTTTTCCCGCTCCCGGAAATACGCCTCACCGTATTTTCGGAACATCTCCGGGATAGTCATGCCATACTTGTCCTCTATCTCCTTGTCCAAATCCACAAAGCGATAGCCCAGCTGCTGGGCGGCAGCCTTGCCGCAGCTGGATTTGCCAGTACCCATAAAGCCAATCAGGACCACGTTCTTCATGCCTGCACCCTGCCCTTATAAGCCTCGATGGCTGCCAGCACGTCGCACATGGCATCGCCGCCGAACTTGTCCAGCATTGCCTCGGCAATCACCATGGCCGCCATGGCCTCGCCTACCACGGAAGCGGCAGACACGGCACACACATCGCTGCGCTCCTTGCATGCCAGCACCGGCTGCCCGGAGGCAATATCCACGGAATGCAGCGGCTTCATCAGGGTAGGAATCGGCTTCATGCAGGCCCGCACCACGATTTCCTCACCGTTGCTCATGCCGCCCTCCAGGCCGCCGGCACGGTTGGTTTTCCTGTACACGTTCTGCTCGCCATCCATGAACATCTCGTCATGAATCCGGCTTCCCGGCAGCTCGCCGCACTGGAAGCCTGCGCCAATTTCCACGCCCTTGATGGCCTGAATCGCCATCATGGCCTGAGCCAGCCTGCCATCCAGCCGCTTGTCCCACTGGATATGGCTGCCCAGCCCCAGAGGCACGCCTCGGACAATCACCTCGAAGACTCCCCCCAGGGTGTCCCCCTCCTGCATGGCCTGGCGGATGCGCTCCTTCATGGCTTCCTCCGCTACTGCATCATAGCAGTTCAGCTCCGATGTGCCGCTGCCGATCTGCTCCCGGTCAATCCGTGCCTCATCCACGGCAACGCCGCCAATCTTCACCACATGGCTCACTACCTCCATGCCGCAGGCACGCAGAAACTCCTTGCACAGGCCGCCTACAGCCACGCGGGTAGCCGTCTCCCTGGCACTGGCACGCTCCAGGATGTCCCTGGCATCGTCCCTGTCATACTTCAGCACGCCTGTCAGGTCGGCATGCCCAGGACGTACTGCCGTCACCTTGTCACCGAACTCAGGGCCGAATACGCTCATGCGGTCAGTCCAGTTCTGCCAGTCACGGTTGACAACACGCAAAGTAACCGGGTCTCCCATGGTTTCGCCGAAGCGGATGCCGCTGAGCACATCAGCCTTGTCCGTCTCAATCTTCATGCGTCCGCCGCGGCCATAGCCCTGCTGGCGGCGTGCCAGATCACGATTGATTGCCTCAATATCCACCTGCAGACCTGCCGGAATACCCTCCACAATAGCCGTCAGGCACTGTCCGTGGGACTCACCGGCAGTCAAAAAACGCAAACCTGCCATTCAAACACCTCATCACAAAACTACAATACAATAAATACTACTGCAATAAATATAACACATATACTGCAACAAATACCACAAGCCATGGCTCAGCATATTTCCTTGCCCAGGTTCAGCTGGCTGGCGTGCTTGTTCAAAAGCTCTATCAGCACGCCCCGGTTCTTTGCCATATAATCATGCCGCTTCATCTCCACCATAGGCGCCAGCACCTTGGCCAGAAGCCGCAGAGACTGCTTTATCAGCGCCATGCCGATAATATCCCCTGGAAAACGGTCGTTATCAATCCCGCTTTTCATCCTGGCAATCTGCTCATCCGTGCGCATACGGCCAATCACCTCATCCAAAAAGGCGAGGAACCTTTCCGTCAGCTGGTCCCTGAACTCAGTCCGTTCCTCCTGAGGCACATCCCTGATGGACAGCTCCTCCACGGCACGGTTGAAAAAAATCAGGCTCTTATTCAGCTGAAAGGTTGTAAACGGGTAGCCCCCATCCTGGGCATAACGCTTGCAGCGGCTGACCGTCTGCTGAATCGCCACCTCAAGCATATCCTCCAGGGACTGCTCCAGTGCCAGGAGCTCCTTATCAACCTCCTGCACCTCCTGAGGCCAGCCAGCTACAATAAAATCCCATTCATGCTCCTTATCTAACACCCTCTCCTCGTCAGACATTTACAACTCTCCTTCTATTACTCATACAACATACAAATATAACACCAATTTGTATATTATATCACAAATCACAGCTGAATTACACTGCCATCACGCAACATGTACAAATATTTTTCCGACACCGCAAGTCCCAGCACACTCCTGACTGCCTCTGCGTAAAGCTCCAGCTGCATGGCATATTTCTCCTTGACCACATCCGGTGCTGTGTCCCTGTCCGTCTTGTAATCCAGCAGCACAACCCTGCCGTCAGCCTCCTGGAACAGCACATCAATCACGCCCTGATTGAATATCTCTGCTTCCTCATCCCGAACCTCTGCATAATACCTGCCGGCAGGCAGCATACGGCAGAAGGGCAGCTCACGCCACAGCTTCTCTGCCCCTGTCATGCGCCTGCCCAGAGGTGAAGCAAAAAATGCCGCAATGCTGCCTGCTCTCACCATAGCCACCTGGTCTGCCGTGATGATTTCCTGCTCCGCCAGCTCCGTCAGCTGTCCTCTGATGCCTTCCTCCGTCAGCTCCCCTGCCAAATCCAGGTGCTGCATGACGCTGTGCATCAGGGTGCCATACTCCGTGCCGCTGGTGCGGCGCTGCTTCGCTTCCTCCCTGCGCTGCAAAAACTCAGGCCGCGGAAAGCTGTACTCCCGCTGCTCCCTGACAGCCATGGCAGAAACGCCATCTGCCAGCTGCCCCATCTCCTGCAGCTGACGGGCAAACCGCCTTTTCAGCTCGGAAACAGAAAGCTTGGCAGGAACATCCTCCGTTCCCAGGAAATCATACTGCCAGCCAAGAATGCCCTCTATCTTGCAAAAGGCATCCTCCGCTACCGGCAGCGGCTCACTGCCTGCCACCAAGGCCAGAAGCTCCCCTGCCTCCCGGCTGGCAACCTGAGGCAGATGGATATCACTGCCATTCACCAGCCGTACCTGCCACTGGGACTCCCTGCCAGGGGCGGCATGCATGTACCCCAGGGGCTGCACGTACTGCTCACTGGTCATCTCCAGCACCCCGGCAAAGGCTGCCCCTGCCGGATGCCGGGACACTGCCTCTGCCACCCAGTCAAGATAGGAACCTGCCTCGGAGATGGCATATCTTGGCAGCTGGCAGCTCCTGCCGTATTCCCGGTAGCTGCTCCACCTGGCAGCAGCCTTGCCGGCATCCCTTACCCTGCCTACCATAATCAGCTTTTCCCGGGCACGGGTCATGGCAACATAGAGGACACGCAGCTCCTCCGCCTTGCTCTCCTGCACCATTTTCGCCCGGACAGCCAGCCGGGAAAAAGACGGATACTTGACATTTTTTTCCACGTCAATATTATCCAGCCCCAGCCCCAGATCCTTGTGCAGCAGGATGCTGTCAGATGTATCCATCAGGTTGAATTTCTTGCCCAGGTCCGCCAGCACCACCACAGGGAACTCCAGCCCCTTGGACTTGTGGATGGTCATAATCCTGACTACATCCTCGTTTTCCCCCAGGGTTCTCGCCACGGACAAATCCGTGTCCATATTCTTCATCTTCTCAATAAAGCCCAGAAACCTGAACAGCCCCCGATAATTCGTTCCCTCAAATTCCTCCGCCCGGGCAATCAGCATCCTCAGGTTCGCCTGCCGCAGCACCCCCCCCGGCATACAGCCCACATAATCATAATACCCTGTATCCCGGTACACCTGCCACAAGAGCTCCGCCACCCCGGCACGGCGGGACAGCTGCCGCCAGCTGCTGAGGCTGGACAGAAACTCCGCCAGCTTGTTCTTGATGATGGCAGACAGCTTCACCTCGGCACTGTTGGCATTCAGCATGGCCTGATAGAGATTGCCTCCCTCCGAGGACAGCCTGAGCTTCGCCAGCTGGGCTGCACTGAGCCCCACTATCGGGGAGTAAAGCACCGCCGCCAGCGGGATATCCTGCTGCACGTTGTCAATCACCGACAGCAAAGACAGCACTACCTGGATTTCCGTGGCCTGAAAATAGCCCCCGTCCGTGCTGGCAAAGACGGGAATATCATTGGCCTGCAAAATCTCCTGCAGCACATCAGCCTTGCCCTTGACGGAGCGCAGCAGCACTACCACATCACGCCACTTCATCGGCCTGTAGCCATTATTCCTCTCCCCCAGGGACTTGTCAAACACCATATAGCCGCCATTTTTCAGCTGCTTCAGCCTGTCGGCAATATGCTGCGCCTCCAGCTGGAAGCTCTTTAATTCCTCCTGGTCATCGCCGCCCAGCTCAGAAGCTGCCTGCTCCTGCCCATCAGCACTATTTCCCATAGCAGATACCGGATTTTCTTCCGCTCCCTCTATAGCCTCAAGGCCCTTCTCGGCAATAATATCCAGCTCCACCGCCTCGCCAAGGGGCATAATCCTACCGTCCTCCGGCTCCCCATAGCCATAAGGTTCCCCCGGGTTCAGCATGGCATTCTCATCGTAGTCGATTTCCATGGGCTCCTTGGTCATCAGCTGGGCAAAGACAAAATTCACCGCAGACAAAATCTCCCGGCGGCTGCGGAAATTGCGCCCCAGGGAAATCAGCTCGTTGGCACCGCCACTAACCTCCGTCTCCGCCCCATAGGCATCGTACTTGCCAATAAAAAGCCCCGGCTCCGAGGCACGGAAGCCATAGATGCTCTGCTTCACATCACCTACCGTGAACATGTTGCCGCCATTTTCCCCGGCAATCAGCCTGACAATGGTATCCTGCACCTCATTGGTGTCCTGATACTCGTCCACCATGATTTCCTTGTACCGCCTGCGCAGGGCAAGGGCAGTTTCCGAGGGCTGGACATGCCCCGGCACGGACTCAGGGGACAGCAGAAGCTGCAAGGCGAAATGCTCCATATCGCCATAATCAATAATGTTCCGCTCCCGCTTGGCAGCTGCATAGGCCTCCCCGAAGGCAATGGCCAGCTCCGCCAGCCCGGCGGCATCCCCGGACAGCCCCTGCAAATCCGCCAGCATGGTGGCCTCATCATCCAGCACATACTTATCCTTCAAGCCGGTCACCGTTTCCTTCAAGGCGGCATTTGCCTGCTTCAGCTGCTCCCTGAGCTCTGCATCCACCTCCAGCTTGCCGCCCGGCATGGTCTTGAAGCTTGATTCCTTGTAGTCCAGCACCCGGAAGGCCTGATAAATCTCCTCCCATTCACCAGCCAAAGAAGACATGATTCTTTCCACAATCTCCCTGGCCCTGTCCAGCCGCTCATCGTACTTGGCACGGGCCTTCTTGTCATCCACCTGGCTCACCAGCTGGCTGAACTCTGCCAGCTCGTCCTCCGCCCGTGCCATGCCGGTACGGAGCTCATCGATCAGCACCTGCCACCACTTGGCATAATCCCTCAGATGGAGGGCCGTGCCGGACATATCGGCAAAATCCTCTGCCAGCCCCTTTAGCCATTCTGCCGGGAAAGGCTGGTTCATAGCCTTTTCATGGAGCTTCAGCACAATATCGTAGAGCCTGCCATCGCCCCTGTCCGTGCCGTACTGCTCTCCCAGGTGCAAAAGCACCTCGTCCATGGCCTCATAACGCTGCTCAAAAAGCTCATCCAGCACATCCTGCTGCAAAAGCAGCAGCTCATTTTCATCTGCCACCCGGAATTTCGGGTCCAGATCCAGGGCAGAAAAATTATTCTTGATGATGCTCTGGCAGAAGGAGTCAATAGTGGAGATGGATGCCCCCGACAGGAGGATGACCTGCCTCTCCAGGCGGCTAACCAGCCGCCTGTCCGGCTTTTCCCTGTCCAGCTCCGCCGCAATAGCCTGCTGCAGCCTGATGCCAATGCGCTCGCTCATCTCCGCTGCCGCCGCCCGGGTAAAGGTGACTATCAAAAGCTCATCCACGTTCCAGGCACCCTCATCCGTTTCCGGCCGGAGAAGATGGCTCACCACACGCTCTGCCAGCACGGCAGTCTTGCCGGAGCCTGCCGCCGCAGATACAAGAATATTTTTCCCATCCAGGTCAATCGCCCTCTGCTGTTCCTTTGTCCATGCCATCAGCCGTCCACCTCCTGCTTAGCTGCCTGATTATCCGTCACATCCGTCTTATCCGTCTCCATCTTATTATCCGCCTTCACCAGGTCAGCTTTTTTCTCATGCCGTCCTGTCAGCCGTTCATCCACTGCCCTTACCTGCTCCGGAGAAAGCTCCATCTCAATATTCTTCATGAAATCCACATCCTTCTGCCGCAGCACCTGCTTGTAGCCAAAGCCCTCCAGCTGGGCATCAAAGCCGCACAGGGCATGATAGCCGCAATAAGCACAGCTGCTGAAGCCATTCCTGTCCATATATGGCTCCGGCGCAATCTCCCCAGCCAGAATTGCCTCCCCGGTACCCTGCAAAAGCTTCTCCACATAAGCAAGCAGAAGCTCAAGCTCACGCTCCGTCCTGAGATGAACCTCGGATTTGCCCAGGCTGCCATCCTTTTTCAGCTTCGCATGGATAAAACGGCTTTCCCCGGAGGCAGACAGGCTGCTGTCTATCAGCTGCACCAGCTCCTCGTCCGCTACAATCCAGCCCGGCATCTTCAGCCGCTTTTCCAGCTCCGCAATCATCTCCTGCTTGCTTTCCCTATGGCTGGCCAGGCTCACCATAGGCCGCTTCAAAAAGCAGTACAGCATCCCCACCGGCACAGTGCTCCTGTCATGCCGCTCCGCCAAAAGCTGCCCTGCCACCAGAAGATAAGTCAGAAGCTGCAGCTTGATGCCGTAGTACACATCCATAATATTGATGGAGGCACTGCCTGTCTTGTAGTCCATGACCATAAAGTAGCTGCCATCCTCCGTCATGTCGATGCGGTCAATCTGACCGTTCAGGGACAGCATGTTGTGATTGGACAGCCTGTAGACCAGCTCCACCGCCTGCTCATTCTCATCCCGGGCAAAAATCCCGAAGCCCTGCTCAAAATAGCAGGGATGCAGCTTGCTGACCGCGTCAAAGGCACAGAGCCGCTTCAAGGCAAAATTCGCCGTATTCTCAATGCGCCTCAGCTGGATTTCCAGCTGCTTCTGCTGGAAGATAATATTATTCTGCAACCGCGGTGCCAGCCGGTGCAGGATTTCGTGGCACAGCTGCCGCTGCTCCCCTTCCTCCACATCGCTCCACCGCCTGCCTTCCCTCTTTAGCTGCTCGCCAAACTCACGCAGCACGCCGTGGAGCAGGGTGCCCAGCTCCGGGCTGCTGAAGCCGCGGATTTTCCGCTCCTGCAATTTTAAACCATATTGAGCAAAATACTGGAAAGGACAGTGATTGTACCTTTCCAGACGGGTAACGCTACCCCGGAGATAGCCCTTTGGGGCAAAAAGCTGACCTGCCAGCTCCTCCGGCAGCCTGTCCGCCCCCATCCTGCTGACCAGGGCTTTCTGCAAAGCCGTCAACCCCTTTGCCAGAGGCGCAGAAGCTGATTTTTTATTTTTTTCACGCTGAATAAGCAGCCAGTTGTACACCGCCTGCCATTTTTCCTCCATTACGCCATAATCCTTGCAGTGCCTGAGAGCTATGCCCAGGCCGGAAAGAGCCTGCCTGCCCTCCGCCACAAAGCCATCTCCCTGCAGGACCTGCCCCAGCTTCAGCTCCGGCACCAGCTTCCTCAGCCACTGCACCAGCCGGGCAGGCTCCCTACCAGCCCCTGAGTCATCAGACAGGGCATAGGATACCCAGAGATATTCCCGTGCCTGGGTAAAGCCCTTGTACAGAAGATAGCCCTCGTTGTAGCTGTTTTCCTGCCCGATAATGGACAGCCGCCTGCCGGTCCTCCTGTCCCCGGCTTCCACCTGATTGATATAAATCCTGTCCGCATCCGACAGGATGACGTTCTCGCTGGAATGGCGGGGCATGCTGCCGGCATTGGCACCCGGCACATAAATCGCCCGCAGGTTGTCCAGGCTGTTCTGGTCAAAGGAAGCCAGGCTCACATAATCCAGCCCCGGCGGAATCATGCTTACTGAAAGGCTATCCAGCCCCTCCCCGGTAACAGCGGCAAACTCAGCCAGGGACGGCTCCCCGGAGCCTGTCCCCAGCTCCGCCAGCTGGTCAAGGAGCTCCATGATGCTGCGCCATATCTGCTGATGCTCCCTGGCGCCTGCCAGATTGCCCTGCTGCTCGTCCTCTGCCGCCCACTGCTCCAGCTGCTGCGGCACCCTGAGCTCCGTCAAAAAGCCATAGACCGCCTCCGCCATATCAGCGGCAGTTTCAGCAGCCTGCAACGCCTCCTGCAATCTGAGCAATGGCTCTGCCACCTGACGGCGTCGCCTGTCTGCCAGCTCCGCCCGTTGCAGCTGGCTCGCATCGGCAGCGCCATTTTCCTCATCAATGCTGTACCGGCTCACAAACTGCCAGTCCTCCGGCTGTGCCCAGACTTTTTTGCCCTTGATGCCGAACTCCAATACATAGTTTTCCAGCTCATCCATGGCATCCGGCAAAAGGCCGCAAGGCTCCTTGAAGAAGCCTGTTTTCAGGCAGCCAAAGACATTTTCATAGCTCCAGCTGCTGCGGCTGGTACAGATGGCAAGGGCTGACCGTATAAGCTCCGCCAAGGGATGATGGGTGCATTTCCGGCGAGTGGCACTAAAGAAGGGAATGCCGTACTCCTGCAGGACCATGCCTGCCATGCTGCCATAGCTGTCTTCACCCCGGATAAGGATGCCTATATCGCGCCATTTATAGCCCTCATCTCGCACCAGGCGCACAATATCATCCGCCATGGCTTCCAGCTCCAGCCGGATGGTAGCTGCTTCCGTGATGCGCAGCTGGGTGCTAATCGCATCTTTCTGATCACTATTACCATTATTATTATTAGTAGTATTATTATTATTGGTATTATTCCCCTTGTCACTCTGGCGGCTCTTGGCAATCTTGACAGGTACAGGGCGATGGGAAATCCACTGCCTCTCCATGTCTCTCAGAAGCGGCGATACAAACCTGGCTCCCCCTGCCATGAACCGCTCCCTTGCCTCCATGTTCATTTCCCCTGCCAGCTCCAGCAGATAGTTCCTCGTGCTCTGGCTGCGGTAAAAAATATCCTCCCGTGGCACATTCTGCCATGGCTGACAGTCAGATAAGGTGCTATTATCCAGCGTCAGGGATACATGTACCCGGCTGCACAGGCCGAAAAGCACCTGCAAAAGCTGCTTTTCCAATGGATTGAAAAACAGGAAGCCATCCAGCCACAGCTCCGCCCCCTGCACAATCTTCGATTTGGGCAGCTTTTCCAGAAGCTTGCAGAGAATATCCTTGCCGTCATTGTAGCTGCCTGCCATGGCTTCATTGAAATCCTGATAGATAAGTGCCATATCCTGCAGCTTGCCGGAAAGACGCTTATCCTTTTCTGCCACCTGGCTGCTGATTTCCTGCAAGAGCTCCGGCGAAATGCAATAGCTTTTCAGCTCGTTGATAATATCCCCCAGCTCCGCGGCAAAGCCCCGCTGTCCTGCCGCCCTGGCAAAGGCAGACAAGCTCTTGTCCTTCAGCCGCCTGTCCAGCAGCTGCCGCAACAGCAGCTGCCTGCCCAGATCTGTCAGCCCCGGCTCCAGACCGCCGCCTGTTTCCTGCAAAATCTGATAGGCAAAGCGGCGGAAGCCATAAACATAGCAGTGGCAAAAGCCCCTGCCCTCCTTGGCCAGCATAGCTGCCAGCTCACGCTCTGCCTTGTATGTCATGTGCTCCGGCAGCAGCAGGATAATGGCATCTCCTACCGGCTGCGCCAAAAGCTTATTCCTTATCTGCTCCAGGCAATAGGCAGTTTTGCCGCTGCCAGCCCGCCCTGAAATAATCTCCAGCATACACTCACTCCCTGTCAAATTATCCGATTCTCCGGCAATTTATTTGGAAATTCATCCAGTAATTTATCTGTAAATTTATTTGTTTTTCATCTATACTCCAATGGGCGGAGAGGCAATGCCAATGCGGGCACGCTCGCGCTATTATCCACGCCTAGCGGATGCTAAGCTCACGCTTCGCCTTCGGCTCGCGTATTGCTAAGCACCGAGGCGCGTCTCAATGCCCTGCATTGGCACCGCCTTCTCCACCCATCACATATCTGCCAACAGTTACATTCCTGCAACAGCTTATCTTTCACTCTCAGTACTTTATGTTTTTACAAAGTACAAAACCATAGTTTTCCGCATTTTCTTTCATCAAATCACCATCCCTATTCAATTATACAATCATTGCTACGCTCAAGTAAACTAAATATCTCATGGCATATCCCCCTGCTTTGAAAATAACATGCCGAAAATTATTGCATTCATATCCACGGAAAGATTATGCCCCGTATCATACAAAATTGTTTTTTCCACACAGGGATTATCAATACAGTCTACCAGCCCTGCAAATTGATAGGATGGGTCACTGGAGCCAATGGCAACCACTGCCTGTTCCCCGTCAAACTGTTCCAGCCCATTCCTCTGCCTGTGCCAATTTATCATCAGCGGCGGATTTATCAGAAGCATTTTCCTGATATATGGACATTGCCAGCCATACATAGCACCCAAGGAAGCCCCCAGGGAAAAACCAATATAATACACTGGCACTTCTCCCCCATCAGCAGCTTCCGTTACATCATTGGCAAATTCCGCCGCCGTCATGGTGACCTCAAAATTTTCTTCCTTATCTGCACCGGCAGGATTATCCACGATCAGCACTGCATATCCCGTCCTGTGATGAATATACTCTGCCAATTTTTTATACTTGTCCTGATAGCCGTTTACAGTACCTCCTGCCCCGGTCTTTATCACAACCAAGGCATCCCTGCCTCTAAGAAAAGCTGTTTCAATATCCCAATATTCATCACAATTTTTCATGCCCTGCTCCTCCACAAATACTCATCAGCAGCCGATGCAAAATATTCTGCCTGCCCATCATCCACTCTTTCAGATTCCCCATGCTCAACAAAAATCTGCATATCCATCAAGCCAAGATATTCTATCCGGCAATAATCCAGCATAACCGGCACCAGCTCACATTCTACAATGCTTTTCAGTTCCTGCTTCCGCACGCCTACTGTCAAAATATCCCGTGCCTCGTCATAGGCTTTCAAAAAAATCTCCTGAATTAATTTCCTGCTGCTTGATTTCTTCACTTCGCAATAAAGGTAACAGCATATATCTTCCCATAAGATACGAGCGTTATTATCCATTACACATCCCCCTTGCATTCTTTTTAAGCAAATGATAACAAAGTTTATGTACAAAAAAATATACATTGTACGGAGAAACACTTCAATGCTTATACCACTCAAACAAAGATCATTATTTTTCTCATATTTTTTGATATAATCCCATCTTTGACAGCTGTTAAACTAAAAAAGGTCTATCAAGCCAGTATTTATGCGGCTTGATAGACCTTTTTGCTTCGTAACGATATATAGTATTTTTTATCTTCCCTTACTTTTTTTCTGGATATTCCTCATTTCTTGCTTTGTAATAAACTGAAAATCGGTACTAAATCCAAAAATATGATGAAGTTCATCTGTTATAGCAGTTCTCTTGTATAGTGGAATATACCCCTGCTCTTGAACTGTTGCAAAATTCATATTTCGTATAGTTCCAAGGATTTCTGTGCATGTATATCTCTTATTCATCTTTTGTTCAATGCATCTGTATAAGATTAAGGCCAGAAAACAAGTAAGAAAATGAGCTTTTATTCTGATTTCCTTTTGCAGAAATACAGGACGTGCTTCAAAATCAGTTTTCATTATCCGAAAACACTCCTCAATCTCCCAGCGGCCTTCGCTTACATGTATTATATCGCTTACCTCATCATCAAGAAGGTCAGTAGAGACAGCATATAATCCGTCATAAAGAGCTTCATTCTCTATTTTTTCATTATCGAGAAGATCATGGATATTTGCTATTTCACCATCATTGGTAACTGCTATCTTTTTTATAAAGCGGCGCGGATCATTTGGATTCTTGCTGGTTCTCTTTGCAGTACCATCAGAAAGCATGCATTTTGCCCTTTCAATCTGCTTTTCCCTTATTGTTTTTTGATATCTGGCATATTGGGGGGGAATACACGACAATAAGCCTCTGATGCAGCTCTCTGGGCGTGTAGGGGATTTCCTTATAGTAAATCCCCTTATCGTCATAAGGAAGATTGGAAATATCTGTATTCGTATCATCATATAGATTTTTAAAATCGCATTTGTTTAGTGCCCATGTCCGTTCATCCGCTTTTAATTTCTTTATGGACTGCGTAACGATGGAGGCATTTTTTCTGTTTAGAAGTGTCAAACTCCCGTGTTAAAATGGGATTGATCCATAGTGATTACTACTTTGTTGATGATTCGAGCAAAACCATTTTAACACAGGTAGTCACTATGGATTTTTATTTTTTGATTAACTGTTCAATTTCATTATACAATCAACCTTGATAGAAAATATTGTTTTATTGCCATAGGAGACTTATTTACAGAGAAAATTCCACATGCGAGGGTGCGGACAAAATTCTGGACTACTATAGGGCTTCGAAAGGAGCCTTTTTAT
>OBLI01000917.1_pt1 | contig 30548 bp, 22 predicted proteins | sample 1519701 | NCBI WGS metagenome assembly OBLI01 (sample SAMEA3663005, study PRJEB22513) | pig gut metagenome | biome: pig gut; feature: pig-associated habitat; material: faeces | place: France | collected 2012 | reverse complement strand
CCAATCTTCCATTGTCATTGGTATGTGTCGATTTGCCATACGTTCTGCTAAGTCAAGCACAGAGTTGACAAGTTTCCCCATATCTTCAAGTTCCACTTGTTTTAGATAGTTTTTGGCTATACTCACATCTGGCTTAACAATCTTTCCATCAGGTGCATTCTCCCAAGTGGTCAGTCCCATATGCTCTTTCTCTGCATTGGCTCTTTCTACTATAAGCTCCGCTGCGGTATGTCCATGTACAGCATAATGCATCTTATTCTGAACTTTTTTATAAAACAAGCGGGTGGTCGGTGCATCCTTATTGTAGTCAATAGCTGTAGCGTATATATCCGTGAGTTTTTGGTAAAATCTTCGTTCACTCAACCTAATCTCACGTATTTCAGCTAACAAATGCTCAAAATAATCCTCGCCAATGAAAGAACCATTCTCCATGCGTTTTTTGTCTATGATATAGCCACGCAAAGAGAACTGACGGATCACATAAGTACACCACTGGCGAAATTGAGTGGCACGGATAGAATTGACACGATAACCAACAGAAATGATTGCGTCAAGATTATAAAACTTAGTTATGTAGTTTTTACCATCTGCTGCAGTTGCCGAGTTTTTCTCGGTAACTGAATCCTCATCAAGTTCTCCACTCTTGAATATATTTTTCAAATGTAATCCGATATTATCTGTCGAACAATCAAAAAGCTGTGCCATAGCCTTTTGTGTAGCCCATACTGTTTCATTCTTATATAACACTTGAACGCCTTGTTCCTGACCTTCTGCGATAAAGGTAAGAAACTCTGCTGTACTGTTTCGTATTTCAAATTTCTTTGTCATAATTCATGATAATATAAGAATCCAAGGATTATTTTTTTGTTGCTTATTTGCCATATTCCAATGCAAATATGAATGCAAAGGTAATTATTAAACATCACAAATCCGCATAAATACTGTAAGAATTGCAATTATTTTAGAAACTTAAAGGATATTTCTTACCACAAAAAAAAGTTTACTCTTCACTCGCTACACCATACTCACACTCTTACCACTCACCTTCGCCACATCCCAAATGGAATATCCCTTGCGGAGCAAACTTATTACTTCCCCAATATTCAGCTTTCATATTTTCTTCCGTTTTTACTTTACTATCCTTCCATTTCCGATGATGAGACCCACTTGGGACAATTTATTGATATTGGTGGATAATAAAAGACCAAAGCAAAGCTTTCAGGCTATTTGCTATTTATACTCTCCCACACATGTTTGTTGAGTGAGCCATGATCTTACAGAATAAAATGAGAAGTTCATAAAAAAACTCCCACCGAAGCAGGAGTATAGGTTTTACACCTTCGGCAATTACTGCCTTATTGTGATAAGATGTAGGAAATCTTATTTCTTTTGCAAATATATATTAAATAATTTGTTTGTCCAAATAATTTGTTATACTTTTACAAAAATTAATAATTAAACAATCAAACAACTAAATTATATGACTAAAATACTTGGAATCGATACTGGAACCAATAGCCTTGGATGGGCTATTGTTGAAAAACAGGCAGATGATTATTATTTGCTTGATAAAGGCGTGAACATTTTTCAAGAAGGTGTTAAAATAGAAAAAGGCATAGAATCTTCCAAAGCTGCTGAGCGTACAGACCATCGTGCTGCGAGAGTAAGAAACTATCGTATTAAACTTCGTAAGATACGCCTACTTCGTATTTTAAGTGATGCACATTTGTGTCCACCGCTTTCTAAAACTGAACTGTCTGCATGGAGACTCAAGAATGAGTATCCTAAAAATGAATTGTTTATGCAATGGCAAGGTACTGATGATGTATCTGAAAAAACTCCATATGCTTATAGACACAAGTGCCTTCATGAGAGTCTTGACCTAAGCAACATTACAGATAGACATATTTTGGGTCGTGCTTTTTATCATATGATTCAAAGACGTGGCTTTTTAAGCAATCGTAAAGATCAGAGTGGTGATGAAACTGGAAATGTAAAAGAAAGTATCAGCAACCTTACTCAGGAGATGCACGATGCTGGATATGAGTATCTTGGTGATTATTTCTATGCTCTATATAATAAAGGAGAAAAGATACGAAATCACTATACTGCACGTAATGAGCATTACTTAGCTGAATTTAAGGCTATTTGCAACAAACAAGAGTTGGATAGATATCTTGGCAATGAAGTTGTTTATCAAATAGAAAAAGCCATTTTCGACCAGCGACCATTAAAGTCTCAAAAGGGACAGGTTGGTAAATGTCTATTTGAAAAGAATAAGACTAAATGTCCTTCTTCACACCCTATGTATGAAGAGTTTCGAATGCTCTCTTTTATCAATAATATAAAGATTCGAACTCCAAAAGATGATACTTTACGCCATCTCACAGAAAAAGAACGCGAATTAATAATGCCTTTGTTTTACCGCAAGACCAAGAAGCAGTTTGATTTTGAAGATATAGCAAAGAAACTCGCCCCTAAGAAACAATATGGTTTTTATAAGAAAAGCGAAGATGCAGAAATGCCATATCTGTTCAATTATCCAATGGATACATCAGTATCCGGTTGTCCTGTAACAGCTGCTTTAATAGGAATATTTGGTGAAAATTGGATTGATGCAATATGTGAGACTTATACCTTAGGAACAGGAAAAAGCCGTTTGGATATTGTAAATGACATTTGGCATGCATTATCCTTCTATACGGACAATAACAAACTAGCAGAATTTGGCAAGAACCGCTTGCAACTAAACGATGAAGAAGCTAAGCAATTCTGTGAGATATCTTTGTCTGGCGATTATGCATCATTAAGTTTGAAAGCTATTTGCAAGATACTTCCTTATCTTAGAAGAGGCTTAATATATTCTCATGCTATTTTTCTAGGAAACTTATGTGAAGTTATGCATTCTTCTTATGAATGGAGTATAAAGGAATTGCGAGAAGCAGTCGTTGACAATGTTATTAAGGAATTATATAAATATGATTCTAAAGACGAACGTACATTAGAGGTTTGTATTAAAGATTATCTCAAAGAACAATATCATGTATCTGACGAGAACTTAAAAAAACTGTATCACCCTTCAATGATGGAAACGTATCCTAAGGTACGTCATACTAATCAACAAGGTGTTTACCAACTGGGGTCCCCAAGAATCGATAGTGTTCGCAACCCAATGGCTATGCGTTCAATGTTCAGATTGCGTAAACTCATCAATCGATTGTTGCAAGAAGGAAAGATTGATTCAGAAACAGAGATACATATAGAATTTGCTCGAGAACTAAACGATGCAAACAAGAGAAATGCTATTGCTGCATACACTAAAGATAATCAAAACAAGAATGATGAGGCTCGCAAGAAAATACAAAATCTCTTTAAGACAGAAACTGGAAAAAATATAGAGCCAACAGATGCAGATATCTTGAAATTTGTCCTTTGGGAAGAGCAAAAGCACATATGTTTATATACAGGTAAGCAAATATGTATATCAGACTTTATTGGAGCAAATCCAAAGTTTGATATAGAACATACTATTCCTCGTAGTGTAGGTGGTGACAGTACAAAAATGAATTTGACACTCTGTGATAGTCGTTTCAATAGAGATGTCAAGAAAACCAAGTTGCCAACAGAGTTATCTAATCATGGTGAGATTATGGCTCGCATTAATGAATGGAAAGAAAAGTATGAAACGCTTGATGCTCAAATTCGTAAGCAAAAGAAACTGTCAAAGGGAGCAACTACTAAAGAACAAAAGGATGGAATCATCCGCAAACGTCATCTTTTGGAACTGCAACGTGATTATTGGCGTGGTAAATATTTACGCTTCACAATGGAAAGTGTTCCTGAAGGTTTTAGTCGTCGTCAAGGTACGGATATTAGTGTAATATCTAAATATGCACGTCTTTACTTGAAATCTCTGTTTAAGCAGGTCTATACTGTAAAAGGTATTGCAACTTCAGATTTTAGAAAGATTTGGGGCATTCAAAAGGCATATAGTAAAAAAGAACGTGTCAATCATGTCCATCATTGTATTGACGCCATAGTTATTGCTTGTATTGGCTTAGATGAATACAACAAGTTGGGAGCCTATTATCATGATGAAGAGAATCATGAATGGTACGGCATGTCAAAGGCATATTTCAAAAAGCCATGGCCTACATTTGTTGAGGATCTTGAGAAGGTGCAGGATGAAATCTTAGTTTATCATTATACTCCAGATAATATGCCGAAGCAAGGACGTCGAAGAATTGTTGTTGATGGGAAAAAGATTTTATCTAAAGGCGATGCAGCAAGAGGATCATTGCATAACGACACATTCTATGGTGCTATAGAAAATGAAGGCATCGTAAAATATGTAAAGCGTGTAAATTTAGAATCAATGAAGGAGGGTGATGTAAAAAATATTGTTGATGATACTGTAAGAGGTATTATTGAGGCAGCTATTAAAGAGAAGGGCTTTAAAGATGCTATGACAGGTGTTATATGGATGAATGAAGAGAAACAAATACCTATTAAAAAGGTAAGATGCTATACTCCTTCTGTTACTAAGCCTTTAAATATTCGCCAACAACGTGACATTTCGGTAAAAGAATACAAGCAACAATATCATGTTGTTAATGATGGTAACTATATGCTTGCGCTATATATTGGTAAAGATAAAAAGGGGAAAGAAAAACGTGACTTTGAAATTGTCAATATGCTGCAAACTGCGCAATACTATAGAACAAGTAATGACAAAGAAGCCGTTGGAGGAAATATTGTACCTATAAAGAGTGAGCATGATTTTCCGTTTGCATATTCTTTAAAGATAGGAACAATGGTACTACTCTACGAGAAAAGTCCAAATGAGGTTTGGGATGCTTCAACTAAGGAACGAGGACGTAGACTATATAAAATAACAGGGCTTTCTTCAATGACAATAAATGGTTGTGCGTATGCTACTATAAATATGAGAAATCATGAAGAAGCCAGATTGAGTAAAGAAATTAAGGCAAAAAATGGTGCTTATAAACAGGGGGAAGAGTTCCGTCCTGCAATTATTATGCTTCATACTCAGTTTAATGCTTTAGTTCAAGGCTACGACTTCGAAATTAATGAATTAGGTGAGATTAAAAGATTAAGATGAAATGATAAAGCAAACATTATTCTTTTCAACTCCTGTGTATCTTTCACTCAAGAATTGCCAAATAGTAATCTCTTGGAAAGATAGTGACGACAAGGTAACACGCCCTATTGAAGATATCGGGTGTGTAGTATTGGAAAATCAAATGATAAACATTACTTTACCTCTTCTCAACGAGTTGGTAAAGAATAATGTTGCTGTCATCATATGCGATAACAAGATGATGCCAACGTCTATGTTGCAAAACTTAGATGCTAATACGACACAATCTGAGACTCTTAAGTTTCAACTTGCTGTTAGTGAACCAATGAAAAAGCAAGCGTGGAAACAAATAATAGAATCAAAGATTAAGAATCAATCAGCAATTTTGAATAAGTTTGAAAAAAAAGGAGATATTCTTAAAACTTTTTATTCAAACGTAAAAAGTGGAGATGCGGACAATAGAGAAGGTATTGCTGCCAAAATGTATTGGACACAACTTTTCGGTAAGGATTTCAAACGTGATAGAGATGGATGTTTTCCTAATCCTCTTCTTAATTATGGCTATTCTATCTTGCGTGCAGCAACCGCAAGAGCATTATTGGGCTCAGGCTTGCTACCAAATTTGGGAATATTCCACAAAAGTAGATATAATGCATTTCCTTTAGCTGACGATGTTATGGAGCCATATCGCCCTTATGTGGATGAAATAGTATATAGTATTTATCTACAGGGATATGACGAGTTAAATAAAGATGTTAAAGCTTCAATGCTTAGATTATTAACTTGCGATGTAAAAATCGGCAAAGTTATGCGACCTCTCCAAATTGCATTAACAATTACTACAGCTTCACTCGCTAAATATTATGCAGGCGAAATAAAAACACTCTCTTTACCCTTTTTATAATGACAGAATATAGACTTAATGCGTACCATATTATGTGGCTATTTGTATTTTTTGATTTACCTGTATCTACGAAGAAGGAAATGAAAGCTGCGACTCTTTTTCGCAAGAATTTGGAGAAAGATGGTTTCTCCATGATGCAATTTTCTGTTTATATTCGTCATTGTGGATCAAAAGAAAGTTTAGAGGTTCATGTAAAAAGAGTTAAGTCTTTATTACCAGAAACTGGAAAAGTGAGTATTCTTAGTGTAACAGATAAACAATTTGGAAGTATTTATAATTTTTGGGGGAAGCCAAAGAATATAAGAACTAGCAAAATAAAGGAAAAAACTTTTTTTGAACCCATTCAATTGGAACTTTTTTAGTATATTTGCATGAAAATATTGCCTACACAACCATTTCTTATTAGAGAAATCGATTGTTTCTTTCTGATTGTCAACAACTTCGATACTATAGGTTGTGGTTTGATGTAGGAACATGATAATATACAACTCTACGATAGTAGAAATTTGCTCTTGTGAGTTGTGGTTTGATGTAGGAACATGATAATATACAACCTGTGATATATTTTAAGTATTTTCTTGAAGTTGTGGTTTGATGTAGGAACATGATAATATACAACAATCTCTTTAGCTACAGCGTCATCTACTAGTTGTGGTTTGATGTAGGAACATGATAATATACAACTATTCCTCAGATATTCATCATACAGATAAAGTTGTGGTTTGATGTAGGAACATGATAATATACAACCTATACTGATAACACATTCTATCCGTATAGTTGTGGTTTGATGTAGGAACATGATAATATACAACCCTTATGCTTCGATTCATAATGATGGTGGGTTGTGGTTTGATGTAGGAACATGATAATATACAACGCCCACCCAGCTGGCTTGCCGATAGAGGAGTTGTGGTTTGATGTAGGAACATGATAATATACAACAAAAGCCCAATATGGTGCTACTGCTTATGTGTTGTGGTTTGATGTAGGAACATGATAATATACAACGTAACCGAAGTTATAGACGTTATCGGCAAAGTTGTGGTTTGATGTAGGAACATGATAATATACAACTCGAAACTGTTCAAGACAAAGCAAAGCAAGTTGTGGTTTGATGTAGGAACATGATAATATACAACTACAACAAAAAGGGCTACCTCCTAAGAAGGTTGTGGTTTGATGTAGGAACATGATAATATACAACTTATGGTAGATTTTAGCAAATTGCCTTTAGGTTGTGGTTTGATGTAGGAACATGATAATATACAACTTTTTTATAAAGTTAATAGATTCTTCGAGGTTGTGGTTTGATATAGGAACATGATAATATACAACTGCCAGCAAACCTATGTATTTTGTAGTAGGTCATGGTATGATGTGAGAAATACTACTCATTGGCGCTAGCCTTGGTTGTATGTGGATAAAGATAGAATAGCTATATATGATGTTTTCTTTTAGGCTGCTATTAATACTTATACTTATTTTTAGAATTTGTAGTGGATTTTCATAACAATCGCAATAACAAACCTATCTAAAAGCAGAAATTGATGATTATAGGTATAGAGGTATAGTAAGTAACTTTCTTTCAACGAGTTAACAGATATTATCCGTTATCAAAGTTATACTTCTATTATTGCTTATTGCTGTCTACTAAAACTTAAAAGGTATTAGCGGACAGCAATAGATAAAAATAGCTCTTAATCTCCTTAAAAAAGACGTTTAGTTTCATTGTCAGTACCACTTAGGTGAAACTCCAGTACCACATAGGTGAAACTCCAGTACCACCTAAGATAAACTCCAGTACCACCTAAGTGGTACTAAAAGTGGTACTGGGAGACTTTTATAACAAAATCAACGGCTCACCACATGATTGTGATGAGCCGTTATTGTTTATGATAATCGTTTATAATAATCCTTTAAGACTGTCTCGTTTATGCTATAAAAGATTAATCGTTTTGGAACTGCTTTATGCGCTGCTCTTCGCTGAGCTTACATATTAACAAGGTGCCATCTTGCTCGGCAACGATGTAGCCATCAAGCCCCTGGATAACAACTTTCTTTTCTTCCACGGTATGCACGATGCAGTTGTGGCTTTCCACCATCTTGATATTCTCGCCTATGCAGCTGTTGCCATAGAGGTCGCGTGGAGTTTGCAAAAGCAAAGAGCCCCATGTACCAAGGTCGCTCCAACCAAAGTCGGCAGGACAAACGAAGATTTCTTCAGCCTTTTCCATGATGGCATAGTCGACCGAGATATTCTCACACTCAGGATATTTCTCATTGATCACAGCCTGCTCCTGGTCGGTACCCATGATATCGAGCATGCCTTCGAAGATTTTGCTGAGAGCTGGTTCGTATACGCGGAATGCGTTGACGATGGTTTCTACATTCCACATAAAGATACCTGCATTCCAGAAATAGTTGTTCTCCTGAATATATTTCTTTGCTGTTTCAAGATCTGGTTTCTCGCGGAATCTGTCTACACGGAATATCTCCTTGTTGCGTGGTGAACTTGTGGTAAGGTCTGCCTGAATATAGCCGTAGCCTGTTTCAGGGCGATTTGCCTTCATACCAAGAGTTACGATGGCATCTGTTTCGCCAGTAAACTTCAAGCATTGTGTGATTACACGACGGAACTCCTGAGGATTGGTAACTATATGGTCGCTTGGTGTAACCACAATGTTTGCCTTAGGGTCGCTCTTCTTAATTCGCCAACTCACATAAGCTATACATGGCGCAGTATTGCGACGGCAAGGCTCAAGAAGGATGTTGGAAACAGGTATCTCAGGCAACTGCTCATGAACAATATCGGCATATCTGCTATTTGTAACTACCCACACATTCTCTGGAGAGCATATTCCCTCGAAACGGTCGTAGGTGAGCTGCATCAACGAGCGACCTACTCCAAGAACATCAATAAACTGCTTAGGTTTCTGCTCGGTGCTCATAGGCCAAAATCGGCTTCCTACACCGCCTGCCATAATAACAAGATGATTATTCGTACGTGCCATAAAATAAATATTAGTTTTTCCGATGATAATATTGAATATTGCAAAGTTAATGCAAAATTAACCAATATCAAAATAAAAAACCAATCTTTTTTTATAACTTTGCATATTGATAGCAAAAGGCTATCGCTAATCAATATAATATACTACAGAACTATAACTATCATGGAATATATGTCGCAAGAAGGCTACGACAAGCTCGTGGCTGAACTTCAAGAATTAGAAAACGTTGAATTACCAAAGGTTAGAGATGCAATAGCAGAGGCAAGAGATAAGGGTGACCTTAGCGAAAACTTTGAATATCATGCTGCAAAGCGTGAGCAAGGCAAACTGTTGAGCCGCATTCGCTTTAAGCAAAAGGTGCTGGAGAATGCAAGGGTTATCGACAAGTCGCTGCTAAATAACGACTGCGTGGGATTGCTGAGCCAAGTAGAGATAACCAACCTTGCTAATAATGCGCACATGGCATATACAATAGTAAACTCTCACGAGGCTAACCTCCGTGAGGGCAAGATTTCTATTAAGTCGCCTATTGGTCAGGCTTTGCTCAACAAGAAGGCTGGCGACGTGGTAGAAGTCAGGGTGCCTGCAGGATTGCTAAAACTACGTATAGAAGACGTACATCTATAATCAAGACGGACCATGAGAAAGCTTCTATTCCTTGTACTCCTGGTGCTCAGTGTAACTGGAGCCAAGGCTCACGAGCTGCAAGCTTTGCGCAACCACTACACGACATCCGATGGTCTTGCGAGCAATGCCATTGCCGATATCGTGGAAGACCGCTTTGGCTATATTTGGATAGCAACATGGAATGGTTTGAGCCGTTTTGATGGCTACAACTTCTGCAACTATCCCACAGGAAAGAATAGCGGACTATCCAATTTTCATAACCGCATTCTCACCCTTACTGCCGACAACATGGGCAACATCTGGATGCGAATGTACGACAACCGCATCTTTGTTTTGAATCGTCATACCGACATAATAGCCAACGCTTTCGAGAGCGTAGAGGGTGGCGATTTGCTAAAGACCAACAACGGCTACCAGGGCAAAACTCATCGCACGGCTTCAACGATAGTGAAGTCGATAGATGGCTATGTGTATGCCTACATCCGCCAGAAGGGTATCTACAGAATGCGCTCCGTAGGTGCTAAGCCAATGGTGCAGCTCGTAGATATTGGCAAACAAAAGGTGTATGCTATGGCTACCGATAAACATGCTAATCTTTGGGTGGCTACCGACAAGGGGTTGGCAAAGATAAAGCCTACAGAGACAAAGCTCAACAATGCCTTTGTGATGGACAACAAAGAGATAATGAATATCTGTTGTACAGCCAACAACACCATCCTCGTGGGCACCACAAAGGGTGATATATATAATGTAGGTAGCAAGAAGAAGATATATTCTACCAACGGTTCACAAATATCTTCGTTATACCAAGATAGTCAATCACTTATATGGTTTACTACCGACACTCAAGGAGTATTCCAATATAACCCTGCAACCAACACCACACGCCATTTCACCCAGATAGTATCTACACCAGAAATAGATATTAATGGTGCTGCATATAGCGAAGCAAATGGCGCTCTTTGGGTACGTATGAATATGGGTGGTTTTGGATATTACGACTACGCCACGGGCGAGATGAACTATTTCCACAACAATCCCGACAACACATGGAACTTGTCGAATACCGTTGCCACGTATGTGGCATTGCAAGAGGGTGTGATTTGGATGTCGACATTCAGGCGCGGACTGGAAAAGCTCTCCCTACTCCGCCCATGCATCATGCATCGCAACTTGATGCCTGGCTCGAATGTTTATGGCGCAAACGAAACTCGTGCCATAATCTACGACCATACTCGCAAAAAGATTCTCATTGGCAACAAGACGGGCAACATACTTTCTGCCGACAACGCCACATCTGCGCTATCGCCATTTTGCAAAGTTGACGCAAAAGTCTACGATATGATGCAATTGGAAAATGGCGACATCTATATTTCTACTAAGGGTATGGGCGTATATGTGTTGCCAAAGGGTGCATCGCAACCTAAGCATCTCGACATCAACCTTAGCTCGCCAAATGTTTACCAAACCGTGAAGGATAAGGCTGGCAACTTATGGATAGCTACATATAATGGTGGTGTAAACATGTATAATGGCAAAAGGGTGTTTTGGCCTCGCAACATCAAGGGCTACCCTAAGTTTAGCCACACCAAGGTGAGAACTATTGCCTTAGGTCCTGACGGCATGGTATGGGCAGGCACCTCGGATGGTATTCTCACTATGAAGAGCGATGGCAAGAATGTGTATGCTGCGCCTCTCGAAATGAGCGACAACACTGAGTTGCAAACAGGCAACAACGACATCATACAATTGCTTAGAGGTGCAGACGGCACCATGTGGGTGGCAACAAATGGTGGCGGACTAAGCAAGACCACAGGCAAGGACAAGAAAGGCAAATGGTGTTTCGAGACTTTCGACGAAGTCGATGGACTGCCATCAAACGAGATAAAGAGCGTTGCCGTAACCAAGGATAATGTGGTGTGGTTTTCTGCCGACCAAACATTATGCTCGTTCGACAACAACAAGAAGCTGTTTACTACTTTCTCTATCCTTGATGGTGTAAACGACGAATCGTTTTCAGAAGGCACAGGCGCATGTCTGCCTAATGGCGAAATACTCTTCGGTACGCTAAACGGATATTATATCATAGACCGCAGCAAACTGCGCACTCACAATGGTTCGCTGCTGAAGCTTGCCATAACCGACTTCTTTGTCGACGACAAGCTTATGTCACCACGACTCAACGACACCTACGACTACTATGTGCCAGATAGCTGTCAGGTGAGGTTGCCTTCGCGAGGAAGCATATTCTCGGTGAAGTTTGCATCGCTCAACTATCAGCTACAGCATCGTGTGCACTATCAGTATATGCTCGAAGGCTACGACAAAGAATGGCACAACGCCGACAATCAGCGTAGAGCCAACTATAGCAACGTGCCGGCAGGAACATACACCCTGCGCATAAAAGCATTCTTGCTTGAGAGCCCAGACAAATATGATGAGCGCACTATCAAGATTACTGTGCCTCCATATTTCTTTGCTTCGACAGTAGCCTTGTGGATATACCTCATGTTGGCAATATTGGGCGTGGGAGCTTACTTCTACATACGCCAACGCCGCATACAATACGAGGCTGAACAAAGAAAGAAGATGAGGGTGCTGAAGGTGGGACCTGACGAGATAGCTTTCAACAACAAAGACGACTACGACTTCGTGAAGGCTACTCTCGACTGGCTGGAAAAGAACTTCGACAATCCTTCGCTAAAGATTGAGGATATGGCTTCGCAAAGCGGATTGTCGCGCACATCGTTCTATAATCAGCTAAAGGCTCTGACCGGACAGTCGCCTAAGGAGTTTGTTTCGGAATTCCGTATGAAAAAGGCGTATATGTATCTCGACAGCTCAAACATGACGATATCAGAGATTGCCTATAAGACAGGCTTCAACGATCCTGTTTACTTTGCGCGACTATTCAAGCAGCGCACAGGCATGACGCCTAAGGCTTATCGCGAGAAAAAAGATAAAACTGCTGCCGAGGAACTGGCAGCTACACAAAAACAAGGTGCAAATACCAAAAACGAAGAAGCACCTACTCCAAACCAAAAACAAGAATAATAAAAATGTATGAAAACATCAATTTTATCAGTCATCATGCTGCTGACAGGCCTCACCTTTGGCTACACAGCAGCTAACGCTAAGAACAAAACAAAGACTATGGAAATAAAGATTGTAGAAACTTCGGATGTGCACGGAAGCTTCTTCCCTTACGACTTCATCCGTCGCAAGCCAAAGGCAGGAAGCCTTGCAAGGGTCAGCACATATATCAACAACCTGAGAAAGGAGCATGGCGAGAATGTGCTGTTGTTAGATAATGGCGACATCTTGCAGGGTCAGCCTATATGCTATTTCTACAACTATATCAACACCAAGGACGAGAATTTAGCTGCCAAGATAATCAACTATATGAAGTATGATGCTGCCACCATAGGTAACCATGATGTGGAAACGGGTCATGCCGTTTACGACAAATGGGCAAGCGAGGTGAAATGTCCGATGCTTGGTGCCAACGTCATCGACGTCAAGACTCAGAAGCCTTACTTCCTACCCTACACAGTCTTTGAGCGCCAGGGTGCTAAGATTGCCGTTATCGGAATGTTAACTCCTGCCATACCTAACTGGCTCACAGAGAATCTATGGTCGGGACTATATTTCGAAGAGATGGTGAAGGCTGCTCAGCGCACCATGAACGAGGTGAAGACCAACGTGAAGCCTGATGTTATCATTGGCTTATTCCATAGCGGAAAAGAGGGTGGCATAGAAACTGCCGAATATAAGGAGAGCGCCTCTATAGAGGTTGCTAAAAAGGTGGATGGCTTCGATGCCGTATTCTTCGGTCACGACCACTCTCGTTGTCTCGAAACCATTACCAACGATGCAGGCAACGAGGTGCTTTGTCTCGACCCTGCCAACAATGCCATGTATGTGGCACAAGCCAACCTCTCGCTCGTTAAGGAAAAGGGAAAATGGAGAGTGGCAAGCAAGAGTGGCGAGCTGGTAGACATGCGCGACCTTGAGGTAGACAAAGACTATATGGCTTATTTCGATGGCGATATCGCTAAGGTGAATGGCTACGTAAATCGCAAGATTGGCGAATTTGGCAACAGCATCTATTGCCAAGACTGCTTCTTTGGCTCAAGTGCGTTCTCCGACCTCATCCTCAACTTGCAGCTCAAGATAACAGGTGCCGACATTGCATTCAATGCTCCTCTCTCGGCTACCGACTCCATAGCCAAGGGTCCACTATATGTTAGCGACATGTTCAACCTTTATAAATATGAGAACCAGCTCTACGTGATGCGACTCACAGGCGAGGAGATACGCAAACATCTTGAAATGAGCTACGACCTCTGGGTGCACACCATGAAGAGTGCCGACGACCCATTCTTGATACTTGCCGACGACAAGAATGCCAACCAAGAGAAGTTGATGTTTAAGAATCAGTTCTTCAATTTCGATAGTGCTGCAGGCATCGACTACGAGGTAGACGTAACAAAGCCTAACGGACAAAAGGTGCGCATACTCCGCATGTCGAATGGCGAACCTTTCGACGAGGCTAAATGGTATAAGGTGGCTGTAAACAGCTATCGCGGCAATGGTGGTGGCGAACTGCTAACTCGTGGTGCTGGCATTCCTCACGATAGTCTCGAAAGTCGTATCATATATCGTAGCGAGAAAGACCAGCGCTACTATCTCATGCAGGAGATTGAGCGCATGGGAGTGGTTAATCCTAAGCCAAACAACAACTGGCGCTTCGTGCCCGACTCTATCGTAAAGCCTGCTATAGAGAGAGAAAAGGAAATGATTAAATAAGAAGTTAAAGAAGTTAAAGAAGTTAGAGAAGTTAAAGCCATTAGCCTTTTTGCTGGAGTTTTTAGCAAAAGCTTCAGAAGGTATTTTTAGCTTGAAATTAATCCATAAGACATATGGCTTTAACTTCTTTAACTCCTTTAACTCCTTTAACTTCCCTTCTTTAATAATAAAAAAACTACAAATGTATTATTTCATATTCTGCAAGACCGACATCTTGCTTCAGAAGCTTGAGGATGGCACATACACCATTCCTTGCTGCGAAGAACCTCCCATAGAGGTGAAGCCATGGACTCACATCATGGACATCGAGCCTATGGCAGACGGCACACCTGTGAAGGCTCTATATATTGATGCCCCCGTGACAGAAAATCCCAACTTCGAGATGTGCGGACTGCGCCAGTCGTTTTATAAGCTGTCTAAAGAGCTATACCTGAAGGCTGGCAAATGCCACGAGCTGCTATATTGGGATTCCAACACTAAGTTTTGCGGCATCTGTGGCTCGCCTATGCAGATGCACACCATGATATCTAAGCGCTGCACAGGTTGCGGCAAAGAGATATGGCCACAACTTGCTACAGCCATCATCGTGCTCGTACATCGTGGCGACGAGGTATTGTTGGTACATGCCAAAAACTTCAAGGGCAATTTCTATGGTCTTGTGGCAGGATTCGTGGAAACAGGCGAAACTCTCGAACAGGCTGTTCATCGCGAGGTGATGGAAGAGACTGGGCTCGAAATCACCAACCTTCGCTATTTTGGTTCGCAGCCTTGGCCATACCCTTGCGGACTCATGGTGGGATTTAATGCCGACTATGTAGAGGGCGATGTGCATTTGCAGCGTAGCGAACTATCGTGTGGTGGATGGTTTAGCAAAGACAACCTGCCGCAAATACCCGAAAAGCTAAGTATTGCCAGGATGATTCTTGATGATTGGTTAGAAAACTCCAATCTTTAACATAGTTTTAGGTTTTAGATTGTAGACTAAAACAGAAAACAAGTATCTTTGCAGTCTGAACTGTAAAAAGCTGCAAATATATGAACAAATATTTACCACTTGCTCTTGTTGGCAGTCTCGCCCTTACATCTTGCTTTAAGGACGAGCCTGCCAATTCAGAATGCGACATCACAGAGGCTTATCTACATGCAGACAACGTGGGTGAGATGTTTTATAACCCGTCTGACACCATGGTAAAGGTTCTGTATACTTCTTCCGACATTATTTTCAACGTGCGCAAGAAGGCAGACCTCACAGCTCTTGCGCCTCGCTTCACCATCACTCCTGGCGCCACCATATCGCCAGCAAATGGTAGCACCCACGACTTTAGTAATGGCAGCGTAGAGTATACCGTGACATCTGAAGATGGTGCGTGGAAGCGTAAATATAAGGTATCGTTTGTGCCCGTAATACATACCAAGAAAGACACTCTGAACTTCGATTTCGAAGACTTCCATCTCGACAAAGAGAAACAGAAATACTACGTTTGGAGCGAGAAGCATGCCGACGGCAACTTATATGATGATTGGGCTTCGGGCAATGGCGGCTTCTGGTTTACCCACAAAAGTGCACCTGCTACCGACTACCCTACCGCGCCTCTCGACGAGGGCTACGAAGGCAAGGGCGTGAAGCTTACCACAAGAGATACCGGACCATTCGGACAAATGGTGAATATGCCTTTGGCAGCAGGCAACTTATTCCTTGGAGCCTTCGATATGTCAGCAGCTCTAACGGATGCGCTCAAAGCCACTATGTTTGGTTTGCCTTTCGACAAGAAGCCAAAGACTTTCTCGGGCTACTACAAATATCAGCCTGGCGAGAAATATCAGGATAAGAACCAAACGATAATAGAGGGCAAGACTGACAAGGCTTCCATTTATGCCATTCTATATCTCAACCACGACGAGAATGGAAATGCCGTAACCCTTGATGGCAACAACGCTCAGACAAGTCCGCTCATCGTAGCCACGGCCATAGTCAACAACATTCCGCCTACCGACAACTGGACACAATTCAAGGAAGACTTCCGCTTCATTCAGCCTTTCAGCCAGGATATCCTCGAGAATCGTGGCTATAGTCTGGCGATAGTATTCTCGTCGAGTGTCGATGGCGACTTCTTCCAGGGTGCCATAGGTAGCACGCTATGTATAGACAACGTCAGAATAGTATGCGAAACAGAAGAATAATGATTATGAAAAAGACTATATTATCTTGCCTCATGCTTGCAGGCATGGCATGCTCGGCTTCTGCCATCAACATTCCCGACAGCCTAAACTATACAGCTCGCATAGGCTACAACATAGGCGGCACGGCTCCTATAGGAATGCCTGCCACCATACGCAAAATGAATTCATACAAGATTGTGGCTAACGTTTCGTATGGTATCGATGTGCAGAAAGACCTTTGGAACAACTGGGGATTGCTAACGGGTATTCACCTCGAAAACAAGGGCATGGAGATTGACGCCACGGTTAAGAACTACCACATGGAGATGGTGCGTGGTGGCGAAAGTATAGAGGGTAGATATACTGGACGTCTGGTCACCAAGTGCGACGAATGGATGCTAACCTTGCCTATCATGGCGACATATCGTGCTGGGCGTTGGCTTTTCAAGGGCGGACCATACGTGTCGTATCTCACCACAAAGCATTTCGATGGCTATGTATACGATGGCTATCTGCGCGAGGGCGACCCTACAGGACCAAAGGTGGAGATGGGCAACGAAGAGGGCACTCGCGGCACCTACGACTTCGGTAGCGATATGCGTCGTTGGCAGTTTGGTGTAGACCTTGGTGCCGACTGTCAAATCACTAAGCGCTTCGGACTATATGCCGACATCACATGGGGACTAACGGGCATCCATCGCTCTTCGTTCAAAACAATTGAGCAAACCCTCTACCCTATCTTCGGCACCATAGGCGTAATGTATAAGCTGAAGTAAACTTATATAATAGGTATAATATAAATAGGTATAACACAAATAAACAATTCGTATGAAGAAATTATTTACTCTTTTAGTATCATCGTTGGTGTCGCTCGCCTCTATGGCACAGACCACCGACTACAAATGTGCGTTGGCAGTACTCGTTAATGGTGCTCCTGCCGACCCTCAAGACATGGTAGTAACAACCACCAAAGCCGACAACGGCACATACACCCTGCAGCTCAAAAACTTCATCCTCTATACTCAGGGTCAGGCTATGCCCGTAGGCACCATCACCGTGCCTAATATTCAGGCTACAAAGGAAGAGGGCGACATCGTGCTCAAATCTGAACAGAATATCACTATTGCAGAAGGCGACATGCCAGGTGTAGAAGGATGGATGGGCCCACTCCTTAAAGAAGTGCCTATTAGCCTCGAAGGTGGCATTAGTGGCGACGTGCTTGGTGCGGTGCTCGATATTCCTTTCGGTACGATGAGCATATGCGTATATGTAAGTAGTGGCAGAACGCAGCTTGCTAACTCTAACTTCGAAGGTTGGCACGAGGCTTCGTTCAAGGATTATTATGACACTACCACCACAAGCGACGAACCTAACAGCTGGCACTCTTTCATGAGCTGTACAGGCACTCTTGCAGGTTTCGTTAGTGGAGCTCCTCACACTTGGAAGTCTAACGACGTGCGTCCAAACAGCTCAAGCAAAACATCTGTTTTGGTAAAGTCGGCAGCCCTGTTTAGCAACATTTCTGCCAACGGCACCATCACCACAGGTCGTCTAATGGCTGGCGATATGACACCTACAAACCCTAAAAACAACTCATTCCTCGACCTCAGCAATACCGACAAGGATGCCAATGGCGATCCTTTCTACACAAAGCTTGATAGCTATCCTGACTCTATCGCTATGTGGGTGAAATTCCATCCTGGCAAGGGCAACAAAAATCCTACAGCCTTGGTTAGCGCCGTGCTCACAGACGGCACCTACTATCAGGACCCTGAGGACAAGGAATATGCCAACGTGGTTGCCAAGGCTCAATATAGCTCTATCGAGAGCAATGGCGAAGTATGGCAGCGCATAGTAGTGCCTTTCGACTATAAGAGCTACTATACCAACGATGTAGAGGCACGTGCCATGCTTGTAACAATCTCTACATGCTCTGTTCCTGGTGGTGGTTCAGCCAGCGCCGATGATCCTGACGCTATCAACGTCGACGACGTTAGCCTCATCTACAACGCTAAGCTCAACAGCATCAGCATCAAGGGTGCTAAGCTCGTAGACTTCGACAAAAACAAGTTTGACTATAATGTAGAGGTAGAGGCTTTGCCTGAGCCTAAGGATATCGATTTTGAGGAGGATGCAGAAAACTCGATGGTTAGTTTAAGCCTTGATGGTAGCGTAGCTACCTTGACCGTTATCTCCAACGACCTCAAGACAATCAACACCTATAAGCTCAACTTCAAGCTAAAGGATGCCAACGCCATCAGCAACGTAAATAATGGCGCAAAAGCAGCTGTAGCCACCTACAACCTTAATGGTCAGCAGGTTTCAGCTTCTGCCAAGGGCAACGTTGTCATCAAGAAGTATGCCGACGGTACCACACGCAAGGTAATGAAATAAAGAATAACTTATGCGGTTATGGAATATCGATTTCCATAACTGCATATAACTAAAAAACGGTTCCTCACTATCATTTGTGAAGAACCGTTTTTTTTACTTCTATATAAGCTTTTGTTTCCTACTCCTCTACAGGCTGTGGATTTTTCTCCTTATAGTATTCAAGGAAAGCGCGGAGGGCAGTACATGTGGCAGTAGAGATATTCATATCGCGACCCTCATCCTCGGTAAGCTTTATGGTGCGGATATCATCCTTCGAACCATAAGCAATCCAAATGGTGCCTACAGGATTCTGAGGAGTACCACCACCAGGACCGGCAACACCTGTGCAGGCAATAGCATAGTCTACATTCAAAGCGTTGCAAGCGCCTATCACCATCTGCTTAGCTACAGGCTCCGAAACAGCTGTAAACTCCTCGAGAGTGGCGTGGTCAACATGCAATAGGTTTTCCTTCACCTCGTTGGTATAGCTCACTATACCGCCCTTGAAATAGTTCGACGAGCCTGGGGCTGCGATGATAGTCTGGGCAATACGTCCACCTGTGCAACTCTCAGCTGTGCCAAGAGTCTTGCCGTCGTCGTAGAGAGCCTGAAGAAGCTCACGACTAATTATTTTGCTTTCTAAATCCATGTCTTTATATTATTAATAATGTGGGGGAATTTCTACTTGAAAGTAACCTTTGAGAATGCAGGCAAATCGATAGAGCAGAAGTCGTGGTCGAGATACTTCATATAGCCCACGATGCCTATCATGGCTGCATTATCGGTAGTATAGCTGAACTTCGGAATATAGATAGTCCAATGATAGCGCTCGGCATGATCGCGGAAGGCATTGCGCAAACCATTATTGGCACTCACTCCTCCTGCCACAGCCACATGCTTGATGCCTGTCTGCTTTACTGCCATGCGCAATTTCTTCATCAGAATATCTACGATGGTATACTCCAAGCTGGCAGCAATATCCTCCTTGTGGTTCTCTACGAAGTCTGGCTCCTGCTCCACCCATTTGCGAAGGTTGTAGAGAAACGAGGTCTTCAGTCCTGAGAACGAATAGTCCATGCCAGGGATATGTGGTTCGGCAAACTTATAGGCATGAGGGTTGCCCTGACGAGCCAAACGGTCGATGATAGGACCACCAGGATATCCTAAGCCCATCACCTTAGAGCATTTGTCGATAGCCTCGCCTGCAGCATCGTCGATGGTTTGTCCCAACACCTCCATATCGTTGTAGGCATTAACCTTCACAATCTGCGAGTTGCCACCACTAACCAAAAGGCAGATGAATGGGAATGGAGGTGCCGACATATCGTCGTCGCTCTCCTTGATGAAATGTGCCATAACATGGCCCTGCAAGTGGTTAACATCGATGAGCGGAATATTCAGCGAACGAGCGAAACCCTTAGCGAAGCTAACACCAACGAGCAAAGAGCCCATCAAGCCCGGACCACGAGTGAAGGCTACTGCCGAGAGTTGCGACTTGTCAACTCCAGCACGCTTCAACGCCTGGTCTACCACAGGCACCACATTCTGCTGATGAGCTCTTGATGCCAACTCTGGCACCACACCACCATAAGCCATGTGGACATCCTGCGAAGCTGTGACATTGCTCAGCAATACTCCGTTGCGAAGTACTGCTGCGCTGGTATCGTCGCAACTCGACTCTATGCCCAATATATAAACATCTTTCTTTTCCATAATTTTAGTAAGTTAATATCTCCACACCATGTTCTGTCATCACGTAGGTATGCTCCCATTGTGCCGATGGCAATTCGTCGCCAGTAATAACCTCCCAGCCATACTCGTCGTCGGCATCTATGAATACCTTCCATGTGCCCATGTTCACCATAGGCTCGATGGTAAACACCATACCAGGCACGAGCAACATACCTGTGCCACAATGTCCGTAGTGAACGACGTCTGGCTCTTCGTGGAATTTCAATCCTACGCCATGTCCGCAGAGGTCGCGCACAATGCCATAGTTATATTTCTTGGCATGCTTCTCGATGGCATGACCGATGTCGCCAACAAAGCAGAATGGCTTAGCAGCCTCGGCACCAATATCCAAGCATTCCTTAGCCACACGCACCAACTGTTCCTTCTCAGGAGTGGTTTTGCCGATGATAAACATACGTGAGGCGTCGGCAAAATATCCGTTGTAGATGGTGGTGAAGTCTACATTTATGATGTCGCCTTCTTCCAACACATCTTCCTCTTTCGGAATACCATGACATACTACCTCGTTGATACTCGTACAAACACTTTTAGGGAATCCCTCGTAGTTGAGACAAGCAGGAGTAGCTCCGTGCGATGTACAAATATCGTAGCATATCTTGTCGATTTCGAGGGTGTTCATTCCTGCATGAATTTCGGCAGCCACAGCATCGAGCACAGCGGTATTGATAACGCCAGCAGCACGTATGCCTTCTATCTGCTCAGGAGTCTTGATAAGATCACGTGTAGGAACCAGTCGTCCCTTGTTTTCCCAATACATCACCTGCTTGTCGAGTTCTGTAATTGGCTGACCAGACAGGCAATGCCATCTTTTCTTTTTGAATTGCATATCTCTTTAAAAAATTATATTTTTTCTTCGTTCTTCACTTTCAAAGCTTCACTCCCTCGCCATCCAGCAGAGCGTAAAGGTCGGCAGTCCAATCTTCGCCATTCACAGGACAGAAGGTGTGGATGCCAAGTTGCGAAGCGGCAGCACAATTTCTTGGACCATCGTCGATGAAGAGAGTTTCGTCGGGCAGCATGCGCTCGTTCATCAGAACATGACGGAATATGGCTTCGTCGGGCTTCATCATCTTTGCCTCATAGCTTGTATATAGAGCGTCGAAATAATGGTCGAGCGAATGGCCGTTGCCATCAAACTCTGTGCTTCTGCACCAGTCCATGACAAAAGGGTTGGTATTCGACAACAACACCACGCTATAGCCACGACGGCGAAGATTAAGCAGGGTCTCCAAATTGTGTGGAGGCACCATCTTGAAATATCCCAACCATGCTTTCTGACATTCTTCGTAACTAACCTTTCGACCAAGCATCTCGCACATAGCGTCAACAAATTCGGATGCTGTAATGGCTCCTTCTTCCAGTTCGCCAAACACCCCACTTTGGGTATATGGGTTCAAGATATCGGCAGCATCGCGTATGCCCATATCTGTAAAACGTCTCACAGCCTCGTCATGATCCAGAGTGATAACAACACCACCAAGATCGAAAATCAAATTCTTTATCATTCGAACAAATTAAGTTTGTTTTTTCTTGCTTCATCCAGGGAGACAAGTCGTTGTTGCTCCTCGGCATAATGCTTACGCATTTCGGCATATCGCTGTTGCAAAGCCTCACAATATTTATCGTGCTCATTGGCATTCAGCAACTTAGACAACACCACCACATTTTGCGCAGCATCCTTCACCCATACCACGGCACCACGATATTCGGGTGCTATCTTAAGGGCGGCATGCATCTCGCTTGTTGTTGCGCCACCCACCATGATAGGTATCTGCATGCCAGCCTTCTGCATTTCGCGAGCCACATTCACCATCTCGTCGAGCGACGGAGTGATGAGTCCGCTCAGGCATACGGCATCGGCATTTATCTCTTTAGCCTTGGCTATGATGAGTTCGGCAGGAACCATCACTCCCAGGTCTACTATCTCGTAATTGTTGCAAGCCATTACTACACCCACGATATTTTTTCCGATATCGTGAACGTCGCCCTTTACTGTTGCCAACACCACCTTGCCTGCTGTTGTGGCGTCGCCATTTTTCTCAGCCTCTATATGTGGCTGCAATATGCTCACCGCCTGTTTCATGGTGCGAGCAGTCTTCACCACCTGAGGCAAAAACATTTTTCCTTCGCCAAATAGCTGTCCCACTTGGTTCATGCCATCCATCAGCGGACCTTCGATAATGTCTACAGCATGCGGACTCTCCTTGAGCGCCTCGTTCAGGTCTTGCTCCAAATATGTGGCAATACCCTTGCGCAGGGCATAGGCTATGCGGTCGTGCAACGACAGGTGGCGCCACTCTTCCTCTTTAGGCTTCTGTGGAGCTCCGCCCTGTGCAGCCTCTTTGGCAGCCTGAGCTTCTGCCGCCATCTGCGAAGCCACCTCGATGAGTTCTTCTGAAGCGCCATGGCGACGATTCAGCACCACATCTTCCAACAGCTTTAGCAAGTCGGCAGGAATATCTGAGTAAGCCACCTTGGTGGCAGGATTCACAATCCCGAAGTCCATACCCACGTGTATAGCATGGTATAGGAACACAGCGTGCATAGCCTCGCGAATATAGTTGTTGCCACGGAATGAGAACGACAGGTTGCTCACACCTCCGCTCACATGTGCTCCAGGCAGATTCTTTCTTATCCACTCCGTAGCGCGAATGAAGTCTACTGCATAGGCGTCGTGCTCCTCCATACCAGTGGCTATGGCAAGAATATTAGGGTCGAAGATAATATCTAACGGAGAGAAGCCAACTTGCTCTGTCAGAATGCGATACGCTCTACTGGCTATCTCCACACGGCGATCGTAGGTAGTGGCTTGTTCCTTCTCGTCGAAGCACATCACAACCACGGCAGCTCCATGCTGCTTGATGTCGCGAGCATGGCTCAAAAAAACCTCTTCGCCCTCTTTCAGCGATATGGAGTTTACGATACATTTACCCTGCACGCATTTCAGTCCTGCCATCACCACATCCCATTTGCTGGAGTCTATCATGATAGGCACACGCGCTATCTCTGGTTCCGAAGCCACGAGGTTCAAGAATTCCACCATCTCGGCTTTGGCATCCAGCAGTCCGTCGTCCATATTCACGTCTATCACCAAGGCGCCATCTTCCACCTGTCGGCGGGCTATGTCGAGTGCCTCTTGATAGTTTTTCTCTTTTATCAGTCGCAGAAACTTTCGCGAACCAGCCACGTTGCATCGTTCGCCCACATTGACAAACGGTATATTCTCGTTCACATCAAGCATCTCCAGTCCGCTCAACCATAGCGTGTGTGGCTTCTCTGGTAGTTGGCGTGGTTTGATGCCTTGCGACATCTCATAGTATCTGCGTATAAATTCGTCGGTAGTACCACAACATCCGCCCACGATGTTCACCAACTCTTCGTCCATAAACTCCTTTATCTGTGGCGACATCGATTCTGCCGTTTCGTCGTATTGTCCGAGCTCGTTAGGCAGTCCGGCGTTAGGATAGGCAGATATATAATAAGGTGCCTTGCGAGCAAGCTCAGCCAGATAAGGCTTCATCTGTCGTGCTCCAAACGAGCAGTTTAAGCCCACGGAGAATATATTCAGCGAAGAGATGCTTGCCAAGAATCCGTCGAGGGTCTGACCGCTTAGGGTTCTGCCTGCAAGGTCGCTCACCGTTACGCTCAGCATCACGGGCAACGCCAGTCCTCGCTCCTCATTCACTCTTCGGCAAGCCTCAATAGCCGCCTTAGCGTTTAGTGTGTCGAAGATGGTTTCTATCAGGAATGCGTCTACCCCACCCTCAGCCAAAGCATCAGCCTGCAGGAGATAAGCCTCCAACATCTCATCGTAAGTGATGTCGCGAGCTGCCGGATTCGACACATCGGGACTCAACGAGCAAGTTTTGTTGGTCGGACCAATGCTTCCTGCCACAAATCGTGGCCATTCGGCTGTAGAAAACTCGTCTGCAGCCTTTCGAGCCAATTGTGCACCCACGAGTGCCATCTGTCGGCTATAATCCTCCAGATGATAGTCGGCTTGCGATATAGGTTGCGACGAAAAAGTGTTTGTCTCTATGATGTCGGCGCCTGCAGCAAGATATTTGCGATGAATATCCATCACCACGTCGGGACGTGTGATGTTCAGCACATCGTTGTTGCCCTTTTGCTGGCATTCGGTATCTGGCAGCTCATTACATCTAAAGTCAGCCTCGCCAAGTCCGTAGCTCTGAATCATTGTTCCCTGAGCTCCGTCCAATATCAATATCTTCTGCTTTATTTGTTCCTGAATTGTCTTCATCAAATGTGTTGTGGTGTTGTTCACTTAAAACCTCTTTATCGCTCTATCCATTTCTCTTCTGTCTTCCTTAGCCTTCAGAGTCTGTCGTTTGTCATACTCCTTTTTGCCTCGGCATAGCGCTATGTCTACCTTAGCTCTGCCATGATCGTCGATAAACACCAGCGTAGGCACAATGGTGAAGCCTGGCGCCTTGGTGTCTTCAAACAAATGGCGAATTTCGCGCTTTGTAAGTAGCAACTTGCGGTCGCGCTTAGCCTCGTGGTTGGCATAGCTACCATAGAAATAAGGCGATATGTTCATACCTTTAATCCACATTTCGCCCTTTATGATATAGCAATAGGTGTCAACAAGCGAAGCCTTGCCCATGCGAATAGACTTTATCTCGGTACCCGTGAGCTGTATGCCAGCCGTGTAAGTATCGATAAAAGTATACTCAAACGAAGCCTTCTTGTTGCGTATCTGTACAGGACTCTTTTTACGGAGTTCCAAATCATTCTTATTCATAATATTCGCCCTTCATTCATCACTCAACTATTGTCGCAAACTTCTCTATGTTATCATCCACATATCGAGCCACAGCCTCGGTAAATTCTTCTTCGCTTTCCACGAAAGCGTCGTCGTATTTATCAAAGTCGGGATATTTCTCAAACAAAGCCATAAACTCCTCGTCGGTATAGTCTTTCTCCAACTCCTCACGATATTTCTTGTATAGCTTATGACATCCGTTGATGATAGGGCTTAGCGTAGGTAGTCCCCACTCGCGAATGGCGCGAGCAAAAGGGTTAAGGAATATGAAACCGCCTAAACCATTGTGTATGAGTTGGATAAATCCGCCATCCATCACTTCTTCGCGCAAGTAATAATAAGCCAGAAGCGTAATCTGGTCGGCATTAAGCTTAGGCATTGTCTCTGCCGAAAGCTCGCCACCAATAGCATCATGGATGGCATCCACAAAAACTTTTATAAACTCATCCATGCCCTCTTGAGCAGCCTGCGCAAGGAGGGCGTCTTTTATCTTAATTTCCATATTGTGTGTACACCTGTATTATGCTCTCCCGACTTTATATAGCAAATGGCCGTTTGCCCGTCGCAAAAGCAATTCGTTGCAAAGTTAATGCAAATGAGTGGAATGACAAAAGAAATACGCAGTTTTCTTTTTCATTCCCGAGTGCAGCTTAACTTTGAAAAGTTAATACTTCTTGGCTTCATACGTATTGTATTAGGAATCATAGCTGTATTATTTGTATTAGGAATCATAGCTGTATCATATTTTATAAGTTCGTTGGTTTTCAAATGCGAAGTTACAACATTCGAAAAATATACTTTCCGAATGTAGTAATTTTGCAGAAAACCAATAGCAACAGACAGCACGAGCTCACACGACTACTCGAAAGGCGCCAAGAGTATAGTCGAAATGCAGAAAACGGATAGTCGAAATGCAGAAAACGGATAGTCGCACACGGAGCCTTCCGATTAAAATCCGACTAACTTCCGATAATAAAAAAAGACCCGCAGGTCATTACAGGAATGGTCTACGAGTCTTAAAAAAATATGATGATTATCTACTAATCGGACAATTGGGTTAGCAAAGCCTTGCGGACAGATAAAAACATTATGCCAAGCCCTCGATTTCTCCGTTTATGATATCGATATTCTCGCTCTGAGGATGCAGAGGGAGACCAGGCATGCGGAGAATGTCGCCCGAGATGGCAACGATCATGCCTGCACCAGCGCTAACCACGAAGTCGCGCACGGTGAAGGTGAAGCCTTCTGGCACACCGATAGCCTTAGGGTCGTCGCTGAAGGAATATTGAGTTTTGGCTACGCAGATAGGCATCTTGTCCAATCCCCACTCCGCTATGCGCTCCATGGCTTTGCGAGCCTTAGAGGTGAATTCCACCCTGCCGGCACGATACACCTGCATGGCTATCTTCTCAATCTTCACTTCTACGCTATCCTCGAGGTCGTAGACGAATTTGATATCCGACGATGGATGCTCTTCGATGGTTTTCAGGCATAGTTTTGCCAACTCTTCACAACCCTCGCCACCATGCAGATAAGCCTCGTTAGGCGCAAAGTCTACGCCCAGCTTGTTGCAATAAGCCTTTAGCTCGTCGATAGTTTGCTGAGTGTCGGTGCCAAAGCGATTTAGCGTCACCACTACGGTCTGTCCCATATTCTGCAGGTTTTCTATGTGGCGAGCCATATTGTCGAGACCAGCCTCGGCAAGTCCACGAGTGGTAACAACGAGGATTGTCATTTTTGGTGTTAGTCCAGTCATGCGACATTTGATATCGAGGAATTTCTCGGCACCAAGGTCGGCACCAAAGCCAGCTTCGGTAACCACATAGTCGCTGGTAGACATCGCCATCTTGGTAGCCAAAACGCTATTGCAGCCGTGGGCAATATTGGCAAACGGACCGCCATGGATGAAGGCTGCTGTATGCTCGGTAGTTTGCACGAGGTTAGGATGAATGGCATCCATGAGCAGCACGAGCAACGAGCCTACGCCACCAAGGTCGCGCATATAGAATGGTTTGCCCTCGCAGGTTACACCCAGCAGTATGTTCTCAAGGCATTTGCGAAGGTCGTCCATATCTGTGGCAAGACAAAGGATAGCCATAATCTCGGAAGCAGGAGTGATATCGAACCCCGACTCTCTGACCACACCATTGCCATCGCCCAATCCCGTTACAACATATCTCAGCGCACGATCGTTCATATCCATCACACGTCGCCAATAAACGGTCTTCAGCTGCTCTGGCTTGCCCTGATGGCGAAAGATATAGTTGTCGACAAGAGCCGCTATGAGGTTGTTGGCAGAAGTGATGGCATGCATATCGCCTGTGAAATGAAGATTTATCTTCTCCATTGGCAACACCTGCGAATAGCCACCGCCAGAGGCGCCTCCCTTCATACCGAAACAGGGTCCCATGCTTGGCTCACGTAGCGCCAGCGCACTCTTTTTGCCCAAACGATTGAGCGCCATAGAGAGTCCGATGCTCACGGTAGTTTTGCCGATGCCAGCCTTGGTAGGCGACATGGCTGTCATAAGAATAAGGTTGCTGCCAGCTACTTTCTTCTCATCGATAAGGTCGATAGGAAGTTTAGCGATGTTTTTGCCATAATAAACTAAAGAAGACTCGTCGATTCCATATTCCGAAGCGATATCCTTAATGTGCTTCAATGGAGTTTCGCGTGCTATTTGAATGTCTGTTTTCACGAAATAGTATTTTTTATTATGTGTTTTTGTAGTGCAAAGGAACGGAAAAAATCTTAGTCTTGCAAATAAGTTGCATATAAAAACGATGCTCTTAGTAAGTTTTAACGCTATAATCACACTTGTTTCCGTTAAACATTCTTAATGTCACAGAAATATTCTTTGTTAAGAAATATAGGTATGAAGCAAAATGCTTATCTTTGCAGAAGATAGGCGGCACTCGGCAATTTGTGAGCAAGCTCACATTGCGCTCGTTTGCACTATCTTTGCAAATAAAAAAAGAGTTTTTAGGACAATAACAACAAACACCATAACGCTTATGATGAGAAATCTACTATATATGATGTTTTCAATGACATTGCTGCTTGGCGCACCTGTTAGCGCTCATGCCAATAATGCCATCGAAATTGTCGACAACGATATTGTCGGCATCACAGTTACTGTGTCGGAGTCTACACTTCGTGTTACAGGTGCCACAGGACTAACCCTTAGTATATATAATGTAGCAGGCGTGCATGTGCAGAGTTTCCGTGTGGAGGGTGCCGACCGCCGTTATGAACTAAACCTTCCTAAAGGTTGCTATATCGTGAAAGTAGGCAAGGTGGTTCGCAAAATTTCTATTAAGTGATATTCCATTCGCATATATTGCGATCAGTAAAGTGGGTGGTACTTCTTGTCGTATTGCTATTTGTTTCGTGCGACAAGAAGGACGACAACCCATACCGTAATCTCTCGCTCGATTATTATGCCCCGATGCGGGAAAAGGCATTTGCAGTTGATGCCGACAAGATAAGGAATGCCATTTCTAACCTTATCTATACCGATTCAGATACCATTCTTTCGTCATCGCGCCTACGCAGATATTATAGCGAAGGGGGCGACTTTGTATGGATTACTCGCTTGGGCGTAGACGAGCGTGCAGATAGTCTTTTCACATATTTGCGACAGGTGAAACAGGATGGTTTCTCGGTAGAGAAATTCCATATCGACGAGATGGTTGCCGATATTGCCAAACTTCGTTCGCTCGATGCCGACTCCATAGGCAACATCAATAAGCTTATGGCACGACTGGAGTATCGACTGTCGAAGGCGTATCTGCATTATGTTTCAACGATGAGATATGGATATGTGAATCCATATCAGACTTTCAACCGCTTAGACCCTATGGAAGCCGACAATCCTCGTGCGGGCTACCATACTCTATATGATGTGCCTACTGAGGTGGCTAAAGCCGACTTTCTGCCCACGATATTCCGCAAGGCTACAGCCGACAGCATAGGCGCTTTTCTGCGCTCGATTCAGCCCACTAATCCTTATTATTATATGTTGCGATCTCAGCTTGCCATCCCTGGACTAAGCAGAGGGCAAAGGATGAAGATTATGGTGAATATGGAGCGTTGCAGATGGAGAGTGGCGGATTTGCCACACAACCACCAGAACTATGTGATGGTGAACATCCCTGCCTACATGCTTCGTGCGGTATGCGCCGATACCATAGTGGAAATGAAGATTGTATGTGGAGCCATGAAAACCAAGACGCCTATCATAACAAGCAAGATAAAGCGCATTGACATAAATCCGCAATGGATAATTCCACGTAGCATCATCAAAACCAGCGTGGCTCATCATGCTGGCAACGTGGGCTATTTTGCTTCGCATCGCTATTTCATCCGCCATCGTGCTACAGGCAAGAAGGTTAGCCCTTCGGAGGTGTCGGCAGACATGCTCTTGGGTGGCGAATATGCCGTGGTACAGGAGGGCGGAGCTGGCAACTCGCTTGGCCGCATCATCTTCCGCTTCGACAACAATCTCTCTATCTACCTCCACGACACCTCGTCGCCAAGCGTCTTTGAGCGTACTGACCGTAGGGCTTCGCACGGATGTGTGAGAGTGGAAAAACCATACTTGCTGGCAACATCGATTCTTGGCAAAGGCAAAGAAAAATTATTGGCCCGATTAAACTATTCTATCAATGCTGACGTCTCATCATTAGGAAAGAAACGTAGCGAACTCTCGGAGGCGCAACAGGCTGTGGCTGACACTCTGCAGCGCAGCAAGCTCATAGGAAGCCTGAATGTTGATCCGCGCATCCCGGTATTCATCACATATTTCACCCTCTACCCTTCCATCAACGGCTCACTCGTAGACTATCCCGACGTGTATGGCTACGACGAGATTATCGCAAGGAAGCTGAAGAAATATATGTGATCTATCCTACCCGGATTTCACAGAAAACACGAATAACTCTTGGTTTTGAAAGGAACACGAATAACTCGAAGCTAACGAAATATAAATCAAGCAAGAAACGCAAGCTAAAGAGCCCACAG
>OBLI01000915.1_pt1 | contig 30548 bp, 33 predicted proteins | sample 1519701 | NCBI WGS metagenome assembly OBLI01 (sample SAMEA3663005, study PRJEB22513) | pig gut metagenome | biome: pig gut; feature: pig-associated habitat; material: faeces | place: France | collected 2012 | reverse complement strand
TCTCAAAATCTTTCAAGGTTTTTCACTGTTCAGTTATCAAGGTTCTTTGTTTTGTCGTTATCAGCGACAACTTCTAAAGTATAACAGATGGTTGATCGCTTGTCAACAACTTTTTAAATTTATTTTTTGCTTCATCGCGAATCGCATCGATTTGTGTCGTGCCTCACAAGTCAGCTTAGTTATAATATCATGCGTCTTTTTCAAAGTCAACAACAAATTTCATTTTTTTGAAACAAATTGAAAGCACCACAAGATATTGTTCTTGTGGTGCTTTCAAACCCCAACTTCGATGCTTTTTTCCTGTTCTATAAAAATGTCATCAATATCGTGAGTACAAAATTATTCTCATAAATCCAAACCAGGAGCGGAGATTCATATATATAAGATATGAGAGCAATTCCGATTTCTGTCGTTCCCGCCATCGCAATGATTGCAAACGCAAGCCATATAATGAGAAATCCTTTCACTAACCCCGCAAAGATTCCAAAGGTCTTATTGATTCCACCGATCAGCGGAAGTTTCTCCACAACTTTCAACACAACCAATAACAGGTGGAACGATATGAGCGCGATCAGTAAAACAAGCACGAAGGCAATCACTCGCATTGCCATATCCGTTGCTCTGCCCGCTACCGCATCATATGCCCCGCCGCCCTCGAGCAGCTGATCCGCCACCTTATTGGCACCAAAAAGCTTTTGTGTCACAGCATCCGGCAATTTCATCTGCAGATTACTGTACTTCTTATCTCCGGACGATATCTCTGTGTCTGTTTCCGTTTCTTCCTCTGTATCTCCTTCAACCAGTTCATGAAGCTTATCGTTCAGTCCCGCTTCAATCCGATTGTCAATATTTGTAGTCTTTGCCAACATATCCGCAACATGAGGTGTCGCCCATGTAACAAATATAAGAATCGCAATCCACGCCAGCATAGAATATACTACGCGCAGGAATCCTTTCGAGAATCCCCATACAATATTTCCTGCCAGCACCAATATTACGATAATCAGTAACCAGTTCATTTCAATCGTACCTCATCCGTCTCTCCGCTCAATACAAATGTATAACTTGTCGCATCCGCTCCCGATAAAATCTTATACAGCGTCTGATCAAATGTATAAGCGAACTTTCGAATACTGTGTATCGTATAAATCTCGCAATTGTAATCATCCCGTACACACACTTCATTGCGATCCAGAAACTCAATTTTGTTGTATGCGATCGCAGTATCATTTTCCATAACGGTATTTCCGTTCAGATCATATACCTTAATATGCCAGTTTCCTTCTTTTTTTGCATTGGCATAAGTTATTCCGACATACTTATTATTGCAAAATACACTTTGGACTTCCTGGTCAAAATCCACCTGCCGCTTAAGCGCCGGCTTCTGTGTTCCTTCAAACACCAAAAAGCCGGTATCCGACAGAGCTACCATACGATCCGATGCCACATACGAAATTTCGGAGATAAACATATCCGCATAACTGTATGTACCTACATTATTGTCAATCTCATTCTGTCCGACCGAGCCAAAATTATAGAAGCTCACCGTTGAACTGACTTTACCCTCTTTTACATCCAGCATATCCACTGCCAGTTTCTGTGCATCGTAGGACAACGCAATATCAATCGGAAAACTTCCTTTTTCCACGTAAAATTCTCCGTTGGCAAGCTCATTGCCCTTACGATCATATAAGCGAACGGTAGAAACATTGTCCTCCTTCATCAAAACCGCTACCGTTCCCTGGTTGGCAACACATACGGTACTGATTGGCGTAGATGTTTCGATCTTCTTTGAGAGTCCCGTTGTCGTCATAATATAAATAGAAGTTCCGCCTTGATCATAGATTGCCAGATAACTCTCACAGATTGACAGCATTGGTGTGCTCATCTCAAAAGACTGATTCCATATAAGTTCATTATCCAAATCACGATACACAATTCCATCGTTGTTGTATTCTACTGTTTTCCCGAGAAATGTCTCATACTTTGCGGAACCGCTGTATTGTTGTTCAATCTTATTACGGATCTCGTAAGAATCATAACTGCGCAATGCACTCCACAATTGTATTCCCACAAAAAGCAATGCAATCACGAAGATTGCCATGATCACACGTCGAACCACTTTCCGTCGATGCCGGCGGATCTGCTGGTCGATTTCATCCTGCATATCACTGTTTATTTCTACGGTTTTAAAGTCTTTCTTATCAGCCACCGCTTTATCTCCTTACTGCTTCATCGTTACGTTCAATGCTACAATTATAACATTTCCCTATCGATTACGGAAGTAACAATTTCTGATCAACATGGATATCATCCGCATCCTCCAATTGATTGCAATCCTTCAGTTCCTTCAATTTTTCAGTCGAACCATACACTTTATTGCAGATTGAAGTAAGTGTATCCCCTGCCTTTACCACATAATATTCCGATTTCACAGCCTTTGCATCTGCTTCACTTTCTTTTGTCGCAACATCTTTTTGACCTTTTTCTGCATCCGAATTCGAATCTTCCACTTTCTTAACATCTCCCGCTCTGATCGACTCAATCGGAATGAGATCAAGTGTCTCCGTATAAGAATCTCCTACATTCTGTGTACTGCTTTGTGTCTCTGAAATTTCACTTCCAATAAGCACCTGCGCCTTACGATCATCCTTATCGCCCAAATCCGCAATCGTCTGCATTACCTTCTGCACCCCCGGAATATGTATGCGATCCTGTACAACGCCAAGTCCAACAATTACGACCAGTAACGCAACCGCTGCCGTCATAGCGTAAGAAGTTGCCCGCGGTGTCTCCGGCACAGTCTCTTTTTGCTGCATGTTCTTCCTATACCGTGCCCGTTCATCCCTCTCCCGGTTTTCCGGCACCGTTCCTATCCGGGTCCTCTTTGGCATCTCTACAACCACTTCCGGCGGACACACCTGTCGCAACTCCCTTGCATAGAAAATATAGAATCCTTCTTTTTTCTGAAGCCAGTTACCTTTATTAATATAGAACGTTTCCTCTCCCTCAATACTATCCATAAGAAAAAGCACCTGATGTGCACCCCCAAACTGTTCCCTATGAATCGCTTCAAGTTCCGGCGTCATACTCGGAGCATAACCTTTCTGGTCCATCGCCCATCCGACAATAATCGAATTCTCATATGACCTCTTCACTTCGCGGAAAACATCACTCCACGCACGGTTATTCCATTGTGGCACATTTTGCGCAAACTCCATCTTCAGAACCGGGATCGCAGCTTCAATAAATGTCGTATAGCGCCCTTGTATGCACTCGGTATGTCCCATAAAGACAAACACTTTTTTCTCTGCGTAATCTTCCTCATGAATTCTGGCATATACCGCATTCTCTATATATATTTTATCTTCCTGTGTCGGCGTTCCGATTTGGCGGATGTTCTTCAGATCTCGTTCATTCTTCATCTCAATATCAATCATTTGCCCACTCCTTATCCAACAAACCTTATTATTCGTTTCTTTATGCTACCATAGGCGGACAGGAGAATTTTGGAAAAACCTGACAGGTTCTCAAAAAAGCGAATGACAAAATCCGACAAAACAATTTTCAAATAGAAAAGACTGCCGCTTTTGCGACAGCCTCATATCTTTTACTTGCAGAAAGCTTTCACTTTCTTATAAATACCCTCTGCATCAAGTTCATACTTATGGATCAGTTCAACTGCAGGACCCGACTCACCAAATCGATCGTTGACACCAATGCGCAGCATCTTGGTCGGTGCTTTCTCAATAAGCACTTCCGCAACTGCACTTCCAAGTCCTCCGATAATAGAATGTTCCTCCACGGTTACGACTTTTCCGGTTTTCGTTGCAGATGCAACAATCAATTCCTCGTCAATAGGCTTAATGGTATGAATGTTGATCACCTCTGCCGAAATTCCGTCCTTTTCGAGCATCCTGGCAGCCTCAAGTGCCTCAGACACTTCAAGTCCGGTTGCAAAGATCGATACATCGATACCTTCTTTTAAAGTGATACCTTTGCCGATTTCGAACTTATAGTCTGCATTGTCATTGATTACCGGTACTGCGAGTCGTCCAAAACGCAGATATACCGGTCCGACATAATCATATGCAGCTTTTACAGCTGCACGTGCCTCAACATCATCGGAAGGATTGATCACAACCATTCCCGGAATCTCACGCATTAATGCAAGATCCTCAAGGCACTGATGCGTAGCACCGTCCTCACCGACAGAAATGCCGGCATGTGTTGCACCAATTTTAACATTTAAATGAGGGTAACCAATCGAATTACGAACCTGCTCATAATTACGTCCCGCAGCAAACATTGCAAAAGAACTGATAAAAGGCACTTTGCCACAAGTAGCAAGACCGGCTGCGATACCCGTCATGTTACACTCTGCAATACCACAATCCCAATGGCGCTCCGGAAACTCTTTCTGAAAAATACAAGTTTTTGTTGCACCTGCCAGATCCGCATCTAAAACGATCAGATTCTCATGTTCTTTGCCAAGCTCTACCAATGCGTTTCCATAGCTGTCACGCGTTGCAATCTTCTTTACTTCTGACATAATGCTTCACCTGCTTTCTCAAGTTCTTCCATAGCGATCTTGTATTCTTCATCGTTTGGAGCTTTTCCGTGCCATCCTGCCTGATTTTCCATATAAGAAACGCCTTTTCCCTTAATGGTCTTAGCAATAATTGCAGTCGGCTGTCCCTTGGTATTTTGTGCTTCCTCAAAAGCGGCACGAATCTCATCAAAATTGTTGCCGTCAATTACGATGGTATGGAAATTAAAAGCTTCAAACTTCTTATCGATTGGGTATGGAGAGCAGACTTTGCTGATTTCTCCATCAATCTGTAAATTATTATTGTCGACGATAACAACAAGGTTATCCAGTTTGCGATGGCCTGCCCACATAGCAGCCTCCCAGATCTGTCCTTCCTGAATCTCACCGTCTCCGGTCAATGTATAGACACGATAATCCTTGTGATCAAACTTACCGGCTGCAGCCATACCAACTGCGGCTGACACGCCCTGTCCGAGCGATCCGCTCGACATATCAACACCCGGAATATGCTTCATATCCGGATGTCCCTGCAGATAAGATCCTGTGTGACGAAGCGTTGTAAGATCTTCCTTCGGGAAAAATCCTTTCTCTGCAAGAGTCGAATAATATACCGGGGCCACATGACCCTTAGACAATACAAAACGATCCCGATTTTCATCCTTAGGATTTTTAGGATCAACATTTAATTCCTCAAAATATAAATACGTGAAAATGTCAGCAGAAGACAATGATCCACCCGGATGTCCGGACTTTGCACTGTGTACTGCGGTTACAATACTCTTGCGAATTTCGTTCGCAATCTTTTCCAGCTCTAAATTATTCATAGACTCTCCTTTATTTTCTTCTATTGAATATTACGGTGATACATCAAAATGCAGCACTGTTTATAACTCTGTTCTTCCTTGCAGTGCGCGAAGCAGTGTAACTTCATCAATATATTCCAGATCACCGCCAACAGGGACTCCGCTGGCGATCCTCGTCACTTTAATGCCGGTCGGTTTGATCAGCTTACTGATATACATCGCAGTCGTCTCTCCCTCAAGACTGGAATTCGTTGCGATAATGACCTCTTCAACATCACCTTCAAGGCGTACCATAAGTTCCTTGAGTTTGATATCATTCGGTCCAATTCCAAGCATCGGCGAAATAGCTCCGTGCAACACATGATAGACGCCGTCATACTTCCCCGTCTTCTCATACGCTACAAGATCACGCGTATTCTCAACCACCATAATTGTCTTGTGGTCGCGCGCTTCATCACTACATATAGGACAAATTTCCTGATCTGTCAAGTTAAAGCAGCATTTGCAATATTTCACATTGTGTTTTGCCGACAGGATTGCAGAAGACAACGCCTCCACATGATCCTCCGGCATATTTAATATATGAAATGCCAGCCGCTGTGCCGACTTCGCTCCGATACCCGGAAGAGAAGACAGTTCTTCGATCAGTTTTGAAATTTCATTACTGTAATAATCCATCTTAGAATGGGAATCCTCCACCCAGTCCTCCGGTAATCTGTGACATCGACTTCTGGGATGCCTCATCCACCTGACGCAGAGCCTCATTGGTCGCTGCCATGATCAGATCCTCAAGCATCTCGATGTCATCCGGATCAACGACTTCTTCCGCAAGCTTTACTTTAACAACCTCATGTTTGCCGGATACTGTCACCTCCACAGCTCCGCCGCCTGCTGCCGCTGTAATCTCCTGCTCCTCAAGTGCCTTCTGAGCCTCTTCCATCTGGCGCTGCATCTTCTGCGCCTGTTTCATAATGTTATTCATATTTCCCGGCATTCCACCCGGAAATCCACCTCTTTTTGCCATGTAGGGGTCCTCCATATTTTATATATATTTAAAGTTTTCTATGATACGCGACTTGTTCCGTTGCTTTGCAAGCAGAGACGTGCATTTCATTATTGTTCCTTGTGTATCATATCATCAAATATCTTCTTCCTCAATATCAAAATTGATCGCAAGGCGCAAATCCGGCACAACATCGCCTGCGCTTCTTCCGCTTTCATTCATATGAAGCGTCACTTCCATTTCTTTGCCAACACGGTTCTCCATGAGCTGTTTAAAATGCGTCATGCATTCTGCCTTGTCCTCATTGAGATATTCATATGCATTCTTATCATCAAAGACAAGCATCAGATCTCCGTTATTACCGAGACTCGGTACTGCTTTATTCAAATACTGCCGCGACAGTCCGCCGGCCTCGGAAAGCATTGCCTTCCAGTTCTGCACAACCTGCTTGATATCATCCGGTATCGCTTTCGGCATCGGTGGCTTTTCCACCGGAGCTTCTGCACTCTGCACCGGAGCAGGCGCCGCGCCTGCCTGTGCAACCGGTACAACACCGCTTGCCAGTTTCTTCTCAAGATCATCCATGCGATCCACAAGCGATGAATAATCCGTTTCCATCTGCGGGCGGCAAAGCTTAATGATTGCAATCTCCAGCATAATTCGCTTTTGCGCAGCATACCTGATCTGGTTACTCAGATCCGAAAAAATGCGGATATAACGCATCAGCACTTCCGGTTCGACCATCTGCGCCTCTTCCTTGAGCGCTGCAAGATTGTCTGCGGACATATCAAGCACTTCTTCCATCTCATCCGAGCTCTGCAAAAGCAGAAGATTTCGCATATACCAGGTAAAATCATTGACGAGCTGGCCAAGTTCGCGGCCTTCATCGACCAATTCACCGATAACATGGATCGCGCCGGTCACATCACGGTTAATAATCTGTCGCAAAAGGCGTGAGAATACTTCCGTATCCACTGCGCCAAGCACATCAAGAACATTCTCATAGGTCAACTTCTCACCGAGATGAAACGCAATGCATTGATCAAGAAGACTTAACGCATCCCGCATCGAACCGTCGCCGGCCTTGGCGACATAACGCAATGCACGTTCTTCCACATCAACCTGTTCTTCCTTCATCAGTTCCGTCAGGCGATCCGTGATCGTATCTATGGAGATGCGATGAAAATCATATCTCTGGCAACGCGACAAGATCGTGATCGGTATCTTGTTGGCCTCTGTTGTTGCAAGGATAAAAATAACGTATGCCGGCGGCTCCTCAAGAGTCTTAAGCAAAGCATTAAACGCGCCCGTCGAAAGCATATGTACCTCATCGATAATATAGACCTTATATTTGCCCTCCGTAGGACGGTACGCCACTTCCTCCCGGATCTGACGGATATTGTCCACACCGTTGTTCGATGCTGCATCAATCTCTATGACATTCATAGAAGTCCCGGCAGCGATGCCCTTACAAGAAGGGCACTCACCACAAGGACTTCCGTCTATTGGATGTTCACAATTTACTGCTTTTGCAAAGATTTTGGCAACCGTTGTCTTACCCGTACCTCGTGTTCCGCAAAACAGATAGGCATGTCCGATTCGATCGGCTTTAATCTGATTTTTCAATGTTGTAACAATATGGTCCTGTCCCTTGACATCCTCAAACTCCTGAGGACGGAACTTACGGTATAGCGCCGTATAAGACATGGTTTATAACCTCCTAGTCACCGAAGCTGATTCCGGTTCTCTTTGCTTCTTTGATCATCTGGCTGTCCGGATCTACCATCTTAAGTTTTCCGGCAACCTCCCCGAGCGGCACACGCTTCGTCTTGTTGTTGATCATTGCGATCATGTAGCCATAATCCTGATCCATGATAGCCTTTGCCGCTGCCGATCCAAGTCTTGTACATAATACACGATCGTACGGGCACGGACTTCCACCTCTCTGCGTGTGTCCCGGAACCGCGACACGCACTTCTGTGCCGCACACTTCCTTGATCTTGTCCGCGATCTCATAGGATACGGACGGGTACTTGCGCTCCGCAAGTTTTGCTTTATATTCTTTCTTTGGTAAAGCGGCATCTTCCTTCGAGATGGCACCTTCTGCAACTGCAAGGATCGTGAATCCCTTACCATCCTTCGTACGATTATGGATGGCCTCAACAACCTTATTGATATCGTATGGGATTTCCGGAAGCAGAATGATATCTGCACCACCCGCAATACCTGCATACAGTGTCAGCCAGCCGACTTTGTGTCCCATAATTTCAACAATAAAGACACGGTTGTGGGAAGCAGCGGTCGTGTGGATACAGTCGATTGCCTGTGTTGCGATATTGATCGCGCTCTGGAATCCGAATGTTACATCGGTTCCGTAAATGTCATTATCGATCGTCTTTGGAAGATGGATGATATTGAGTCCCTCCTCGCGAAGAAGGTTTGCCGTCTTCTGAGTTCCGTTACCGCCGAGAATAACCAGGCAGTCAAGATTTAATTTATGATAAGTCTGCTTCATAGCCTCAACTTTATCAAGTCCATTCTCATCCGGCACGCGCATCAGCTTAAACGGCTGACGGGATGAACCGAGGATCGTACCCCCCTTTGTCAAAATACCGGAAAAATCAGCCGATGTCAGGTGTCGATAATCTCCGTAGATCAGTCCCTTGTATCCATTCTCAAATCCATAGATTTCTAAATCCTTTACATTAGCAGACAATCCCTTAACAACGCCTCTCATTGCTGCATTTAAAGCCTGACAATCTCCGCCGCTTGTCAGCATACCAATTCTCATCATGCGTGCTCCTCCTTTTTGAGTATTATGTGCAAATCATGTTTTTCTATAACACACGAATCACTGCTCGTCTGGTGTAGTGCGGGTTGCCAAGGTATACATTGGATTACATGCATCGATGATACCTTTTGCCCTTTTAATCATATTATACTATGAATCATTTTCAACCACAAGATAAGCATCTTGAAAAAAGCATCCAATTTGTTATAATAGGAAAAGTACGGAGAGTTGTCCGAGAGGTCGAAGGTGCCGCACTCGAAATGCGGTTTGCGTCGAATAGACGCAACGTGGGTTCGAATCCCATGCTCTCCGCTTGCATAGGAAAAGCACAGGTATAACACCTGTGCTTTTGTCGTTCTATTCCATATCCTGCTGCATATCCTGCTGACGTCCTCTGCGGTTGTCACGACGATGTCGGCGATTCTGATACTCCTTCTTTCCGCCTTCGAGTTCTTCCCGATTACGATTACGCTCTCTGTCGCGGCGATCGCGATTGTCACGGCTTCGATTTTCACGGTTTTCACGATTGCCACGTCCGCCACGATTGTCCCAACCTTCCTGGCTTTCCTTATTCTCACGATGTTCCCAGTCGTCACGATCGTTTCGTTTCTCACGCTGCGTATTTTTTGCGGACTCTTTGCAATCATTGCGTTCGCCCGTATTATTCTCATTCTTACGGTTCTCCGGGACCGGACGTTCCTTCTTGCGCCCGATATATACATTCCACTTCATATACGCTTCCTGTGCATTTCTGGATTTATAAATGACATTGCGTTCCTCTTCCACAATATCGGTTATGATGTACCAGCCTTTATCATACTGAAACTCTGCAGTCTTGCCCTCCAGTTCCTTGTTGCCCAGCACAAATTTGTTCACGGCCTGTTGCTGCTGTGCCATACTATTCCTCCTCGTTCCTCAAAACGTATTCAACTGCTTCTTTTAATAATGGATTCTTCTTAAGTTCCTCTGTTCCCAGCATCGCCTGCGCTTCTTGTCTGGTAAAAATCTCCCGAAGTGCCACCTGATGATGATCGACCGGAATATACGATACCTTAGACTTATCCGTCAGACTGCGAAGAACATAATAAGGAACTCCTGCTTCTCCGCGGGTGGCCGACAGTGACACAATGTTATCTACCTGACATACGCCCATAGTTTCACTGTATATAATCTGTTTCTTTTCAAACATATTGTTCCACCTCATGTATCTGTAAAAATGTGTCTTTTATTATATCATAAGTAAGTACCATTTTCAAAAAGCAATTTCTGATCCTATTATTTTTTCTCTTTTTGAACATTTACATCATATCAGTTCCGTATATAATATTGCTTAACAAAGATTGTGTTACGTTTTCAACGAACACTTGATATGTAGCGTCAGCCCTTCGCCGAAGACGAATTGGAATGGCTGATGTTCAAAGAAAGGAGGAATATCCCCATGAAAAAAGCAGCCGTTATCAACGACTTATCCGGTTTCGGCAAATGCTCCCTGACCGCGGCAATCCCGGTATTGTCGGCTTTGGGCGTACATTGCTGCCCTCTGGCCACTGCCGTACTGACCGGGCAGACCGGCTATCCGTATTTCCACTGCACGGATCTAACCGAAATGATGCCGCAATATACGGACGCATGGATGCAGAATCAGGTGCATTTCGATGCGATCTACAGCGGATACATGACCGGCCGCAGACAAATTGAACATCTTCTGGATCTGATCGCGCATTTTCGATACGATGACACCCTTCTGCTGGTTGATCCCGTAATGGGCGATGATGGGCGCGTATACGGTATCTATTCCGAAGACCTGCTGGCAGGAATGAAAGAATTATCGCGGAAAGCGGATGTCATCACACCAAACCTGACCGAAGCATGCCTGCTTTCCGATACGGACATTGCAAAAGCAACCGATTATACAGATGCAGACAGTTTTCTTCATTTTGCATCCGATACCGCTGCCAAACTCCGTGATATGGCCGATGGGCCGCAGGATGTGGTCATTACCGGTGTCAAATGCCAAAAAGAAGAGACGCCCTTTATCTATAATATCGCTGTCACGGAGCGGGGCGTACACACAAGCCGTTCGCATCTGTTCAACCGAAGTTTTTCCGGTACGGGCGATCTATTTGCTTCCGTTCTGTGCGGCTGCCGCGTAAACGGTATGACGACCGAGGCATCCATCGATCTGGCGGGACAATTCCTATATCACAGCATTGCAGACACAATGAACGATAACGTATCGCCAAATGATGGCATTAATTTCGAGAAATACCTGATTGATTTGATAAACGCAACTGCCTTACAGAAAAAGGCGACCTGAAACCAAAAACACTGAAAAGGAACAAAAAGGAGTAGTGAACCATGAGTAATGAAGCAGCATCTACCAACCATGCAATGACAAACCAAAGCGTCCGCCTTCTGACTTCCACCGCGATTTTTGCAGCCATGATCACCGTTATGACCGCCTACATCTGCCACGTCCCGGTCGGAACAAACGGAGGTTATATTCATTTTGGCGACAGTCTGATCTATCTGGCAACCACGCTTTTGCCGACACCATACGCTTTGGCTGCCGCAGCAATCGGCGGCGGTATGGCCGACCTTCTGACCGCTCCGATGTGGGCACCGGCAACCATTATCATCAAGATGATTATCACAATTCCTTTCACAAACAAGACCGAAACGATCATTAACATCCGTAACCTCGCCGCAACTGTGATTGCTTTCCTGTTGAGTGGAACCGGCTACTATATCGCCGAGGCAATTCTCTTCGGAACCAAAACCGCTTTCCTGATGTCTCTTTCCGGAAGCTTGATTCAGAGCGGCGGAAGTGCTATTGTATTTATAATTTTGGGAATCTTTCTCGACAAGATCGGTTTCAAAAAGAGATTCTTAAAATAATTTTTGATTCAACCGGGAGGCTTTCATTATGGCTAAGATTTTATATGTATACAACGATCAGGTATACGCTAATATTACCAATAAATGTGACTGTTCGTGCACATTCTGCATTCGTTCGCAGAAAGATGGCATCGGTGACGCCGAAACGCTCTGGCACAAGGTGGATCCAACGCTTAAGGACATCTATGCTGCGATCGATGCGTTTGATTTCACAGGATACAATGAATTTGTTTTCTGCGGATACGGTGAACCGACCTGCGCATTGGACAATCTTCTTGTAAGCGCACGATATGTAAAGGAGAAAACAGGACTTCCGATCCGTGTCAATTCCAACGGACTCGGCAACCTCTACCACAAACGCGACATCGTTCCAGAACTTGCCAAAGTCGTTGACAGTGTCTCGATCAGTCTGAATGCACCAAACGCAGAGGAATATGAAAAAGTAACGCGCCCGTCATTCCCAAATGCTTATGCAGCAATGCTGGATTTTGCAGAGGAATGCGGACGCCTGATGAAACATACGCAGCTTTCCATCGTTGACGTTCTTCCGGCAGAAGAGATTGCCGCCTGCCAGAAGATTGCCGACGAGCGGGGCGTACATTTAAAGGTTCGTAAGTTTTCCCAGGGGGCTTAAAATCGGAAGCCCCTTACGGTTGGACGGCTTGTTCTCTTCGGCAGCCTGAGCAAGCCGGTTGCGGATGTTCTGCATCCGGTTATCCAACTGTGCGCTGATTTCAGCACACTCGGTAAGTTCTGCCGCTAATTGTTCCGCCTCCGTTGGCGGGACATTTTTCTTATACCGGACTTTATGTTCCAGGCTCGCCCAGAAATCCATCGCAATCGTCCGAAGCTGCACTTCTACCTTCATCTCGCGCTTCTCATTCTGCAAAAAGATCGGCACTGCTACGATCAGATGCAGGCTCCGGTAGCCGCTCGGCTTCGGATTCTTGATATAATCTTTCATCTCGATCAGACGGATATCGTCCTGCTGCAGCAGACATTTCGCCAGAAGATAAATGTCTTCCGGAAACGAACACACAACGCGCACACCCGCAATATCGCTGATATTTGCCTCGATCGACTCCAATGTCAGTGGGATATTCTTGCGACGCACTTTCTTGATAATACTGTCAAAAGTCTTCACTCTTGTCTTGATCGATTCAATCGGATTTCGGTCGTATTCCAGTGAAAACTGTTCATTGAGCACCTTGAACTTCGTCTCGATCTCCATGATCGCACATCGGTAATATGCCATCAGGCGGTCCAGCGGCTTGGTATTCTCCTGCACAAAATCCAAAAACTCATCGGACATCAGGCGATTGCGCACAAGGTCGGTCATCGCCTGTTCTATATAATCATTCATATAAGTGTCTATCTTTCGCATGGTTTGTTACCCCTTTATCTCTTGTTATGTAATCTTTGCCAATCCCTATATTTGAAAAACTTTTTGAGTCACAAAGACTTCTCTGCTTCATCATCGGCAATTGTTATCATAGTCATATTATATACGACAGGGTGTGAAAACGGAATGAACAAAGCATAAACTTTTGCTTAAGATTCGTTAAAAGACATTCACCACAATTGATAAATTGTGATCATGCAAAAATCCCCGGAGAGTGAAAGCATCTTACATGTCTGCACTTTCCGGGGATTTTTATTGCTTTAAAATTAAAATCAATCCTTGAATAAATCGGTTGAATAGTAGCGGTCTCCACTATCCGGAAGTAAAGCTACAATCGTCTTGCCCTTGAACTCAGGACGCTTTGCGACCTCAATCGCTGCGTATAATGCAGCACCGGAAGAGATACCTACCAGCACGCCTTCCTCCTTGGCAATTTCCTTGCCAAATGCGAAAGAATCCTCGTTGGATACCGGAATGATCTCATCATAGATTTCTGTATTCAGTGTATTCGGAACGAATCCTGCTCCGATACCCTGAATCTTGTGTGCTCCTGCCTGGCCGGTAGAAAGTACGGCAGATGTTGCAGGCTCTACTGCTACGATCTTCACATCCGGTTTCTTACTCTTTAAGAATTCGCCGACACCGGTAATGGTTCCGCCTGTTCCGACACCGGCTACGAAAGCATCAACTTCTCCGTCAGTATCAGCCCAAATTTCAGGACCGGTTGTCTTTCTGTGTGCTGCAGGGTTTGCCGGGTTCTCAAACTGCTCCGGGATGAAACTGTCCGGAATCTCTTTGTGAAGTTCCTCTGCCTTGGCGATCGCACCCTTCATTCCCTTGCTTCCATCGGAAAGAACGAGTTCTGCACCGTATGCCTTGATGATGTTACGACGCTCGATACTCATTGTCTCAGGAAGAACAATGATAAGACGGTATCCCTTGGCGGCTGCGATTGCTGCAAGTCCGATTCCGGTATTACCGGATGTCGGCTCGATGATCGTGGAACCTTCCTTTAATTTTCCGTCTCTCTCTGCCTGCTCGATCATTTCCTTCGCGATACGATCCTTAACGGATCCTGCCGGGTTAAAATACTCAAGCTTCGCAAGAAGTCTTGCCTCTAAACCGTACTTCTTCTCAATGTGTGTCAATTCTACGAGTGGTGTATTTCCAATAAGTCCTAATGTTCCCTGGTAAATGTTTGCCATAATCTTATTCCTCCAACCTTTTATTTTTCGTTCTGATTTTAATTCCTTATTTTCCCACTGAGTTAGTGGGAATTCATTTGATGTATAGAATATACACCTATTCGGATGGAGTGTCAATATGTTTTTCACTTTTGCACGCGAAAACGTCCCACACAAAATACGGAGTCCCCATTCAAGGACTCCGCATACCGTTATATCTGATTTATTTACAAGCCTTTGGGATCTTAAAATCGGCTGCCTTATTATACTTTGAATAGGTTACGGTTGAACTTGCCTTTGTGTAGTTCATTTTCAAGGCTGTAGTATCTTCCTCTCCTTCCATTTCTAGACTCTGAACCAAAAGTTCCATATAGTCATTCACAAATGCTGTCATATCTGTGGATACCTTAATCGGAAGATAGGTTTTCTGATCAATCCAAATATTTACTTTGATTGGTTGTAATGCAGAAGTATCAAATGAGAATTCGTCACCTAATCCTAATCCAGAAAAAAATTCGGTCATAGCATTGCCAAGATCCTTACCGGAAATCTCTGCTGAAATTTGAACGGCATTAACCTTATTCACTTTCACATTTTTCTTTACAATTCTAGTATTAGAATATATATCTGTATCAATGGATTTCAGACTATCCTCCTTAATTTTGCTTTTCATAACACAATTTACCATTTCAACATATCATTTGTGATCTGCAAATACAATCACATTAAGTCAATCCTAACATTTTTATGGATATTTTAAGATTACAAATCTGTGCAAAAAAGCATCGGATTTCTCCGATGCTCTCTGATCATATAAATAAATCTGGAACGATTTCTATATCTTGCGGCAAAAAGCACTTCTTATTGCAGGTTATTTTCACCTGCATCTTTACATCTCCGGTGTGTCCCACACCAATCGTAATTGCTGATTGCTTACCCTTTAAAGCTTTGCCCTTGAAAACTACTTTGTCCACTCGATCTACTTTTTTCTCGGAATCATATCCAAGACCAAATGATTCATCTGGACTACTAGGTCCATCAAAATCGTCATAATTTTCCCACAATTGAGGAACCACATACATCTTCGCGCCTGCTGTCCCTTTAACAATTGTCATCGTAATCTTCAGGTTCGCATTCTTTTTCATATCTAAAGGAATCTTATATGCCGTCTCTTTTCTCAACGTATAGGTCTTCGTAAATGTATCCACATATTCTGTTGCCGCATATGCGTCCCCTGTCGTTGTAGCAAAAAGTGAAACAACAAGCACAAGCGCCATCATTCCACTCAATATTTTATTTCTGACTGCCTTCATTTCTTGTTGCCACCTTCCTCTCTATAAAATATGCAAACTATTTTAAAATTAGCATATAGTGTCCAGCCTTCGTGAAACAAACTCGCAACCATATTCTACAACGGTTTCCACCATAATTGCAAGTACTTCCTTCATTTCCATGTGTTTTTCATGATTTTCCACATATCATTACAAATTCCTGTCGTTTTCCACCTCAGAATCATCCAGTCCCCATCACAAAAACAAATCATCGCGCCTCCCGCTCTATCGTTCCTCCACAGAGCACATAATCATCGCGATAGAATACGGCCGCCTGCCCCGGCGTCATCGCACGCTGCGGTTCGTCAAAGACAACGCGAAGTGTGCCGTCCGGCTGCGGATATATTGTGCAGTGAGCACCCGCATGCGAATAACGCACCTTGCCTATCGCCGGCACCGGCTCAAAAAGCTTTTCTTCCGCCATATAATTTACGTTTGCAACGGTACATTCCTTGCGGAAAAGGCTCTCCGACTTGCAAAGCACGACCTCATTGGTCTCCGGGCGAAGCTCCTTCACAAAAATCGGAGTTGCACTCGGGATACCGAGTCCCTTGCGCTGTCCGATCGTATAATGAATAAGCCCCTTATGCTGTCCCATAACATTACCGTCCTCATCCACAAAGTTGCCCGGAAGACTTTCCCGTCCGGTCTCTCTTGCGATAAATCCGGCATAATCGTGATCCGGCACAAAGCAGATGTCCTGACTGTCACGCTTTGTTGCAACCGGAAGCCCGATGTCCTCCGCGATCTTGCGAATCTGCGTTTTCTCGTAATCACCGACCGGCATCAGGGTATGTGCAAGCTGCTGCTGCGTCAGATTGTATAAAGCATATGTCTGATCCTTTGCCGCAGTCACGGAATTGCGAATGCTGTATCTTCCGTTTGGAAGCTTCGTAATACGCGCATAGTGACCGGTCGCAATATAATCTGCGCCGATCTCCAGCGAACGCTGCAAAAGCGACTCCCACTTCACGTAACGATTGCAGGCAATACACGGATTTGGCGTGCGTCCCTTCTCATATTCATCTACAAAATAATCAATGACCGACTTCTGAAAATCCGCCTTAAAATTCATAACATAATATGGAATTCCCAACCGGTCTGCCACGCGTCGCGCATCATCCACTGCAGATAGGCCACAGCATCCGCCTTCCCGTGACTGCGTAAACACATCCTCATCCTGCCAGATCTGCATTGTGACACCGATCACATCGTAGCCCTGCTCCTTGAGGAGATACGCCGCAACCGACGAATCCACACCGCCGGACATTCCCACAACAACCTTTTCTTTCATCTTAACTAGTACTCCTCTTCCGGAGCCTCTTCCTTCTCGCTGATATCGTTGACCGGACGCTCGAGACCTTCGATCTTGATATGATGCTTCTCTGCGTAATCCCACAGAGCTGCGTGGATTGCTTCCTCTGCAAGGAGCGAACAGTGAACCTTAACCGGCGGAAGTCCGTCAAGTGCTTCCATAACGGCTTTGTTGGTTACTTCTAAAGCTTCCTGAATGGTCTTGCCTTTTACAAGTTCGGTTGCCATACTGCTGGTTGCAACAGCGGCGCCACATCCGAATGTCTTAAACTTTGCTTCCTGAATAATTCCATTATCATCAATGTCGAGGTACATACGCATAATGTCTCCACACTTTGCATTGCCGACAGTACCTACACCGCTTGGGTTTTCGATCTCACCTACATTACGCGGATGATTAAAATGATCCATTACTTTCTCACTATACATAATTTATCCTCCAAATTTCTAAACCTATGTCAACTTCAATCATGTTTTACAGCTTGCGAAACATAATCCTTATTTTCGGCTTACTTATTTTTACGTACAAAATCTTCATACAGTGGCGACATGCTGCGCAAACGCTCAATGATCTTCTTTAATGTATCAACGGTATAATCAATGTCTTCCATGGTTGTCTTCTCTGAGATGGTCAGACGCAGACTTCCGTGTGCGATCTCATGTGGCAGACCGATTGCAAGAAGTACATGTGACGGATCAAGTGATCCGGATGTACAAGCCGATCCGCTGCTTCCGCAGATTCCGGCCTGATCCAAAAGAATCAGCATGGACTCACCCTCAATAAAACGGAAGCAGAAATTCGCATTATTCGGAAGACGATCCGTGCGATGTCCGTTCAATCTTGAATATGGAATCTCGTTCAAAACACGCTCGATCAGATGATCACGAAGCTTGATCTCATACTCGTTATTCTTCTCCATGTTTGCGATCGAGATTTCAGTTGCCTTACCGATACCGACGATACCCGGTACATTGTGTGTTCCTGCACGACGCTGACGTTCCTGTGCTCCGCCATGGATAAAGGACCGGATTTTAACACCCTTACGGATATACATGATACCGATACCCTTTGGTCCGTTAATCTTGTGTCCGCTGGCGGATAACATATCAATGTTCATCTCATCAACATCGATCGGAATATGTGCAAAAGCCTGTACCGCATCCGTGTGGAATAATACACCGTGTTTCTTTGCGATCGCTCCAATCTCTTTCAGAGGCTGGATGGTTCCGATTTCATTATTGGCAGCCATAACAGAGATCAGGATCGTATCCGGACGGATTGCCGCTTCCAACTCGTCCAATTTCACTTTACCATCCTCGTCAACGCCAACATAAGTCACTTCATATCCGTGCTTTTCAAGCCACTGCGCACTATGAAGAATTGCATGATGTTCGATTGCGGTTGTGATAATATGCTTTCCCTTATTGGCATATGCTTCAGCAGTCGCTTTCAGTGCCCAGTTATCGGATTCGCTTCCGCCACCGGTAAAATAGATCTCCTCGGTCTTGGCACCAATTGCTTTTGCAACGATCTCACGCGCATGATCCACACCACGCTTTGCCTCTCCTGCGAAGCTGTAGATTGCGGATGGATTACCATAATGCTCGGTAAAATATGGTAACATTTCGTTTAATACTTCCGGATAAACCTGCGTAGTAGCTGCATTATCCATGTAAATTAATTTACTCATAAATCTGCCCTCTTTCTATATTTCTATGTTAATCAAATAATACAGATGGATTCTCTTCCCTCACTGATCAGATTACATAATCGCCGTTCTTTTCCCGCTGCCAGTCCACGAGATCCTGAAGCGTGGTGTGATCAACAACGGAGCTTACCGCATCATTGATCTTTTTCCACAAGATTAATGTCACACAATTCTCCTGCCGATCACAGCTTACCTCGTCCTCCTCAATGCAGGCGACCGGTGCAAGCGAACCTTCTGTCAATCGAAGGATCATACCTACGGTATATTCTTCCGGTTCCTTGCGCAGCATATAGCCACCCTGTGCACCTCGCACACTCTTGACATAACCCGCACGATTGAGCACGGAAATAATCTGTTCCAAATATTTATCGGAGATACCCTGTCTCTTTGCAACATCCTTAAGGCTTACCGGGCTGCCGGTACTATTCATAGCCAGATCAAGCATCAGTCGCAATGCATATCTTCCTTTTGTCGATATTTTCATGATTTCATCTCTTTTCTGCTTCTTGCTTAAAAACGCATACCTAGGAGCAATCAAACGTCAATTCCTAGTTGCGCTTTAATTCCTACTAAAATACTATATATTCATATTATGGATTTGTCAATCCAATTTATGTATCTTATCTTATACATTTTTCTCAATTTGTCTTTCTGCCCTGTCAAAGATTGCCTACATCCTCTTTTTATGCTAAAATGCAAGAGTATTTTTACGATAGAAAAGAGGTATTTCATTATGGCAAGAGGTGTTGCAAATAAAAATTACTGGGTATTATTACTGCTGGTTTTAGCAGGTGTTGTATTAGGCGGATTTATCGGAGAACTCGCTTCGCATGTTTCCTTTCTGAGCTGGCTTTCCTACGGTCAGTCCTTCGGTCTTCAGAAACCATTGGTACTTGACCTTGGTATCCTGGTTCTGACCTTCGGACTTACGATCAAGATCACAATTGCAGGAATCATTGGAATACTGGTTGCGATCCTGATCTATCGGTTACTGTAACAACAACTGACATAATAAAAAGCGATATAATGTTTCCGGTCTGATTGAAACATTATATCGCTTTTTATATCCTTATCTTATGCTTCCTTCAGCCACTCCTGCAGCTTCCACATCTGTTTCTTCATCGTTTCACGCCCAATCTTATATGCTGCCAGCAGCTTCTGACGATCGTGTTCCACTTTACCCACATCAATTTTTTTCGGTGGACGGATCACATAAAGAGAGCCATTCGCTTCCTTTTTCCGAATATATTCCAGAGTATCATTGTATATCTCATGGCGATGCTCCATTGCTTCGATCAACTTCGGATATTTGCGAAGTCTCACCCGGATCAACGGCATCAACTGGTTTCTGGTCTTCACATAATCAAGCGGCTGTGTCAGGATGACAACATTACGATCATACCCCAGTTCTTCCATATGACGGACCGGAATGGAATCAGCGATTCCACCATCCAGAAGTTCATATCCGCCAACCTCTACAACTCTTGATACAAGCGGCATCGATGCGGACGCACGCAACCAAAGCATACCTTCTTTGTCGCATTGATTGACTTCTTTGTATACCGCCTTACCGGTATTGATATCCGTTGCCACAATGTAAAAAGGCATCGGATTCTTACGGTATGTTTCGTAATCAAACGGATCCAAATGATCCGGAATATCATGATAACAGAATTGTTCTCCAAAAATATCACCGGTCTTAAGCAATGTTCCAACGCCGGCATAATGCGGGTTATTACAATACGCTGCATTATATCGGATGACACGTCCCGGTTGCTTTGATTTATAATTACAGCCAAACACCGCCCCCGCCGATACGCCGACCGCACCGTCAAAATTCAGACCCTGTTCCATCATTATATCAATTACCCCGGCGGTAAACATGCCTCGCATTGCACCGCCTTCCATGATCAAACCTCTCTTCATTTATGTATCCTCCCAATCTTTCTCTTCATGGGTATTGTTCTGCATCTTCTTTTATATTATCTGTCTTTCTTTCCGATTTCAAGTAAGGATTTTTCTCTGTCGATTATAGTTTTTCCCTATTTCCAAAAAATATTCCCGAAAATGAAACCCGGGTATCTGCGACAGATACCCGGGTCTCCCCTCATGTATATGTAAATATGTTATACCTCTGAGAGCGCCCTCACACTCTCAGTGTTCTTTAAAGCGAATGGAATTAACTCATGAACTGCTGATTTTTTCAGTTCGATCATTTGCAACAGGATCTCCACACTTCTCTGTGCAATCTCCTCATACTTCTGACAAATGGTAACAAATGATGTGTTTTATGGTAAATATGAACTAGATAAGAAAAAAGCCGGCTGACGTTCGGTAGCTTCTATGCTACCTGCCTTTGTCATCCGACTTTAATATCTGCCTGTCACGAATCGCATAAACGAAACCGGTCTGCGTCCGCATCTTTTGGTCCGCTGCACATAGTCTTTATAATACTGAACCACCTGTACAAAGGACATTGTTGGATCAATTGTATGCATACTCAACACCTCCTTTATCTTTTCGGCGTTAGTATAGCACTCTCTTTGGTAAAAATCAATAAAATTTATGTAAAGTTTTTGTGCAAAATCCCATACAAAACCATTTGTTTCATGCAAAATGAAACGACCATCCGTAATGAATGGTCGTTCCGAGGGTATTGTCTACTATGACTATGAAGGGTTGAAAGCATTAAAATCCGTATTCACATAAGTATCCGTTGGCGTATAGATTATTTTATAATTTAGTGTCATTTTTTATATCGATTGCTTTTATCGTGCATTTGCAGGTTCTACATTGACCGATTTTCCCTTGATCTTCACATTCTTCATAGCACGAAGAACATCCTTGCCGTACTCCGCGGGCACTTCCACGAATGTATAATTATCATACATGTCAATTGCACCGACCAGCTTTCCCGGGATCTTTGCCTCCCCAGCAACCGCGCCCAAGATATCGCCCGGACGGATACGCTGGCTTTTCCCGATATTGATGAAAAGGCGTACCATACCTTCCTCCGCACCGGTATCTCCGGATAGCGCATCTTCCATGTCGCGGTCTTCTTTCGAAAGTTCCACTCCACCAATTGCCTGCTTTAAGAATGCTGCGGCAATATCCATCGCTGTGTAATCACTGTTATTCACCTGACGCTCGATCAGATCGATCATGTCCTTAAGCTGACCATCCTCGATGATCTGACCGATCTCATCTAAAATCTTCTCCGCCTTGATTTCTGCCACATCGTCCGAGGACGGAATCGGTTGCGCCTTGATCTTTGTCTTGCAATAACGCTGGATCTCCTTAAGCTTATATACTTCTTTGCCTTTGACAAAGCTGAACGCCCGGCCGTTTCTGCCGGCACGTCCGGTACGACCGATGCGATGCACATAATATTCGTTGTCCTGTGGCAGATCAAAGTTAAATACCGCTTCTACATCATCCACATCAATTCCGCGTGCAGCCACATCCGTTGCGATCAGGATATCGCATCGTCCGCTACGGAAGCTTTTCATCACGCGATCTCTCTGCTGCTGCTTCATATCGCCATGAATTCCCTCCGCTGCGTATCCGCGTCCCTGCAATTCGGAAGCCAGTTCATCAACCATACGCTTTGTATTGCAGAATACAAGAGAAAGCTTCGGATTATAGTAATCAAGAAGACGGGTAAGCACATCCACCTTGTCGTTACGCCGCACATCATAATAATACTGATCAATGCTCGGAACCGTCAGTTCCTTCTTCGTCACCTTGATCGTCTTCGCATTCTTCTGGTACTTCTTGGTGATCTCTAAGATTGGCTTTGGCATGGTTGCGGAAAAAAGCACCGTCTGCCGATTCTCATTCTCCACGTAAGAAAGAATCGTTTCGATATCCTCGCGAAATCCCATATTGAGCATCTCATCTGCCTCGTCCAATACAACCGTGTCCACATAGTCACAGCGGATCGTCTTGCGACGCAGATGATCCATAATTCGCCCCGGTGTTCCGATAATGATCGTTGCGCCGCCTTTTAACGCTTTGATCTGTCTGGTAATATCCTGTCCGCCATATACAGGGAGAACTTTAATTCCGTGCATGTATTTTGCAAGCTTTCGAATCTCTTCCGCACTCTGGATCGCGAGTTCTCTGGTCGGAGAAAGCACAATTGCCTGCGTCTTCTTATTATTCGGATCTACTTTCATTAAAAGAGGGATTCCGAAAGAAGCTGTCTTACCGGTTCCGGTCTGTGCCTGACCGATCACATCCACACCGCTCATTACAACAGGAATCGCCTGCGCCTGAATCGGTGTTGCTTCCTCAAACCCCATCTCTTTGATCGCCCGCAGAAGCTGCGGGTATAAATTTAATTCTTCAAATCTGACTGTTTCCATTCTGTTCCTTTTCTTTGCTGATTTCTACGCCTCTTGCTGCCCATTACTGCAGCGTTCCAAGTATCATATCATCGGTTTCTTTGACGTCTCCAACGCAGTAAGTATTTCTGCTGAACTTCTTTACACGATAAAGCATATTGTCTGCCGAATGCAGAAAATCCCACATCTTATTGCCTTTACGCGGGATATCCCAACAGATTCCCTGCGATACGGTAACCACCGGCAATGCTTTCGAATAACGGTGTTCGATCTGCAGACTCATAACCCTTCTTTTCAATTCCGCAGCAAATGCTACAATCTGCTCTCTTGTGACATCTTTATAAATAATAACAAACTCATCGCCGCCGTAACGTGCACAAAAGATCTGGTTTTCTTCTGCGATCTGCTTGATTACCGCTGCAATCTGTTCCAGACACTTATCTCCCTGCTGGTGACCGTAATTATCATTGTACTCTTTGAAATAATCAATATCCAGAATTTCAACCGCAAGTGGGATGGAATCTGCCATAGCCTCCGCAAATACATGATCCGAATAATCATTCATGCGGAAACGGTTAGCCATACCGGTCAAAGCATCAAGTTCCGATTTCTTCTGAAGTACTACTTTCTCCTGCTCCGCTTTCTGACGTGCCTGTCTCGCCGACTCAAGATTCCTGCGTAACGCGATCACATTACTGATCATCTGATTGGTCTCGATCTCCATCAATTCGCTCAGTTCATAGTAGAGTCCGGCTGCCTGAAGGAATTCCGCATTCTTCTCATTTTTCCGATAGTATTTCATCTTGAGAGAAATAATCTTCATCTGCAGATTTGTAATATTAAAGTTACGGACTAAAGGTTCCAGTATATCGACAATATGCCAGAAAGCCTCATCTTTTCCGGCTTCAAGAAGGACTCTGCAGCAATCATAGAAATCAAAAAAGGAATCTAACACACTCAGATTCTCCGGCATCATTTCCATGATCAGCCGGCTCTTCTCATCGCGTTCCTTCTCCATGCCCATACGATGATAATAAAGTACCTCTACACAACTAAATGAAACTTTGTCCAGAACCTGTCCGCCGTCCCAATGGTCCTTATGAACCCGCTCAATGATCTCCTTCACGCGGTCAAGTTTTCCCTGCTGGGCCAAAGCACGCGCAAGATTGCTATAGATGCAGAACATATATGTATCATACTGCTCACGGATCGGATTCTTCATCATCAGGTCATAGGCTTTCTCCAATGTCTCCTGTGCATCCGCATATCGTCCGCATTCATAATAGAGCACTCCAAGATTAACATTGAAAACAATACTCTGGTTCGAGAAATGATAGGTTTCACAATAGTTGAGGCCATTCAGATAATAGTCCAAAGCGATCGGGATATTACCCCTGTTCAGTGCAGCGATTCCCATGTAATTATAGCAACGCGTCATCAGGTCCCATTCCTCCGCCTGATTCAGGTAGGACAATGCCTTGTTCATGGTCTCAAAAAAATGTTCTCCGTCATTGAGCCCATAATAAATCTCTCCACTGTAGTAATAGCCGATTCCCATCAACTTACAATCATCATTCTTCTGTCCGTATTCGATGATATCATTCGCATATTTTAAAGTGAGTTCCGCATTCGTTTCACGATTTTGCATAATCTGCTGAATCCATTGCTGAACAACATCATTATATTGTGTAAAATCCATTGCGTCCTCCTTTCAAAATACAACCAAAAGTGCTTCTCCGCCTGCGGAGAAGCACCCTTATTGTATCAAAAAATCCCATAAAGTCAAATCGAAAGCTTCTATTCCGTAGTGTCCATCGGAAGTTCCGGTAAATACTCCTTTGGATTCACTGCTTTACCGTTTTTCTGCAACTCAAAGTAGAGATTGCTTCCCTCTGTGGAATAATATTTTGTCGGCTCACTGATATATCCGATCACCTGTCCCGCTTCTACCATGTCTCCGGTCTTAAAATTCAGTTCCTTGAGCTGACCGTAGATTGCGGTGTAACCATCTCCAAGATCCTGTTTCACTGTGCATCCGGTCACTTCATTCTCTGTAATTTCCGTGATCTTACCTCTGGCCGCAGAAAAAACTTTATCATTGACCGCACCTTCGATTACCAAAGCCGGATTACAGCGATATTGTTCCAATGTCGGGAAATAAATAGTCTGATCCATGCTGTAGTCAAGAAGAATTTCTCCTTCTATCGGCCATGTCATATCTTTATTCGTATCAAAATGTAACGTTTCGGCGGCTACGGTCGCTTTTGCCTCTGGCTCCTTCTTCGGCTCCCCGGACTTTTCCTCATCCTTCTTCTCCTCCTGCGCCGCCTTAGCGATCTGTGCCTTCCTGATTGCATCCCTGGCATCTTTGCTGCTTTGGCTCTCCAATTCGTTGGATGCCGCAGAGACCTGTTCCGTTGCCTCAATCGTCTGCTCCTGCGCAATCTCATTTTTACGCTCCTGCGCCTTTTCCGTTGCATATACACTTACAAATCCGATCACTCCCGCCGCAAGACAGGCGACAGCGGCTACATACTGTTGTTTTTTCATAGGGCTTTCCTCCATCATCATTTTCTGTTTGATGACAGTATTTCCAGCCCTGCGGATTTTATACAGATGTATCGTTTCTCAATTCGCGTATTCCTTTTTGTGTGCGTATATTATGTTGGAGAGTTCGGCAAACTGTTCCAGTGAGAGCGCCTCGCCCCGGATGTTGACCGGCACCCCGAGTTCTTCGATACAGGATTGAATTTCTTCTTTATTCAATCCGAAGCTTCCGAAATTATTCAGTCCGTTTGCAAGCGTTTTTCTGCGCTGGTTAAACGATGCTCGGATCACCTGAAACATCAGTTTTTCGTTATCGACCTGTACCGGTGGCTGCTCGTGGCGCGTCAGGCGAATGACGGCGCTTCCGACTTTCGGCTGCGGCATGAAACAGCTCGGCGGTACATTCACTACGATTTCCGGCTTTGCATAATACTGGACGGCAAGCGACAATGCGCCATACTCCTTGCTTCCCGGCCCCTCCTGCATACGATCGGCAACTTCCTTCTGTACCATGATCGTGATACTGTCAATCGGTACGTGGCTTTCAAAAAGCCCCATAATGATCGGGGTTGTGATGTAATATGGCAGATTCGCAACTACCTTGATCGGCCGGTCGTTGTTGCGTTCCCTGGCAAGAGACGCAATATCGACTTTTAAAATATCCTGATTGAAAACTTCAACATTATTATATGCGGAAAGCGTGTCTTTTAGAATCGGAATCAGGTTGGTATCGATTTCCACTGCAACGACTTCCCGCGCTGCCTCACACAGATACTGTGTCATCGTACCGATTCCCGGGCCGATCTCCAGCACAAAATCATCCTTCGTGATCTGCGCCGCATCGATGATCTCCTCAAGTACCCGCGTATCGATCAGGAAATTCTGCCCGAATTTCTTCTGAAAATTAAAATTATATTTTTGTAATACCTCGATGGTATTTTTCGGATTTCCCAATGTTGCCACGGTAAAATCTCCCTTCTGAACCGGTATCTGCAGATACCAAAATAAATATGCCGCGTTCTACATTAAAATGCGGCGTCAAACATTGCAAGCAAAAATTCATTGTAAAGGCGCTGGTATTCCTCATGAAATGTTGCTGCAATATTGCCGTCCTTCGTTCCGTTCATCTGCGCTTCCTCAAAAATTGCGAATGCCGTCTCGTACAAATCCGGATTCTTATCGTAGAAAGCCTCGGTCAGGCTGTCCTGAAATGTAAACTGTGCCGTCTGCGACAGGTTCTCCATAAAGTCATCTCTGCTGATACAGCCGGCTTCCTCATAATCCGGAATAAAAATATGCTTGTCTGCAGATTTTACAAAATCTTCGTAAGCTTCTTTTACATCCTCATAGGTAAGCGGAACATAATTCTCGTTCCAGTATGCGTCAAACGCTTCTTTATTCTTAAATTCTTCCATACTCATATCCCTCCGTATTTTAAAATCAGAATTTTCTTAAATAGTTGACCAGCAGATGGATCGTCTCTCTGCTCTCCGGAAGAAATGGCTCGAACACACTGAATGCATGGGTAAGCTTCTTATCCTTTGGGAAAGTGAATTGCCGGAGTGTGCGATCTCCTCATCGATCAAAGCATCATTTCCATAAACGGTAAAACAGACTTTATCATCTGTGCATTCTTTGAATGCACAAATAGATCAATGTATTTCTCAATATGTCATATCATACCACAATCGTTGGAAAAGAGAACTATATAATGTGATAAAAAAAGGTTTCGTCAAGTAAGTTTACCTTGACCAGGTCATCTTATCGTTCTTCCCACTGTAATCAAACTTTCCGTCATTCTTCTCTTCCAATGCCTTGATCATATGGTAGGTGTATTCGTTATACGGTGTCGGGATTCCAAGTTCCTTGCCCATGCGCATCAAAGCGCCGGAAAACATATCGATCTCCGTGTGACGCCCCGCTTCAATGTCCTGTAAAGTCGAGAACTTCGCCGATGCGCCCGGCAAAGCGCCGTATTTTAAGCAGACGATCAACAGATCGACGCCATGTGCTTCCTGCGGTGTCCACACTTCAGGATGATAGGTCACATCATTGATCTTGCAGCCTTTTTTCAGTCGCCCGGCGCGCTCGCCCTCCGCGATTACGCCTAATTTAATGTCTTTTCGCTCCGAAAGTCCCCAGATCACATAGGAGCCGACCGCTCCCGCGCCAAGGACTGCAACGCTTTGTATCTTCATGTTGTGCTCCTTTATTTCCCGCAATTACAGATAGCCTACCACAATTCCGGCATATTCTGAATGGAATCCTTCTCTGTGATCTCGCGGATGACTCTGCACGGATTGCCGGCAGCCAATGAATTTGCCGGAATATCTCTTGTCACGACGCTTCCCGCTCCGATCACGCAGCCTTCGCCGATCGTGACACCTCCGGTAATGACTACATTGCTGGCGATCCAACAGTTAGAGCCGATCTCGACCGGCTTCCCGTATTCGTCATCATACACCGTACCGTCTTCTTTATGTTTCATATTGCGTTCCTGCCAACGAAACGGGTGCATCGGTGTTGCGATCGTACAATTCGGCCCGAAAAATACATTATCGCCGATGGTCACCGGGCAGGTATCAAGCACGGTAAAATTAAAGTTTGCGAAGCACCTACTCCCTATCGTTGTAAACACACCGTAATCAAAACTGATCGGTCCCTGCAAATACGTGTCTTGCCCACAGTCTGGAACCAGTTCCGCCATGATTTCCTTGCGTTTCTCCGCATCCGTATCATAGGTATTGTTATACATCTGGGATAATCTATGCGCCTTTACTCGTAATTTATCTAATGTTTTATCGCTCGGATCATAAATCTTTCCGGCAAGCATCTTCTCTTTTTCTGTCATGTTATCTCTTATCCTTTCTTCTCTGAATTTAGGCATTAAAAAGCCCTCGGACTATGTTTATTATAGCCCGAGGGATGTGCTTTTTGCAATCATCCAATGAAGCGGATAAGCACCTCTCCCAGCATCAGTACCACAACCGCGATTGCCGCACCGAATACAAATTTGAAAACATTCTGATAGGGACGCTTTCCGCCCTCAACCATTTTAGAAATCTCATCCAGTTTCTTTCCTTCCGTAAAAGCAACAATTTCCCTGTATGTCTGCACATCGTTTTTCTTTTTTAATTTTTCGACTTTTATCGCCCAAAACATTGTTATCGCAAACCATATTCCAAGCGGGATGAGCGCATACAGATCCAGCCAGTAAAACAACGGTACAACAGACAGAATCATAATCAGAAAGTGGATTGAAAAAATCTTACCGTAATAATTAAATTCCTGCACATCCTGTTCATCAATAATTAACTTCATCTCTTCGATATCTCCTTTGATCAATTCATCAAGAGATACATCAAATAGTGAACTAAGAAGTAACAGACTGTGAATATCCGGATAACTTTTCTCATTTTCCCAACTGGAAATCGTCTGTCGTGTCACATACACCTTTTCCGCCAATTCCTCCTGAGACAGATTCTTCTTCATCCGATATTTTTTTATCTGTGCATTTAATTTCATAACACGATCCTCCTTCACCGGTGATTTGTTCTCTTGATTTGATCTAAGCGTAATCACTTCCGGAGATTTTATCTATCAAATGGCTTTGACATTGCCCCAAAAGTTATGTCAGAACGATTTGACATAGCTCAAACTTGCGCTTTTACCGGCTATATCATCGGGTGGCGCAATTACCCTACATACCCAGAAAATATACTCATTACATTTTTATGAGCCATTTTTTCTTCATTTACACATTTTTATGAGGGAATACACTTTTATAAAAGCCTCCCACGCTATTTATTCGTCTTCTTCATCCGCGTCGTTTTCATTGTAATAACCGGTATTATTGTTCCCATTATGGCTTCCGATCACTCTTTCCCCCTTCGGTGAAAGCAACATTCCAAGCAGTGTTCCGCCAAGCAACAGACACACGCCGAGCAGAAAATACTCGCGTCCGCTAAAATTCATATCCTCGATTTTTGCAATCAATTTCTTCATGATATTACCCTCCATAAAATCCAGTTTCTTCCATACAAAATTCTAATCTAACCCACATAACAAGTCAAATTATTTGTATGCAAACACCCAGACGCGTTTATCTCTTTTTGCACTTTAGCCACACAACATCAAAAACAACACAGAACACAACGTAAATGAGCAAACAAGGTCCGATTCCTAAAGCAGCACTCCCATTTTGCGAAAACCTAGGACTCCACCACAATCGGTCGATGATACGATACAGCAACAGGTATATGCACACGCACGGAATAGGACTCAGTAGCCATACATTGATTGTTCCAAAAATCCGAGAGGAAGCTCTCCTATTCGTACCTATGTACTGTCCGACTCCAAAACTCAGGCACCCCACCGCCATGATAATGAGTCCGACCGCAACAGATCCCAAAGTCTGTTCCTCCACCCAAATCATAATCGCAACAACCAGGCCAATAAAATTGATTGCTGTTCCTGCCAAAGCAAAGATTCTCGCATCGGGCTTCGACTTCGTTTCCTCCGCTACCGGTTTGATTCCTTGTAATAAGAAATCGGTCGTAACTCCAAAGAACTCACTGAGTAAAATAATTTTTTCAATATCCGGTGCGCTTTGCCCCGTTTCCCTTAGTTAAAGATATTGTTGGGTATCTCAAGATGTGTCATTCGATT
>OBLI01000913.1_pt1 | contig 30571 bp, 34 predicted proteins | sample 1519701 | NCBI WGS metagenome assembly OBLI01 (sample SAMEA3663005, study PRJEB22513) | pig gut metagenome | biome: pig gut; feature: pig-associated habitat; material: faeces | place: France | collected 2012 | reverse complement strand
CGAAGTTTTCTAGCTGTCATTTTTATGTTTGTTTGTCTTGCTTTAGCTTCCATTTTTATTTTCCTTATATTTCTTTTTAATTAATGTTTAATCAAAAATCTTGTACAGATTATTTACGTTTTGCTGTTTTATCAGCCGCATGACCTCTGTATAGTCTTGTCGGTGCGAATTCGCCCAACTTGTGTCCAATCATTTGTTCTGTTACGTAAACCGGAACATGAGTCTTGCCGTTGTGTACAGCAATTGTATGTCCCAACATATCAGGAATAATCATGGATGCTCTTGACCAAGTTTTAACAACTTTATGTTCTGAATTTTCATTCATTTTGTTAATTTTCTTTTGAAGAGCTTCTTCTACGTATGGGCCCTTTTTTAATGAACGTGCCATTAATTTCTCCTTTTATATATTTGTATTAATGTTCATAAAAATATTTTTTGCGCTTTGGGTAAACATTTCTTAATATTTACCCTTTACGCACATATCTTACTTTTTGCGACGACGTACAATAAGTTTGTCAGACGCTTTACCTTTCTTTCTTGTTTTATAACCAAGAGCAGGTTTGCCCCAAGGTGTTTTAGGGTGTCCACCAGGACCGGTTTTACCTTCACCACCACCGTGAGGGTGATCACAAGGGTTCATTGTTACACCACGTACTGTAGGTCTGATACCCATATATCTTTTTCTACCAGCTTTACCGATTGATAAGTTTTTGAATTCGGCATTACCTAATGTACCTACTGTAGCCATACATTCTTTTCTTACCATTCTCATTTCGCCAGAAGGTAATTTAATAGTTACATAAGCACCTTCTTTTGCCATAACTTGTGCAAAGTTACCAGCTGAACGAACCATTTTACCACCTCTGCCTGGTTCTAGTTCAATATTGTGAACAATTGTACCAAGAGGAATCAATTCTAATGGTAAAGCATTACCAGTTTGAATTGTAGCTTCTGGACCGCTAACGATTACATCGCCTACGTTTAAACCTTCCGGAGTAAGGATGTATCTTTTTTCACCATCTGCATAGAATACTAAAGAAATTCTTACGTTTCTGTTTGGATCGTATTCAACAGTCTTAACTGTTGCAGGAACACCGAATTTTTCTCTTTTGAAGTCGATGATACGGTAAGCTTGTTTTACACCGCCACCTTTATGACGACAAGTGATTCTACCGGTATTGTTTCTACCAGCAGTCTTGCTTATTTTCTTCAATAAAGATTTTTCAGGAGTTGATGTAGTGATTTCTTGATAATCACTCTTTGTCATACCTCTTTGTCCCGGAGATGTCGGATTAATTTTACGAATTGCCATTTTATTTTCTCCTATTCATATCTTTTTATTTGGCTTTTGTGTTAATTTGTTTTTCCGCCTCTACAATCAAAGATTGCTTCGTTCCTTCACTTACGTTTAGTCACAACAGCGGGATTGCACTACTAGATAGCAGTCAATTCTTCGATTGGGTCGCCTTCGATAGTAACGATTGCTTTCTTAGAAGAATCTGTTCTACCAAATTTTAAACCCATTCTCTTTTCGTGAGATGGCATATAAACTGTTTGTACTTTCTTAACTTTTCTACCAGGGAAAGCCAATTCTACAGCTTGCGCAATTTCTACTTTAGTTGCATTTTGTTGAACTTCAAAAGTATATTTACCTAAAGCTGTTGCCATCATTGATTTTTCAGTTATAATCGGTCTTTTGATTACATCGTATAATTTTTCGATATTTCTTCTGTCTTTACTCATTATTGCAACCTTTCTGTAATATCATTTACAGCTTTTTCAGTCATTACAACGAAATCAGCTTCAAGTAAGTCTTTAACGTTTAAGTTTGTTGGTAACAAAAGTTTAACTGATGGAATATTTCCAGCTGCTAAGCTTAAGTATTTATTTTCTTCAGCTGCTGTATCAGCAATAACCAAAATCTTACCAGCAAGATTTAATGATTTGATAATACCAGCCATTAATTTTGTTTTTGGTTCTGTAATAGCTGAGAAATCTTTTACAACTACTAATTGTTCTTCTCTAGCAGAAAGTGCTGATTTAAGAGCTAACTTTCTAGCTTTTTGAGGCATATTGATTTCAAAGCTTCTTGGTTTTGGTCCAAATACTACACCACCACCTGCAAATAAAGGTGATCTTAAAGAACCAGCTCTAGCACGACCGGTACCTTTTTGTTTCCAAGGTTTTTTACCACCACCAGAAACTTCTGCTCTTGTTTTTGCACAAGCAGAACCTTGTCTAGCGTTGTTTAATTGTCTTCTAAGTGCCAAGTGCATTACATGTAAGTTTGGTTCAACACCGAAAACAGCTTCGTTTAAAGTGATTTCACCTAACTTTTCACCATTTGTATTTAATAATTGTTTTGACATTGTTTTTTCCTTTTGCTTTCCGTCTACCCCTTGCCGTTTGGCTTTATATGGCAGAAGCGGGTTGTGTTTTACTTATTTGATGGAAACATAAGCCCCCACTCGAATTTCTAAGTTTCGCAAAGCTCAACTCGAAATTCTACCCTCCCCCGTGGAGAGGGATTTCGTTAGTTCCACTTTGTACGTGTAGGAACGATTGTTACCAATCTGCCTTCACAACCAGGAACTGAACCTTTTACTAATACTAAACCGTTTTCAGCATCAACTTTAACCAATTTAAGTTTAGAAATAGTAACTCTTTCATTACCCATGTTTCCAGCCATTCTTTTACCTTTGATAACACGGCTAGGAGTTGTACCTGCACCGATTGAACCTGGTTCTCTGTGGTTTTTAGAACCGTGAGCCATAGGTCCTCTTCCAAAGTTCCATCTTTTAACAGTACCTTGGAAACCTTTACCTATTGAAGTTCCGGTTACATCAACTTTTTGAACATCTGCTAAAGCTGCTGCTAAATCAATTTCTTGACCAACTTTGTAATCAGCAGGATTTTCTACTCTGAATTCTTGCAAATGTCTGTAGTTGTTTAAACCGTTTTTCTTAAAGTGACCAATTTCAGCCTTTGTTAAGTGTTTTTCTTTAGCTGCAATTGTACCAACTTGTATAGCATTGTATCCATCAGTTTCAACAGTTTTAACTTGAGTAACTACTGTAGAATCAACTTTGATTACTGTAACAGGAACCGCCAAACCTTCTGAATCAAAGATTTGAGTCATCCCTACTTTTTTACCTATTACACCTAATGTCATGTGTCTTTCCTTTCCGACATATATGTACACAAATTAATCTGTACACCAATATGCCTTTCATCTTGCGAGCGCTACTGCCTTACTCTTTACCTAAAACGGGAATCGTCATTTTGAAAGTCATCCCTATGGTTTTAACCTTCCGTCGCTTGGACGTTGTAGTTCACATTATATGCATAATGCTTATTAAGTTTTCAATTTGGCTTTTGAGCTAGATTTTAATCTCTTGCTCACAACCGCTAACTTTACGGTTGCTCCCTCACCAACTAAAAGTGAGGGATAAAAAGTTAATTAAAGTTTAACTTCAATATCTACACCAGCTGGTAGGTCTAATCTACTCAATTCTTCAGTTGTTTGTTGAGTAGGTTCGTAAATATCGATAATGCGTTTGTGTGTACGAATTTCGAAGTGTTCTCTTGACTTCTTGTCTTTGTGTGGTGAACGCAATACACAATAGATACGTCTTTTTGTAGGTAAAGGAATAGGACCTGCTACCTTAGCGTCTGTTCTTTTAGCTGTTTCTACGATTTTTTCAGCTGATACATCAACTAATTTGTGTTCGTAAGATCTTAAACAAACTCTAATTCTTTGTCTTTTAGCTGTTGTCATTTTTCATTCCTTTATTTTATTGTCATTTACACAAAATAATCTTTTCAAATACAGCCAGAAACTTCCAACTGCAAAGATTATGCTATTCTTTTCGACTATAGCATAACAATAGTAAAATAAACAAAAATCAGTGTCAATATTGGATTTTAATTTAATACAAGTTTTTACAAAAATTTACATTTCTAAGAAGTGAATAATACTTGAAAAATAAAATTTAGCGGAATAGAATGTATTTGGTCGAAAAAATTCAAGTTTGGAATCTTGAATAAAGAAAGAAGGTTAAAGATGAAAGACGGAATCCATCCTGATTATAAAAAAACTGTTATCAAATGCGTATGCGGTAACGAAATCGAAACAGGTTCTGTTGTAGACGGTCTTACAGTTGAAATTTGTTCTAACTGTCACCCATTCTACACTGGTCAACAAAAAATTCTTGACTCTGAAGGACGTGTTGAAAGATTCAAAAAACGTTATGGACAAAAATAATAGTTTTGTTAAGATTTTACAAATAAAAAAGGAAGCTTTTAAGCTTCTTTTTTTATACCTTTTTTCCAGTATATTATTGACAATAATTAATAAATCAAGGTAAAATTAGCTTATGGCTATCGTATATTTATCATTAGGTTCAAACTTAGGCGATAGAGTTGGTTATTTACAGCAGGCAACCAGCTTACTTGGAGCTGCAGAACAAATCAAGATTGTAACAACTTCTTCTTTTTATGAATCAGAGCCTTGGCAAATGAATTCTGAGAATTGGTTTGTTAATGCAATTGTACAAATTTCTACGACATTAAGTCCGGAAGCTTTATTAAAAGAATGTCAAAGAATAGAAAACCAACTTGGTCGAAAAAGATTAGCTGATACAAAAGGATATGCCGATAGAACAATTGATATTGATATATTATTTTATGATAATTTAGTTTTGAATACTGAAAATTTAACCATACCGCACAAGTATTTTCACAAACGTGCTTTTTTATTAGTGCCTATGCTAGAAATCGCACAAGATTTTGTGCATCCGTTTTTTAACAAAACCGTCAGCCAACTATATGAAGAACTAGAAAATCCTGAAATGGTAGTACTCTATGGTACAAGAGGGGTTAATATTTGGGATGAGAATACATTGGACGAAAGCTCCTTGGAGTAGCCCATTGAAAAAACTACCGAATTCTACATATAGAGTTGCTATAATTGGCGGTGGGGCTTCTGGTTGTGTTTGTGCTTATTTTTTACAAAAAGCCGGAATTGAAGTTACTATTTTTGACAAAGGAACACAACTTAGAACGCTTTTACCTACCGGAGGCGGACGATGTAATTTAGCTCATGCAGAATATGATTTTAAAGAATTGGCTAAAAACTATCCACGCGGCGAAAAATTTTTGTACTCTATATTCTCTAAATTTTCAACTTACGACACATTAGCTTTGTTTGATGAATTTGGGATTGAAACTTACACCCAAGAAGATGAGAGAATTTTTCCAACTTCTAACAGTGCAAAAGATGTTAGAGAAAAGATTTTAGGCAAATTAAAAAATGTAAATTTTGCGAAAGAAGAGGTTGTACGAGTTGAAAAAATTGATAGCGGTTTTAAAGTTATTAGCAAAAAGAATTCCTCACCCGCATCTGTAAGACCAAATGCAATTTCGTCTGTTTCAACAAAAAATAAAGAATGTGAATACTTATTTACACATGTGATTATCGCAATTGGCGGGCACTCCGGTTTTGGATTTTTAAAGGACTTTGACATAAATATAATTGAACCCAAACCATCGCTTGTAGGATTAAATTCGCAAGAGAATACCAAAGATATTTCCGGAATCGTCGTAAAAAATGCTTTTTGTAATGGAATTACCGATGATTTATTATTCACACATTTTGGCATATCAGGTCCTTTAGCCTACAAAATTTCATCAATTAAAGCTAGAGATAAATTTCCTTACAAATTGAGTCTTGATTTATATCCGCAAGAAATTAATCTGCAAGAAATTCTGAACAACAATCCACATAAAGATATAAAAAATATTTTATCAAAATTCATTCCACACAGTTTAATAAAACATTTATTAGGCAATATTGCAGAAATCAAAGCTCACAAAATTGATGGCAAAACCAGAGATCTAATCTTAGATAAAATCCACAATTTTAGTTTAACTATTACAGGCACTAACAAAGGCGAAGAAACGGTTACTGCCGGCGGAGTGGATTTAAAAGAAATTAATCCCAAAACTATGGAATTAAAGAAATATCCAAATCTTTATTGCATAGGCGAAGCTCTTGATATTGACGGCTTTTGCGGAGGATATAATTTACAAAATGCTTGGTCAACGGCTTTTGTTGCAGCCGAAGGGATTATGTTTTGCTAACTTTTTGTCCTCTGTTTTGCGAAATATCTTTAAGAACAACTTGAATTGTTTCTGTTTTTGCACCCTTTACCGCATCTAAAATACTACCTATTTTCAAACCTAAACTTGCAACTAACCCCAAACCACATAACATAATAGCGGTGTTACAATTAGGTTTCTTACCTTTTACCAGACCATTTTGTACTAGCAAAGATGAGGCTATCATTGCACCACTAGCCAATATAGAGCCCCCAAGGAATGCCGCACCTTTACCCCAATCACCATTTATTGCTTGTCCTAAACCCGTTAGAAAAAATGATGCCAGGCCAACACCCCACTTTTTAGCGCTAGAAGCATCTACTTCATAAGTTCTTGATACAAAATCAGGTCCATCTAAAACTGAAACTAAACGTGGTTGTTTATTTCCTTTAAAATTAGTCCCTTGTACAGGTACATTTACAGGATTTATTGTTACCGACATACATACCTCAAATTTTACTACACTATACTAATATAAAAACAAACACCATACATAAATTGCCTGATTCTTAAGTTTTATTAAGTATATTTATCTAACCAACAAAATAAACCAAGGTGTGGATTCTGTATTATCACCAAAATGTGAAAATTGGAACATCCCTTTTTTTGTAACATTTATAAATCCCGTCAATGGATAAGTTTCAAATTTGCCGTTATTTGAGCTAAATGAATAGTGATAAAAATTTTTATCTGTATCATTTAAGATAATAATTTTAAAATCATGTCCTTCTTTTTTCAGTTTTAAAGAGTTCGTATTCGTTGAAAAGTCTGAAATCTTTACGATTTTATAATCAGGAAAAAGTACTGATATTTCATCTTCTGTCAACTCTCTTTTATTAAGTTTGCCTTCCGCATAAGTAAAGTCGTAAAATTTTAAATCCTGATTTGAATATCCTATTAAATCTCCTTTATGTAAAAATTCATATTGGCAATCTGTCGAAAAAGCAAATGTTCCATCAGAATTATAAAATTCGGAGTAATTTCCGCTGCCATCTGATATAAATTTAATAAGATAATCTTGTTCTTTCTTGTTTATTTTATTAGTCCATACATCATTTTCAATTCGAAGTTTGCTTTCTTCTTTTATATTTTTATAAGGTAGTTGCAAAATTTCTTCTGCATTTACGCATAAAACCATTGCAAACATAACAATTAAACTTAATAAAATCTTTTTCATTTATATCTCCTAAGATAATTTTGTTTATTATAATATGGATTGCCACGAAAATTTTCCATATCTAAAGTCATATTTCATATATGTTGCCACAATTTTCTCGCAATGACGTGGCACGTCTGGTACTCATTATATCGTAATTTTTTAATTTACACAAATATCCCATATTTGAAGGATTTGAAACTAAAGAAATAAATATATTATATAATTATGAGTTTAGTATCTAATTTTATAGGTGGAATAAGTTCATCAGGGTTAAGCGGTTTAAATGGCTTGACTCAAAGTTTTGACTTGAATGACACAACTTTTTCTGACCTTTTAGAAAAACAAATGGAGAAAAAGATTCAACCAACAAACGAAGGCTTGATTGGAAGCTTGGGCATGCCGGCAGGTTTACAAATTGAGAATTTTGATGGAACAGAATTTTCTGAAACAGCACAGGATCAAATGGAAGCAATCGGAGAGAAAATCCAGACAGAAGATAATATGTCAAACCCTTTTGATATGAACGGAGATGGGCAGGTGACAACTTCTGAAGCTGTTACTTTCTTTACCTCCCTTCTTGATAGCTCTAAAGAAGGTGCCAATTCTCGTTCAGAACTTTTTGATTTTGCAAAGAAACAAGCTTCTGATTTTTATAATAAATATTCAAGAAATGTTGTCACCGATGTCAAAGAATTCGTTGACGATATTCAAGGAATGATTAGCTAATTAAGCAAACACTCTTTGTTTTTGTTTTTGCCTTTGAGTATTAGAAGATTTATTGTGCCAATTATCACTACTTGCTCTTCTTATTTCTTCTCTACGGTTTTGAATAGCTTCTCTAGTGCTTTGTCTAATAATATTACCCAAACTAGGAGACACATCATAGCCATTTTTAAGCTTCTTTAACATTCTTCCATCAGAAGCAACATCGAAATCTATACCTTTAAACAACAATTTTATATTTTCACCATTAACATTTACCGTTTCGTTAACTCTTTGCATATCGTCATACAAACCAAACTGTCTAAGCTTATCTACAATTTCATTTTCAGACATACCGTTTTTTGTATGTAATGAATATTTTAATACCTGTTCAATATAAGTACTACCTAATCTTGATTCAACCTCTTTTACCTGCATTTCACATATTTCTTCAACAGCTTGCGACAATGAACGAGTTGAATTAGCATATTCTTCCAGCATAGCATTCGCCTTTTCACTGTCTATTGCCTCTAATGCTTTTTGCACACGTTCATCTGCAGCTTTCTTTTCAGCTTCAGTAAGTTGTTGTCTTGCAGAACGTACGTTTTCAGTTTTTGGAGTTTCTGTAGCCTTGGTTTCAGTTTTCACTTCCGGTTTTGGCTCTGATTTTGGCTCTGGCTTTGCTTCTGGTTTTGGAGTGTTTTTTGTTTCAGATATAACCTCTGTTTTTGCTTTACCTTCCGGTTTTGACAACTGTTCATTTTTCACAGCCACATTTTGTTCCGGCTTTTCAGGTTTTGCAGGCTTTACTGTCACTGCTTGTTCAGCTTGTCCACCATTGTTGGTAGGCTTACCGCTATTCTTTTGCTGCAAATTTTCTACCTCAATATTTCTTTTATTAGTATATTTTGCAATTTTTAATTCATCGGTAATTTCTCTACCATCATTTGTAATAATTTTCTGAATTTTGCCATCTTTTACTATAAAATTTGCGTCATTATTGAAGAATGTACCGTTTAAAGTTTGATTTGGCTCATGCATACCAGCTCTTGCTTGTTCTAATGCCTCACGACTATTTTCACTAAGATTGTTCCCAATTCTGTGAGATTCAGCAGTAGCTTGTCTTGCTTCACTGTTTATATTTGCAATAACATTCTTTTCTTCTTGCATTGGCTTTACGTAAGAAATATTTTGTCTATATTCAGCAATATCTTTTGGAGTTGGTGTATCCTTTACAGCATCAGCAACCAAAGCTCTTTCATTATGACTTACATTTGAAACATTTATATTATTAATAACATGTTCCGGATTTGTCTTTGGATTTTTTACTCGAATTTGAGTCGGATTAGTCAATACCGGTGTTGAAACCGTTGGAGTTGGAGCAGGTGTTTGTATTACCGGAGTTGGCTGTTGATTAGGAACTACAGTTGAATTCTGATTATTTGCTCTACCGGAATGTCTTCGTCTATGGCTTCTTCCAGATGATGAAGTTGAACCGGAATAATTATTATTAGTATTAGTTCTTGCAGAAGTTACAGAACCACTTGAAGATGCTGCAGGTTTGGAAGGTTTTGCACTGCTTGTATGAGTAGAATTTTTCAATTTATTTTCAGCTTCTGTAAGTTTATTTTGTAAATCTTTAGCTTTAGCTTCTGCTTCTTTAAGAGCATTTGATACATTATGATGTTTATACATATAAATACCGGCTAGAGCAGCTGAACCTAACGCAGCTAAACTCAACAACAATTGTGAAGAATTATCCTTTTTAATATTCTTTGGAACCGCTTGCTGCACTGGTGTGGTTTCTACCTGTGAAATAGTAGTTGGTTGTGCAGCTCTAAAATTTACAGGAGCCATTGTTGTATACGATACAGGAGCAATATAACTCATACATTATCCTTTCTTACATCTTTTTCCCTTGTATATATAGAAAAACATAAAAAAGTAAAAAATTGCTCTATTCTATTCTATTCTATTCTATTCTATTCTATTCTATAGAGCATTATAACAGAGTTTGAGTCATTTTAAACTCATCTTTACAAAACGTAATAATTCTATATTTACTATTTTCAAGTTATTCAAAAAAAAATGATTGAACAAAAAAATTTCTACTTTTATTTACCCCTGTTTGTTTTATAATAATTGTATTGGAATTTAAAATAGCTTTATTTTTGATTAATAAGGAGGTCAAATGGGCAAAATTGAAATTACACACGAAATCGAAGAAAAGTGTTGTGTACACCGTGGTATAAAAGGAACTCCGGCTCCTATTCCACAAGAAGGTGAATGGACAAAATGTAAAGAAATTAAAGACATTTCCGGTCTTACACACGGCTGCGGCTGTTGTGCTCCTCAACAAGGTACTTGTAAATTAACTCTTAACGTTAAAGAAGGTGTTATACAAGAAGCTTTAGTTGAAACTATCGGATGTTCAGGTATGACTCACTCTGCTGCTATGGCTGGTGAAATCCTTCCTGGAAAAACAATCTTAGAAGCTCTTAACACAGACTTAGTTTGTGATGCAATCAACGTTGCTATGAGAGAATTATTCTTACAAATCGTTTATGGTAGAACTCAGTCAGCTTTCTCTGAAAACGGACTTCCTGTAGGTGCTGGTCTTGAAGACTTAGGTAAAGGACTTTGCTCAATGGTTGGTACTATCCACTCTACAAAACAAAAAGGTGTTAGATACCTATCATTGACAGAAGGTTACATCTTGAAAATGGGTCTTGACAAGAATGACGAAGTTATCGGTTATCAATTCGTTAACCTTGGTAAAGTTATGGATGCTATCAAGAAAGGTGTTGACCCTAAAGAAGCTTATGAAAAGAATATCGGTACTTACGGCAGATTTGCTGATGCGGTTAAGTATATCGATCCTAGAGAAGAATAGTGCGAGCTTGCTCGCAGTTTAGAAGAACTAAGTTTAGAAGTTTTTAAGTTCTTTTAAAATTTCTTATAAACTACTAAACTCCTCAACTTCTAAACATTTCATAAAGTTAGTAATTAACAATTAAAATAAGGAAATAAAATATGACAGTAAAATTTGAAGGACAAGATAGACGTGAAGCTACTCTAGCTAAAGTTTTACCTGAATACGGTTTCAAATCTTTAGAAGATGCTCGCGAACTATGCTTATCAAAAGGCATCGATGTAGATGCTATCGTTAAAGGCATTCAGCCTATCGCTTTCGATAACGCTTCTTGGGCTTATACTCTTGGTTGCGCTATCGCTATTAAAAAAGGAATTAAAAACGCAGCTGACGCAGCAGAAGCTATCGGCTTAGGCTTACAAGCATTCGCAGTTCCTGGTTCAGTTGGTGACAGAAGACAAGTTGGTATCGGTCACGGTAACTTAGCAGCTATGTTATTAAGAGAAGAAACAAACTGTTTCTGTTTCTTAGCTGGTCACGAATCATTCGCAGCTGCGGAAGGTGCTATCGGTATCGCAAGAAACGCTAACAAAGTTAGAAAAAATCCTTTAAGAGTAATCTTGAACGGTCTTGGTAAAGATGCTGCTCACATCATCGCTAGAATCAACGGTTTTACTTCTGTTGAAACAGAATATGATTACAAAACTGGAGAATTAAAAATCGTTAAAGAAACACCATATTCAGATGGCGAAAGAGCTAAAGTTAGATGCTACGGTGCTGATGACGTTAACGAAGGTGTTGCTATTATGATTAAAGAAGGTGTTGATGTTTCTATCACTGGTAACTCAACTAACCCAACCAGATTCCAACACCCTGTAGCCGGTACTTACAAAAAATGGTGCTGGGAAAACGGAAGAAAATACTTCTCAGTAGCTTCTGGTGGTGGTACAGGTAGAACTCTTCACCCAGATAACGTAGCTGCTGGTCCAGCTTCTTACGGTATGACTGATACAATGGGAAGAATGCACGGTGACGCTCAATTCGCTGGTTCATCTTCAGTTCCTGCTCACGTAGAAATGATGGGTGTAATCGGTATGGGTAACAACCCTATGGTTGGTGCAACTGTTGCTGTTGCAGTAGCTGTAGAAAACGCTATGAAGTAGAAATTATTTATTTCATAAAATTACTAAAAGAGAATGGCTGCATAGTCATTCTCTTTTAGTAAAAAAATATATTAATAAAAAAGTGCACTGGGTATGTGCACTTTTTTATTTAAAATAAACCTTTTATTCCATTCCAAATTTTAGTTATTATATTACTACCTTGTTTTGGAACATAATCCTTTGCAAGTGGAGATTTGTCCATAAAGTAATTTTCTGCATAAGGTTGGGTTTTAATTTTTCTACTAGTTGATTCAATCGGCTTAGCTAAACGCCAAGGATTAGTGTTTTTTACTGTATTCATACTTACCATAACTTCATCTACCTTTCAGGTTTTTTAAAACACTTAAAGAAAAAAAATTGCTATTTTGTAAACAAAAATTTACAATTAATTATTAAATTCTTCAAATGTATTTCTGATAACCTCGTAACCCTTAATCAAAGTTTTGTAATCAACTTTTTCTGCTGCGGAGTGCATATTATAAACATCAGCTAAGCCCAACAATGATGGCATAAAAGTTTCACCCTTAGAGTTTTTGTTATGACAATAAATATGCGTTTCAGCTCCGGCATGAAATGATGAAATATCATTCTTCATGCCGGCTCTTTCACAAGCCTTCGTATGAGCAATCTCGATTCTATCATCATCAGCTTTTTCAAATGCTAACAAGTGGACTTCAAACTCAATATTTGCATCCGCTAATCCCTTATATTTTTCATTAAATTTATCAACTATAGATTGCATCAAAGCCTTTAATTCTTCTTCTTTTTCTACACTTGCACTTCTAATTGAATAAGAAGCCATACCCAAAGTGTTAATAATATTTGTAGAAGTCTTTTTCATAATTTCAGTTATATAATCATTTGTCTTTATGCCTTTTTCTACAATAGAAGCTACTGAATTCTGGATTCCACCGGCAACAATCGCACCCAAGTTACAAGAAGTTATAACACCAGTTTCATCTGTATAATAAGCCCCTTGTGGGAATTCAGCCAATAATTCAGCAATCATTTTTGCAGCATTCAATCTTGTTTTATCACCGATATCGATACCAGAATGTCCGCCTTTTAGCCCTCTTACGATAATTTTAGCATTTGTATAGCTAGCTCCTGAAATTTGCAATTGACCTAATTTATCGGCATCACAAACCAAAACATATTTTGATTTAATTTTATCAAACTCAACATGTTCAATACCGCTCATGCCGGTTTCTTCATCCCTTGTAAATGTAATTTCTAACCCACCTTTTGCATCAACAAGACCAGATTTAATATCTTTTGCTAATTTTAAAGCACAAGCAACACCAACTTTATCATCAGCCCCAAGAGTTCTACCTTCTGCTTTTATAAAATCACCGTCGAGATAAATATTAACAGGGCTGTCATCTCCAACAACATCCATATGAGAAGATAACATTATTGGTTCTTTTGATTCATCTGTTGCCGGAACATAAATATAAACATTACCATAATTATCAAGTTTTGCATCTATATTATTCTTTTTGCAAAAATCCAAAATCCAAGCTGAAACTTTTTCTTCCTTCAAAGATGGTGAAGGTATTGAAACCAAATTACAAAATATATCTAAAACTTCATTTTCTTTTCTCAATTTATCTAATGTCATATAAAACCTCTTTCTATAAAACTAAAAATTTCATTCAATCACTAGCTGCCACGGAAAAATCTTTGATTCGTTCCACCACCGCCAATTCTAACCGTTACCGGACGCAGGCACCTTGGACACCTGCCTGTATATGCGGTACCTTGTGCATTTTTATATATTCTGCCATAAGTATTACAACAATCAAACCAGATTCCTAAAAAAGCTCTTTTAGTTGTTGATTTTTCTTCATCTGCCACGTTTATTTTCCCTTACTTGTGTTGTTCCAGGAATACAAACATCTGCTTTTGCATTTGGTTTAAACACACTTTCTGTTAAAGCTTCCACATAATTATCTTTCAAATGAGCATAATCAAATATAATTACACCACTCAATGAATATTTTCTTGCAGCATGGATTTGTTTGATTAAATCAGAAGTAGCACCATTCATAAATGTTACAAACAAACCTGCATACAATTTTGTACTTGCAGATTTATTTCTCAAAACTTCGCCCATCAAGTTTGTAGCAGTTTTATCATCACATGTTAAGAACAGTGGAGTAAAACCGTCTACAAAATTACTCATAGACCAAGTTCGCCAATCCTGCATTTTTGTATCCATTGCAGTGGCACGATTTGGGAATATTACTGCTGTTATTGTAATATTATTATATCTGCACAACACACTTACACGTCTTACAAAATTTGTAACTTTATTGCAACGATAGAATTTCCATTGATACCACAATGGGTCGCTAGTCTTTAATTCTATTGGGTCTACACCGTACATATTCTTAAATTCATTACGTGCATATTTAGTATAACCCCAATTTGACAAATCATATGTAGAATAACTAGGATCTAAAGATTGAGGATACCTAATATAATCAAGGTTAATTCCATCCGGTTTATAACGAGTGATAATTTCACACAACAATTCATACAAGAAATTTTGGACTTCCGGATTGGCAGGATCAATAAAATATCCGTTATGTTCTGATACTGAATAGTCTATAAAATCCGCATCCGCATTTTTCTTTTTACAATTTGCCCATTCAGGTTTCTTAGCCAAAATATATTCAGTATTTGTTTCCGGCGGCTTATTACCTACGTAAAATGTTTCAAACCAAATATTTACTTTTATTCCTCGTTTATGTGCTTCATTAATCCAAATTCTAAGAGGATCAAAGCCGCAATAATCTTCATTTTGGCGAATAAAACCGTGCTTAGTCATAGTTTGAGATGGAAAAATCGTCTTTCCGTGATAATAAGTTTCCAAGAATATATTATTAATACCAGACTGAGCAAGCCTATCCAAAGTATTTGTTATATCTTTTTCGTTATAAAAAGTTGGTCTTATCCAAACGCCTTTTAATTCATTTGAATCATATGGAATTACAGTAGACATCGCAAGATTTGCAAATTCTATTGCACGCGAAGCATATTTTTGAGAATCCTCACTGTTTTTTTGAGCTTTATTTATAAAATCATTTGCTCTGGAGATATTTTGCTCTGTTCTTTTAGAATTATAATTTGAACTATTTTGAATATAATACAACATCATATTTTGAACTTCTTTAATTCTTTCTCTTGCTGAATACAAAAAAGTATCAGATGTTATATAAGACGTAATTATTTTCTTATCCAAATCTATAGAGATTTTAGCACCAATCATCACATTCTCATTAATCCACTTTTTAGCTTTACCATGCCCGCTTATTACGATACCATTAGCCGGAATAAGAGAATCAGCTCCACTCAATGATGTCACGGTATCTCCAGTAATAATCGCTTCTGTTCCGAATTCGTTTGTATTAGTTCTAAACCCAAATGCCGGAGTATAAACGACTAACTGATTTGCACCTCTAAGCCCTGGATAATTAATTCCTTTTTGGTTTGTAGAAACTTTTGGGTCAACTACATCAATTTTATAAATTGATTGGTTAAAAATAATTTCATTATTTTGAGGTTGATAAGGTGCATAGATATCTTGAGCCGATACAGCATTAAAAGCCATAAAAAATATTAAAATTATAAGTGCCCAAACCTTACTCTTCATCCCCAAATATCCTCTCGTACACATTATATTCCTATAACAACATAATTACAAGAATTTGTTATATATTTTATTTTAATTTAATAGCCATCTAATCCTCTTTTTGATAAGCCCAAGCAGAATGATTATGTATACTTTCTAAAGACTCACACTCGACCTCAAAAGAATCAACAATATCATCATTTCTTAACATCAAAACAACATCTCTCAAAACATCTTCCACAAATTTTGGATTATTGTAAGCTTTTTCTGTTACATATTTTTCATCTTCTCTTTTCAATAGAGGATAAAGTTCGCAAGAAGCACAATTTTCAATACTTTTAACCAAATCTTCCAACCAAATATGCTCGTCTTCCGGATATGTAATTTTAACAGAAACAATTGCTCTTTGATTATGTGCTCCATATTCAGAAATTTCTTTAGAACAAGGACAAAGCGTAGTTACAGGAACTTTTACTCCCAAAAAGAATCTGTATTCTTCATCTTCTTCACCATAGTTATCTAAAATTCCTTCAAAAGAGCAATCATAACACATTGGAGCAGAAATTTCTGTTACCGGAGCTTTTTTGTTGATAAAATATTTAAAATCAAATTTCAAATATCCGCATTTTGCATCCAATTTTTTTACAATTGCTTCTACGCATCCTTTTATATCAACTCCTAGAGTATGTTTGCTTCGCCATTCATTCAAAACTTCCACAAATCTCGACATATGCGTGCCTTTGTAATGAGCTGGCAAAGTCACACCGGCTGTAGCTGATGAATAAATAACAATATCCTCAGCATCTTTTCTCTGAATAATCAAAGGCATTTCTATACCTTTAATACCTACTTTCTGAATTTCTACACCTCTTGTGTCAGATTGATTCTGAACATCTTTCATTTTTATATTTCAACTCCTTCAAAACTTTTCTGTTCCAATGCAATAAGAAGTTTCAAAGCAGCAACTCTTTGAACTTTTGGAGGAGCATTTCTCAACAACTCAACAGCTTTAAGCATCATAGGGTCACTGTCATACCAACGATTACCTTTACCTTGGTAAGTATTAATAATGTCATAAACATGTTCTATAACTTCCCCTGCAACTTGTTCCTGTAACTGCAACATAAATTCTGCGGCTTCGTTTTTAGTTGCATCGGGAGATAATCTTAACAATTCTAGAGCTTCTTTTAAAATAGGATCTCTGTCGTACCAACGTTTATTAATCATTTTTTCCTCGCATTCTTCTTTTTATTATTGTATACTAAATATTAATATAAGTGAATATGTAAAAGGGAATTGCCCCTCACATAAAAACTTCTACGAACTTAACTAAAATACATGGTGATTATTATGAAAATTTTACTTATCAATGGTGCAAACTTAAATATGCTTGGTACTAGAGAACCGGAAAAATACGGTTCAACAACCCTAAAAGACATTGAAAATTCAATCATTTCCCGTGGCAAAGAACTTGGAGCGGATGTCGATGTCTTTCAAGATAACCACGAAGGAAACATTGTTGACAAAATTCAAGCGGCAAAAGATATTTATGATGGAATTATTATAAATGCCGGCGGTTATACTCACACAAGCGTTGTAATTAGAGATGCTATCGCTGCAGTAAGCATTCCGACAGTTGAAGTCCATATGACAAATATTCACGCTCGTGAAGAATTTCGTCATAATTCATTCTTATCCGCTGTTTGCATCGCTCAAGTCGTAGGTTTCAAGGAACAAAGTTACACGCTTGCATTAGAAGGGCTGATAAATTATCTAAAACAAGCCTAATTTTTAATAAAAAGTCCCTTCTTGAAGAAGGGATTTTTTTAATTTCTCTTTCTCTCTCTCGTATTTTCTAACTTTTGTTAATGTCTTTTATACTCTCTATGTATATATAAAAACATTTTGAATTTGCTAATTTCAAAACTAAATTTCTTTGTTACAAAACTTAACCATAAAAAGCAGGGGTGAGTTTTATGAAACAACTGCAACACTAAATTATTAAAGCGATTACTTATTAAACTCAATATAAAATGTGTCGTATTTGATATAATTATATCAAATACGACACATTTTTAACAAACTATATAATTACAATACCAATGTACCATTTTGTACAGGATTTTTCGCTGGAACTTTAAACATATCTTCTGCAGAAGAACCAACGTGTGCAGGAACAAATGCTCGTACCTTATTTTTAGGATTACCATTTTTATCTAAATATGTACATATTGCATATGGTTCTGATGTTAAATATTGTATTTTATACATTGGTGCATTGTTTGCATCATAATAAACATAATTGTGTTCATCTTCAGTAACTTTGCTATATAATAATTTACCATTTTTATTTTTATATTGCTCTTTATTTCCTGTTTTTACAATTTCACCATATTTCTTATTTTTTTCATCATAATACTCTGTCGTTTTTCCATCTTTAGTAACAGTACGTCCGCCAAAATAATCACTTTCTCCATATGTAGTTACTTCTGATTGCTCAACAATATCTCCAAATGAATTTAATATAACATAGTTTTCACATATCATTTCATTATAATTTTGGCTGTTTTTACAGTAAACTTCACGAGCATATTTTTGATTACCATTTTTATAAGTTTTAACCAACTTCAAATCAGGATAGCTTTCTGCTATTTTATTCTTTATTATCTCGTTATATGACTCAGAATTTCTTGGTGCAAGCGTATCTTGTACATAGTGTACTTTTTTATTACCAATTTTTTTTGTTTCAATTTCTTTTTTTTCTAAATCCAAAACCGTAGTATCAATATCCTTTTTCATAACAGTCGTTTTTGTTTTCTTACCACTTTTTAATTGCAACCAACAATCAATTCTATCCTCTTTTTCCGCAAATACTGTTGAATTAAAAGCTTTTGCTTCTTTTGCATCAAGCATGCCATTTCTATCAGTATCAAATAAAGATACTGTTTGTTTTTGTACAGAATTTAGCTTTCCAAAAATATCACCAATTTTTGAATTTGCTGCTACTTGAAATTTTTGTTCGATTTTTGTCATTCTCTCTACTCCTTTATTCGTGTTTACATTTATAAAAAAACACTTTATTTTTAAGAATTGACAATTAAAAACACAATTAGGTCCGTCCCGTCCCGTCCCGTTAGGCATTATGATTGAATTTCATACCATTGTAAAGTTTTTCTTATTTGCTTAACATTTGAAAACATTTTGTTACATTCTTGAACTCATTACATAAAAAAAGAGGACACTTTCGTGTCCTCTCCTTATTTTTTATTATTTAATTAATCTTTCAAGAATGTTTCATAATTTCTTGCTAGCAAATGTGTTCTTATTTGGTTTATCAAATCAAGCGCAACACCAACCATGATGATTAATGAAGTAGCACCGATACCTTGAAGAGTAGTGATACCGGTCAAATAACTTGCAAATGCAGGAACAAGAGCGATAACACCCAAACCAAGAGCACCAATAAAGGTTGTCTTAGTCAAAATCTTATCCAATGCTTCCGCAGTTGGTCTACCCGGTTTTACCCCAGGAATTGATGAACCATATTTTTTAAGATTATCTGCAATTTCTTTCGGCTGCATATTTGGCATAATTGATGCGTAGAAGAAAGTTAACGCTACAATCATCAAGAAATATACCAAATAATAAATTGCTCCGCTTGGATTGAAAATTTTATTCAATACAAGCACAACATCTTGAACCCAACCTGCAGGCAAATTTGCTTGTCCTACAAGACTCAATACTGTAGATGGGAATAACAAAATTGCTACCGCAAAAATGATTGGCATTACACCACCTGGATTAAGTTTGAACGGAATAAATGTATTAACACCACCGTAAACTTTATTACCGACTTGTCTTTTTGGATTAACAATAATTACTTTTCTAATAGCTTCTTGCATTATTACGATAAAAATCATAGTAACAAAGAATATAGCAAGCAATAATACTAATCCCCACATTTTTGCAGAATCATTTGCTACCATTTGCGCTGTTCTTGATGAATAAAGTGGAATACCTGATAAAATACCGACAAAGATTATCAAAGAACCACCGTTCCCAATACCCTTTTCAGTAATCAATTCTGACATCCACATTACTAATACAGAACCTGCTGTAAGTGTTATTACAGAAGATATATAAAACATCGCATGGTTTAACCCTGGAGCTATTGAACCAGGAAGATGTGCCAAGTATCCCATAAAGATTATACCTTGGAACAAAGCCAACACAACCGTGAATAATCTTGTATATTGAGATAATTTACGTCTGCCTGCTTCCCCATCTTCTTTCTGCAATTTTTCCAAAGCCGGAATTATTACAGCCATCAACTGCATAATAATTGATGAAGTGATGTATGGTCCAATACCAAGTGCAAATATAGAAACCTTTCCTAAAGCACCACCTGAAAACAAATCCAAAAATCCTAGGATATTGTTTCCGGAAGCAATTCTTGCAAAGATTTCATTGTTGATACCAAATATTGGCAAATGAATTCCAAAACGGAACAATACAAGCATCACAAAAGTAAAAATTAATTTTTCTTTCAAGCCTGATGCGTTCCACATTGACATTAAATCTGCCGTAGTAGGCATTCTCATTCCGCCTGATGTCATTCCTGCCATTATACTAATTCAACCTTTCCGCCTGCTGCTTCAATTTTTTCTTTTGCTGATGGAGTTACATAGTTAGCTTTTACAGTAATAGCTTTCTGGATTTCTCCGCCACCTAAAATTCTTAAACCGTCGCAAGAAGGGTGAGCTTTTCTGATTTCTTTTAATGATTCTAATGAAATTTCAGAGATTTCTAAATCATTAAGTCTGCCAACATTAATTTGAGCATAATTTCTTTGATTAATGATTTGGAAGCCTTTTAATTTAGGTAATCTTCTGTAACCTGGCATTTGACCACCTTCAAAACCTCTTTTTGAAGTTCTGCCAGAACGTTGTCCTTCACCGTTATGACCGCGGCAAGATGTTTTACCATGTCCTGATGAACGACCTCTACCTACTCTTTTTGATTTACCAGTTGCACCTTCAGCTGGTCTTAAATCTTCTAATGTTATATTTGTCATTTTTTATGTCCTCTTTGTTAATTCTAAAATACAAAAAAGTCTTTAGGTCTTTAAGTCTTTAAACTTTTAAGTTCATTTAAAATATTTTTTACGAACTTAGCGTCTTAACGACTTAACGACTTAATGTCTTTTATTCAACCACTTCTACTAAATGTGAAATCTTGTTAACCATACCCATGATAGTTGCACTGTCTTGGTGTTCAACTACTTGGTCAGTTTTTTTCAAGCCCAATGCCTGAGCTACTCTGCGTTGTGCTTCTGAGCATCCGATTAAACTTTTTACAAGTTTGATTTTTATTTGTTTAGCCATTGTTTTTTCCTTTTTAATATTATTTTTTATCGGTGGGAACGCTTACTTAAGATTTTTTATTTATAAAAACGCTTTCCCACACCATGTTCTACATTCTAAAACTATTATTCCATTTTAAATCTAAATTTAAATAGCCTACTAGTTTAATAATTCAGCCATTGTCAAACCACGTTTTTTAGCAACTTCTGCGAATGGTCTTAATGATTGAAGAGCATCCAATGTAGCGTTAGCTGCGTTAAGAGGTGATTTTGAACCTAATGATTTTGAAAGAATGTTTTCAATACCAGCAAGTTCTAATACTGAACGAACAGCACCACCAGCAATAATACCAGTACCTTGAGAAGCAGGTCTTAGCATTACAGCACCAGCACCTGATCTACCAGTGATTGGGTGAGGAATTGTAGTCTTGAAAATAGGCACTGTGATAAGATTTTTTCTACCATCAGCAATTGCTTTTTGAATAGCAATGATAACTTCTGATGCCTTAGCACAACCAACACCAACTTGTCCTTTTTGGTTACCAACGATAACAATAGCTCTGAAGCTTAATTTTTTACCACCTTTAACAACCTTTGTTACACGACGGATTTGAACAACTTGTTCTTTCCATTCTGATTCAGGTTTAACTTCTTGAGTTTCTACTCTTTTCTTTCTGTTACGTTGTCTTTTTGCAGGAGCTTCAGCCTCGCTAGCTTCTGGAGCTGCAACTTCAGCTGTAACTTCTGTTGAATCTTCAACTTGTTTGATTTCTTCTGTCATGTTAATAATACCTTTCTTAAATGTTTTACGAATTATTATTTTTCAATTTATAAACATTCAAATATCCAAAGCTAAAAAACACCATTTTTCAGGCATTTACGGTATATTCAAATGTGGGTTGTTTTCTGACAAAGAAATTATAATATAAAAGAGGTTTAAATGCAAGAGGGGGAATATTTTACCACTATCATGTGTTACAAAAATTAACAACACTTATATCAAATTTTCTGAAATTTTTATATTTTTTTTAGCGTTTCTTAATGCAGTATATGGTAGTGCATTAAAAATGCATAAGCAATACCGTAAATTGCACCGGCAAAAACTTGCATAGGAGTATGACCGAGCAGTTCTTTCAGTTTTCCGCCAGCTTCTTGCAAATCTTGATTATACAAATCCATTATAATTTTGTTTAAACAAGCAGCTTGTTTACCGGCAGCACGTCTAACACCTGCTGCATCATACATAACAATAAATGCATACCCTAGAGCAATTGCAAATTCGATAGAATCAAAGCCCTTTATCAAACCTACTGCCGTTGACAATCCCATAACACCAGCAGAATGAGAACTTGGCATGCCACCGGTAGTTGTAAAAAGTCTTAAATCCATACTTCTTTTAATTATTAAATGGAGCAAGAACTTAAAAATTTGCGCAGTCACAATTCCTGAAAACGCAACTAAAATTACCTCATATCCCGTACCGTAAATTTGTCCTAAACTCATTTAATACTCCCGATTCTGTTTTTTAATTTTCCAAGTATCTCTTCAAAGATTTGTGAATGATACTTTTCTATTATAACATAACATTCCTTAATCAGGTAATTGAATTTATTTTCAGCCTCTTCAAGCCCGTACAATGAAACATACGTAAGCTTTCCGCTGTTTTTATCTTTACCGACTGTTTTGCCCAACTCTTCAAAAGAAGAAACTTCATCCATAATATCATCATAGATTTGGAATGCTAAGCCAAACTTTTTAGCAAAATTATCAAATTCTTCTATTGTTTCATCATCAGCTCCGGCTGCAATTGCACCTATTCTTACAGCTAAACGGAAAAGAACAGCGGTCTTATTCAAGTGAATAAAATCCAAAGTTTCGTTTGGCGATTTCACGAACTTTCCACCTTCTGATTCTATATCTACCACTTGTCCGGCAATAAGCCCATAAGCACCGGCAAATTTTGTATATTCATGCAATATTCGAACAATTTGCGTCATTGATAAAAGATTTTTTGATTTTTCAATTATAAGTTGCGGTGCAAAAGTCAACAAAGCATCTCCTGCAAGAACAGCATTTGCTTCTCCAAAAACTTTGTGGTTAGAAGGCTTACCACGTCTAAAATCATCATTATCCATGCAAGGCAAATCATCGTGAATAAGACTTTGAACATGAAGCATTTCTATTGCACAAGCTGCCGGAAGCACATTTTTAATATCAGCACCCAATAATCTTGCAGTTTCTAAGCACATCACCGGTCTTAATCTTTTCCCTGGAAGCATTAGCGTATACTTCATCGCTTTAAAAATATCTTCAGGATAAGATATTTGCAAATATTCATCTAAATGTTCGTTTACTAAATCAATCAATTCTTTCATCATCAATACCCTTATAAATATTCTGTTTCTGCGTATTTCTGGCACTTTCACGTTTTCTTGAGCTTATTTTTACAGCTGTTTTATTATGCTGTTGTTTATGAGTCGTTTCAACCTTAACACCTTGATATTTAACTTTTTCCTTATATTCTCTAGCTTCTTCCACAAATTCAACATAAGCTTGATATCTGGTTTCATCAATTTCATCAAAATGCTCTTTCACTGCACATCCGGTTTCTGTCAAATGCAAGCAATCTTGAAATTTACAATATTGCTTATATTGAGAAATTTCAGGAAACAATAAATCCACTTCATTTGGCATCATAAAATCAAATCTCAAGTGACTAAACCCAGGAGTATCAACAATCCTAGAATCTTCATCCACAGATATTATTTCACAATGTCTTGTCGTATGCGTTCCTCTTTGAGTTTTATCACTAACCTCTTTTGTTCTTAAATTCAAATCCGGACAAATTGCGTTTATCAAACTTGATTTTCCAACACCGGAAGAACCGCAAAGAACGGAAGTTCTCCCCTTCAAAAGTTCTTTAAATTCTTCAATTCCATACCCTTCGAGTGCAGAAGTAAAAAGAATATCATATCCTAGCGGTTGATAAATCGAAAAAACTTTTTCTATAGTCTTATCATCTTCGGATAAATCATTTTTGTTAAAACATAAAACTGCATCCAGACCATGATATTTGGCAAAAGATATATATCTGTTAAGTTGAGTAAAATTTAATTCTGGCTCTTTGACTGCAGAAATTATAATAACTCTATCAATATTTGCAACCGTAGGGCGAGTAATGTAATTCTTGCGTGGTAAGATTTTTTCTATCGCCCCATTATCAAATTCTACAAAATCTCCTACAAAAATTTTTTGCTTCTGTTTCTTTAAAACTTCACGAATTTTACACTCATAAGTCCCGTTTTCAGAATGCACATAATAAAAATCTGAGTGGATTTTAAAAATTTGTCCTTTTTGCATAAAAAAATTCTAGCACAAATTGAGGGTAAATGGATGTAATAACGCAAGAATTGTTAAAAAGTGTTAAATTAGCTTTTGGAAGATTTGATGCTTAGAAATTTAGGAATTTAATAGTACTAAAATTTTTAAAATCGTGTATAATAAGAATATAGATATTATTTTAAGGAGAAGGTATATGTCAGTTATTGAAGGTTTATTAACTGTTTCTAATGAAAAATTTTGTATAATTGTGTCACGTTTTAATGAATTTATAACCTCTAAACTTCTATCAGGAGCTGTTGATGAATTAAAACGTCACGGAGTTAAAGAAGATAATATAGATATCGTTTGGTGTCCGGGAGCTTTTGAAATTCCTATAGTTGCAAAAAAATGTGCTAAATCTAAAAAGTATAATGCAATTATTGCATTGGGTGCTGTAATCAAAGGCTCAACTTCCCACTATGATTATGTTTGTGCAGAAGTTTCAAAAGGGGTTGCATCTGTTGGTTTAGAAACAGAAATTCCTGTTATATTTGGAGTACTTACGACCGATAACATAGAGCAAGCTGTTGAAAGAGCCGGAACTAAAGCTGGTAACAAAGGTTCTGATGCTGCAAAATCTGCTATTGAAATGGCTAGTCTATTTACTAAAATTTAAAATTAATAATTTTATTGAACTAATAATATTGTTTTCGAAAGGAGTGTGTGTAATGAGTGAAATTATAACAGAATACAGAAATGAAAACACAAAAGACATTGATTTGCTTTCTACTATTGATATAGTCAGAAAAATCAATGAAGAGGACAAACTCGTTGCACTCGCTATTGAAGATGAAGCTCCAAATATAGCTAAGGCTATTGACATAATTGCGAAGCAGTTCCTAGTTGGCGGCAGATTATACTACTTTGGAGCCGGAACTTCCGGCAGACTAGGCATTCTTGACGCGTCAGAATGCCCTCCAACGTTTGGAGTTCCAACTGATATGGTAACAGGAATTATTGCCGGTGGCGAAAAAGCAATTCGCACTGCTGTCGAAGGTGCTGAAGATAACTTTGAACTCGGTGAAAAAGATGCGGAAGTTCTAACCAAAGATGATGTTTGTGTTGTAATTTCTGCAAGTGGAAATCCTAAGTATTTATTAGGAGTACTAGCTCAAGCAGACAAAGTTAATTGTAAGACAATAGCCCTAACTTGCAATAACAAAGCACTTATTTTAGACGAAGCAGGTTTAGGAATTTGTGTAGAAGTCGGTCCGGAAGTAATTGCAGGCTCCAGCAGAATGAAAGCAGGTTCTGTTCAAAAAATGGTACTTAATATGCTTTCAACCGGAGCAATGATTAAGATTGGCAAAACTTACGAAAACTTTATGATAGATTTAATGCCAACTAACGAGAAATTAAAAGGCCGAGCAATAAGAATTGTTTCAGAAATTGCCGGAGTTAATAATTCCACAGCGCTTCAAACTCTTCTTGAATCAGATTGGAGTGTAAAAACTTCTATCGTTATGTTGAAATGCGAACTTGAAAAAGATGAAGCAAAAGAATTGCTAAGAAAAAACTGCGGAGTACTAAGAAGAGCACTCAACAGTTTTTCAAGAGTTTAAAAATTTAATTTGTAATTATTTAGTTGTATTAAAGTATTCAATTACTGATTGTGTCATTAAGTTTGAATAGTTGCCCATCAAATTTTTATCTTTAATTCTTTCTCGACCTTTGGCTGTTGAAAGAAATGCAACTTCCCAAATTACACCTGGAATGCCTTGTTTGTTAGCAGGAGCTTTTAGTACACCAGTTCTTTCATCGTGTGTTGCGATTTCTGAAGCATCCCATTTATCGTTCTGTTTAAACTTTTCTCCTTCTGCCAATTTTTCATGTACTGGAATCCATTTATCAAATTTGCTTTCCATTATTTGAGCTAATTTAATACCTTTTTTACGTATATTTGCAGGGATTTCAGTATCTCTATAATATATTTGAGTTCTATCTTTTACTTTTGGATCTCCATTTGAATTCATATGAACAGATATAAACATGTCTGCTTTATTATTAGGTAACCCAACTTCATTCATTATTAAACGTTTTTTACCTTGTAAGAAAATGACTTTAGCACCTTGCGCACATAATTTATCTTTTAAAATCATTGCGTTATCATAATTTATTAACCATTCATCATCAGCTCCAAATTGAGCACCAGGAGCTCCTGCATCAATGCCACCTTGTTTATAACCATGTCCAGCATTTACAATAATTGTCTTGCCTGATAGTTTACCTTGTGCAGTTGGTTTATATTCAGCACGAGTTGCTTGTACTAGCCCATTTTTCATAGTTACCTTTTGTAATAATGGTCTATTTTTCAAATTTTTATCACTACTATTATCAATCGTTTCAATAGTTGTATTAGTCGCTTTGTCAATTGTAATAGTTTTTTTGCTTGAATCTACTGAATAATAAGAATCGTTATAAATAATTATTATTTTTTGTCCTTGTTTCAGAGAATCTGTTGTCAAATTATTAATTCGTTTCAAATCTTCTGTTTTTACACCAACTTTATTTGCAAGCTTTTCCAAACTATCACCGCTTTTTATTTCATAAATAAATCCTGGAATTTCTATCATTTCATCAGTTTTTATTTGGTTAACATCTTCTATATTATTCAAGTCTTTTAACATTTCTGGAGTAAGACCGAATTTTTTAGAAATTTGGTATAAATTATCACCTTTTTTAACTTTATAACCTAATTTTTGTATATTAATATGTTGTTCAATTTTGATTTTACTAGCATCAGCTATTTTATTATCATTTGTTAATCTATCAATATTTGTGTCATATTCTTTTGCTAATTTCCACAAATTATCACCTTGTTTTACCGTATAATCATAACTAATTACACTTAATTCGCCCATTTCCTTTATTTGAGCTTTCTTCAATAATCTTTGGAAAGGAGTTTTGCAAGAATCATCTTCTTCTACTTCGTCTTTGTTAGAAAATAAGTTCTTAAACCAATTTCCAATAGACTTAAAGAAATTAGCAATTCCATTACCTATACGTTTCCAGAAACCGGGTTTTTCTTCATTTTCAACAGTTTCTTCTTGTTTTGCATTATTAACATCAACTTTTTTATCAGCAGCCACTGTTTTTTCAACTTTTGTAAGTTTTGCAGCACCTTTTATCGCAGGAATTTTTAATTCCTGACCAACTTCTACTGAGTCAGGTTCATTGTTCAAATCTTTAATTTGTTTATAAAAATCTTTGAAACTAATTGTAGTCGTTCCAAGTTCTTTATACAAAGATTGAGCGATAGCAAATAGACCTTTACCTTTAAATTTTTCTTCAACTTTTACCTTATATGACTCAGCACTGATTGGAACAGCTGAAATTTTGCCGGTTTTATATTGTTCATAAATTTTATCTAAAGCCATTGTTGATTGGTTATTTGCAGCAAAACAAGCTTTCGCACGTTTATAAATTTGTTCAATTTCTTGTTTTGATTCTTCAAGTTCTTTTCCTTGCAAATCTTTTGTTCCCAAAATCATTCGATTCAAACTTCTTGTATATAATCCAGGTTCTTCCTTCTTTTCTGCACCTGATTTACCGGAATACAAGTATACTGAATTTTTAATTACTCCAGAATAGTCTTTAGTTTTAATAGCTTGCATCAATGCAGCATTTTGGGTAATTTTTGGCAAGCCTTTGTTATAACATAAATCAATTAAAACTTCTTTGATAGAATTAGGAAGTGATTCATATGTTCCGTCAGCAATTCTTTTATTCAAAACATTTTTTACTTCTTTAGAAGCTTGTTCTAATTTTTTGCACATACCTTCATAAGCTTGCTCTTGAGTTACTTTTTTCTTACCAAGCTCTCCAAAGCCGTGTGTCCAGTTTTTAAACTTATCTTGATATGGCGTTGTATATGCTTCATAATAATAATTTCTGTCACCTTCAAAATATTTAAGCATATCTATCAAGTGAGTTTGAGCTTTTGCAATCGCAATATTATCATCTGTTAATTTTGATGGAGAATAATTTGAAATGCCCATTTGTTTTGTAGCATTCATTAATACAGATTTCGTTTCTTCATCCCAAAGTTGTTGTACAGAATAATTATCACTTGGTGCTGCTGTTGCAAAATTGAATGTAGATTTGTACTCATAATCTTGAAAATTAAATTTTGGAACTTTTACATCTGATGTTTTCACATCATTCATTTTTTGTATATAGTTTATCATCTCTAAATCCTCTAGATATATAAAGATTATTTATCATCAATAATTGCCATAAAATTAACATTTATTTACATAATGTTTCTATTTGTTTAGTATTGCGGTACACAGAAGAATCTGATATCATGGAGTTAGGAATAGCAAAAATAAAGGCTTTTTATGCCGGATAAAAAGATAAAAAAAATAACCTCGGAGAATTATTTAAACTACTATTACGATATTCCCTATGAAGGAAAAACTTCTGCTGGAAAACCATTGAGGAAACTAAAAAATATCACCTGCCCTTATCGAGGAGTGAAAATAATCCCAAGCGATACTATTAAGACTTTTGAAAAAGGCTTAGCAAAATGTCACACAGCGCAAGATGCAGTAACACTGCTTTCTACTTATCAGGATTTTATGCTGCCGGTTGAAAAGTCTATATTTGCAATTTTTAAAGATTTTTCTTTACTTAATCCGGATGATAATCTTCAAAATTGCCTTCAAATGATTAAAACAAATTCCCTAATGAAACTTAAACTTGAAGAAATGGAAGTTCTGGATGACGTTGACATACTAACAAAAAAACTATCACCACATACCGCGCTTAAAATTAGAGCCAAAACAACTAAGTGCAGGCAAATAATTTTAGCAAACTCTAAACATGATACATTCAAGAGAAAAACATTTTTGAGCTCTCTGGAAGAGATTATTCCTAAAGAAAATGAACGTGAAATTTTTAATGACATCAAAAATAAAGCTCTATTTCTTCCAACTTCCGAAAGCAGCAGAAATGCTTTTATCGTGAAATATTCTAAACGAAAACAATGCGAAATAATAAGGCGTATTTTTATTGCTTCAACATCATCTATTGAACATGTAACACCTGCCTCTGCCGGTGGACTAAACACTATGGGCAATTTTTTATTAACAACTGCGAGTGGAAACAGATATAGAGAAAATATGCCTTTGTGCGAATATATAAAAAGACATCCGGAAATCCCTAAATATATGCAAATCTACATTGATGACATCATAAGAGAAATTGATAATGGCAATTTGAAAGGCAATGAAACATATCCTTATAAAATCAAAAAGAAATTATTTGAAGAATCTCACGGTAGAATTATGATAAGCTTATCTAATTATAAATATAGTGAAGAAGATGCAGCACTTGCCGTACAAGAATATGAAAGTGGCAGGAGTAAAGGGGTAAAGGGGTAAAGGGGTAAAGAATACCCATCCTAACCTGTCTTAGATTATTCGAGCAAAGATAACAATAACAAGGGATGGAACACTGCCGCCCTTTTTAGGAGGTGGCAGTTATTCGAACGATAGTGAGATAACAAAAGTGGGCGGTTTTCTAGTCAAATTATCAATATTGGAATAGTCCCTTACGGGCTATCACCCATCCTAACCTTCCCTAATAAGGGAAGGAACACGCCCTACCTGTAGATTACAACAAATAACCGACTGTATGTGATAAGTCTTTTTAGTTACTTTTTCTACAGCAAACTTGTAGTTACACCAATGAGGCGGAGCTTGTTATATCTATACAATCTTGTAACTTTCACCAAGAAGCCGACCGACCGTAATATCTACGTGCGTAGGAGAAAAAAAGAGCCTTACCGGCTCTTGGAATTAAGAATAGTTGGAAGTATGAAAAAGATTTAATACAATTATTAAACAACTATTCCCTAAACAAAACTATTCCCCTATCAGGCTATAAATATTTTTCTTTATTTGCAAGGTAAACCAACTAGCAAAACATATTTTTATAGGTTTTATATAAGCATGCAAATCAATAAGTACAATAACACATCAACAGACTTTTTGAGTTACGAAAAAAGTTTGTATTGTTTTGCACGATTTTTTATACAAAAAAAGAGTCAAATTGAAATCCATCAATTCAACTCTTTTCTTAAATTAGATGTTGGCAACGTGCTATCTTCCCAGGAAGTGGCCCTCCAAGTATT
>OBLI01000912.1_pt1 | contig 30584 bp, 16 predicted proteins | sample 1519701 | NCBI WGS metagenome assembly OBLI01 (sample SAMEA3663005, study PRJEB22513) | pig gut metagenome | biome: pig gut; feature: pig-associated habitat; material: faeces | place: France | collected 2012 | reverse complement strand
GATTGGAGAAATTCCGCGCATCGGTCATCCAGAAAGCATCACCTGTCATCTCGCAACCATGATTCACGATTGCACATCTCACTGCCACTTCTATCTTCTCGATGGGACATCCTCAATGCCATGACCGATACGCTCAAACCGCTCAATGACAGTGCAGGAATGAGAGTGCCTATCGGCGATACGTCGCGACTGCTGCCGCAGTTGGCGAAGTGTGCGGAATACCTCATTTAATAAATTAAAAATTAAGAATTAATAAAAACTCCCGAGCTACAGATGTCTCGGGAGTTATTTTATTTGACTAAACAAAGAGTTTGTTTTTTACTTCAATGTGAAGGGAACAATGGCGCGGATGTCGAGTTCGCTGGCACCGATGTAGGCCTTGAACTTGCCGGGCTCTGCCTTCCAGGCATGGGTGGCCTCGTCGTAGAACTGGAGGTCCTTGAGGGTGATGCAGAAGTCAACGGTCTTGGTCTCGCCGGGGGCGAGGGAGATCTTATGGAAGCCCTTCAACTCCTTGACAGGACGGTCAACGGAGCACTTGTCGTCGCCGATATACAGCTGGACAACCTCCTTGCCCTCACGCTCGCCTACATTGCTCACAGGGATTGAAACCTTATACAAAGGTGCTTTTGCCTTGCAGCAAGCTTCTGCCTTTGCCTTGCAACAGCCTTCTGACTTTTCCTTACAGCAGGCTTCGTCTTCCTTCTCGCCAGCCACCTTGCTGATGGTGGCCTTGCCATACTTGAAGGTGGTGTAGCTCAGACCGAAACCGAAGGGGAACTGGGGCTTAACCTTGCGGGTGTCGAAATGACGATAACCCACGTAGATGCCTTCCTTGTAATATACCTGGTCGTTGACACCGGGATAACCCTCCTCGCCATACTGGAAGCAAGGATAATCCTCCTTCTTCTTGGCAAAGGTGATAGGCAACTTACCCGAGGGATTTACCTTGCCCGAGATAATGTCGGCAAGGGTAGAACCCGACTCAGAACCAAGATACCAGCACTGCAGGAGAGCCTTAACCTCACCAAGCCATGGTGTGGCATAAGGATTGCCGGCATACATCACGGCGATGATATTCGGCTGAATCTTAGCCAATTCGCTGATGAGTTCGTTCTGTCCGTAAGAGAGTTCGTAGGTCTGGCGGTCGCCACCCTCGCAGTCCTGCTGGTGGTTTTTGTTCATACCGCCTATATATATAATAAGGTCGGCCTTCTTCGCCTTCTCCAGAGCCTCGGCCTTGAGTCGGGCCTGAGTCTCGGCGGGCACCTTATCCACAAATGCATACATCGGACGACCAGCCTCATAACCCTGGGCGAAGTCGATTCTGTCGCCATACACGGCCTTGAGGGCTTCGAGGGGCGAGATGTCGCGCTTTGTCTTGAGCTCCGACGAACCGCCACCCTGACTCATGTTGCGGATGGCATTGTCGCCAACAACGAGGATGCGGCCATAGCGTGATGCGTCGAGCGGCAGGATACTTTCATTCTTTAATTCTTTCATTCTTTCATTCTTCAATAACACAACTCCCTCTTGTCCAATCTCGCGGCAAGCCTGATAGTGGTCGTCGGTGCAGAGTTTTCCGCGTGTCTTATGGGGATTCATCGCTGTGCGGAAGATGAGACGGAGCACGCGGGCTGCCTTGTCGTTGAGCACATCCATCGACACCTTACCGTCCTTGATGAGCTGCTCGAAGGGGTCGGCAAGGAAATATGTGTTATAACCCTGAGAGTTGTCGGCTGTCATACCGTTGGTGAACGAGCCCATCTCGATGTCGAGACCGCCAGTGGCTGCCTCCCATGTGTCGTGGGTTCCGCCCCAGTCGCTGATGACAGCTCCGTCGAAGCCCCAACGATTCTTCAGTATTCCGTTGAGCAGGGAATCGTTCTGACAGCAGTGGCGATTGAGCCACTTGTTGTAGGATCCCATCATCGACCACACCTTAGCCTCCTTGACGCATTTCTCGAATGCGGGCAGATAGATTTCCTCTACGGCACGCTCCGACACGTTGACATTCACTGTCATACGGTTGACCTCGTGGTTGTTGAGGAAGAAATGCTTGAGGCAGCATGCCACGCCGTTCTTCTGGGCGGCGATGATATAGGGCACTGCCATCTCACCGGCGAGGAAGGGATCCTCACCCATATATTCGAAACTGCGTCCGTTGAAGGGGCAACGGGCTATGGTGGTGCCAGGACCGAGGAGGACGTCCTTCTTGCGATAGGCAAACTCCTCGCTGACCTTGTCGCCGTATAGATATGACAAATCGCGATTCCATGTAGCGGCGAGACATGTGAGTGACGGGAATGCCGTGATGGAGTCGTTGGTCCAATTGGCGTAGTTCCATGAGTTCCACTCTATCTCGGCGCGACATCCGTGAGGACCGTCGCTCATCGAGAGTTCGGGGATACCGAGGCGCGGAACGCCTGCTGAGGTGAACTTACTTTGTGCATGGAGGAGTTGCACCTTCTCATGCACTGTCATCTTTGCGAGAGTCTCCTGCACTGCTTTCTCGAGTGCGTCACCTTGTGGGCACGAGCCTGCGCAATGCGAGGCCTTCGGCTGAGCAACTGCCAGCATCATTCCGGCAGCCAGGGCAAGTGTTGATAATAGTCTTTTTTTCATATATTTTTCTTTTAAATCTTGTCCACTAATATTTTTATTTAGGCACGGAAAACACGGATTATCACGTTTTTTTTAGGCACGGAAAACACGGATTATCACGGATTTTTATTGCTGTAGGGTCTTTACTTTATGTAAGACCCTACAACTATGCCGCAACCTCATTCCTAATTCCTAATTCATAATTCCTAATTCCTAATTCCTAATTCCTAATTACCATCTCTCCGCCTTGCAGTTGATATCCCCGTGCCTTGAGCTTCACGTCGCCACCATCCGTGGCAACGACAACGAGGCAGCGCCCGTTGAAGGCCTTGCGCTTGTTGTCCTTGAAGCGCTCCATAGACACGGGATTACCGTTATCCACGCCAACGATGCGACCACCCTCCACCTCGAAGAACACCTGGTCCTCGGCACGCGGACAGAGGTTGCCATCGCTATCCACCACCTCTACGGTGATGAAGGCAAGGTTGTCGCCATTGGGATTGGAGCCGAAGTGAGTGCGGTCGGATGTAAGGCGCAATGCAGCGGGAGCTCCGGCGGTGCGGATGACCTTCTCTGCCACCACGCGTCCGTCCTTGCGAGCCACTGCCTTCACCTCGCCGGGCTCAAACGTCACCCTCCACATCAGGTGATACTCATGCGCGTCCTTCTTTGACTTCACGCCCTGAGAGCGTCCGTTGATGAAGAGTTCCACCTCGTCGGCATTGTTATAATAGCACCACATGTCGATTTGCTCGCCGTCGAGCCAGTTCCAATGTGGGAAGAGATGGAGCACCTGCTTGTCGGTCCATTCGCTCTGATAGAGATAATACGAATCCTTGGGGAATCCCGCGAGGTCAACGATACCGAAGTAACTGCTGCGGGCGGGAAATCCGTAGGGCGTGGGTTCGCCGATATAGTCGAATCCCGTCCAAATAAACTGTCCGCCCACGAAGTCGTTATGCTTCACTACATCCCATGTCTCCTCGTGGGTAGAGCTCCATGAGGCGTGCATATTGTCGTAGGCAGAGCATTGGAACGAGGGGTCCTGATAGGGCAACCACCACTCCACGGGTGCCTTATACACCGAGTCGCTCGGCATCATATAGAAGCCGCGCGTCTGCAATGCCGACACACTCTCGGAGAATATAAACGGTTTGCCGGGGAAGTTCTGCGGAACATCCTTCACCCACTGATGATGATAGTTGAATCCGATGATGTCCAACGCACCGCTCTTGAAGAGGTGGTTCTTGGGGTCGGGTTCGTTGCATCCCGCCGTGATGGGGCGAGTGGTGTCATATCGGCGAATGATGTTGCAGAGGTTGCGTGTGAGTATGGAGTTGACGCTGAGTTCCTCACCATGGGCGAGGGTCGATGCGTCGTGTCCTGCATTAAGGATGAGGTTGGCCTGTTCGGCGGTGAGATTATCCGCATCTGCCGACGACCACTGTTCGAGCACCTCGTTGCCTATGCTCCACATGAGGATGGAGGGATGGTTGCGGTCGCGCAGCACAAGGTCGGTGAGGTCGCGCTCCGCCCACTCGTCGAAGAAGCGGGCATAGTCGTTCTGAGTCTTGCGGCGGCGCCACATGTCGAACGACTCGTCCATGACGATGAATCCCATGGTGTCGCACATGGCAAGGAGTTCGGGGGCGGGAGGATTATGAGAGCAACGGATGGCGTTGGTGCCCATCTCCTTGAGTATCCTGAGTTGGCGGTGGAGGGCGTCCTCATTCACCGCAACGCCAAGGCATCCGAGGTCGTGGTGCTGACATACACCGTTTATCTTCATCGACTTGCCATTGAGAGAGAAGCCCTTGGCTGCATCGAATTTGAATGTGCGGAATCCTGTTGTTGTCTCGTAGGTATCTATCACCTTGCCTCCAACCACGATTTCAGTCCTCACGGTATAAATATATGGTGATTCGCACGACCACAATTTGGGTTTGCTCACCTTGATTACCGATTTTTTGCCCGTAGCCTTGCCCACTACCCTGCCTTCGTGGTCGAGCAGTGTGTTGCGCACGGCAAACTTGGCATTGTCAGGATTATCAACCTTCACATCCACCTTCACCTTGTTGCCTTCCGCCACCACGTGCGTGCCCCAGTGGGCTACATGGGTTCTTGCAGTCTTGTTGAGCCACACATGGCGATAGATGCCGCAACCGCTATACCATCGGCTGTTGGGCTGGTCGCTGTTGTCCACGCGCACTGCCACAACATTATTTCCACCATATATAATATAAGGTGTAAGGTCGTAGCGGAAGGAACTGTAGCCATAGGGGCGCTGACCGAGCAATGTGCCGTTGATCCACACCTTGGCGTTCATATACACTCCGTCGAAGTCGATGTAGAACTGTTTGCCCTCATCGGCGGCATCCACGGAGAATGACTTGCGATACCACCCCACTCCACCGGGGAGCGCACCGCCGCTATTGCCCGACGGAGCCGAGGCAGAGAAGTCGCCCTCGATAGCCCAGTCGTGGGGCACATTGAGCAAGCGCCATCCAGCATCATCATACTCGGGCGAGGACATCTGTACAGAATCAACAAGAGCGAAACGCCAACCCTTGTCGAAGTTGATTCGATCACGGGCTGACATTCCGCTTACTAAGGTCGCAAGGACCAATAAGAGAATATAAAGTCTTTTCATATAGTGATATTATCACATTTTCACAGTGAGGGCCTTGCCATTGTATTCCACGAGCTTGCCTGCGGGATTGTCGAGGTTGAGCTCTGTGCCCTCCTTGACGAGGACTACATTGAAGCGGCGGGTCTTCAGCATACCGTTGAATGAACCGCGGCGCGCACCGATGGTGAGGGTCTTTGAAGCGTCGTCCCACTGGAAGAGGATCTTCGCCGACTTACCCTTCTCGTAGTTGTAGTTGGTGCCTTCGTCCTCATAGAGTTCAAACTCGCCGTTGGCGCCGGTATATACATAGAGGTTGATGAGCTCAGGCTTCTTCTCGTCGCTCCACTGCAACTCGGGACCGAAGGGAACGATGGCACCCTCGCGCACGAACACCGGCATCTTCTCGTAGGGCGCGGACACGCAAACCGTCTGTCCGCCAGCATATTTCTTACCTGTATAGAGGTCATACCAACTGCACTGCTTGGGGAAATAGACATCGCGAGAGCGAGCCTTGTAGGTGCCGACGGGACATGCCATGAAGGCAGGACCGAACATCCACTGGTCGCCGATGTTAAGTACCTTGGAGTCGGAACCGAAGTCCATCACCAAGCCACGGAGCATGGTGTAGTCCTTATAATTGACCCATCCTGCCATTGAATAGAGGTAAGGCATCATGCGATAGCGCAACTTGTCGTAATATACAATGGCATTATAGCAAGGATGTCCCTCGGGAGCGAGGTTCCACACCTCACGATAGGGCCACTGACCGTGGGCACGATAGAGAGGGATGAAGCAACCAAACTGATTCCAACGGGCATTAAGCTCGCGCCACTCCTTGAGGTCCTCATTCTCATAACCCGTCTTGTCAAACAGCTGCTGGGCAGCCACATAGCGGTTCTCAACACAGAATCCGCCCTGGTCCATACCCCAGAAGGGCACTCCCGCCATCGAGAAGTTGAGTCCGGCAGTCATCTGCGCACGCATATCCTCCCAACGAGTTCCGATGTCACCACTCCATGTGGCGGTGGAGAAACGCTGCTCACCGGCAAATCCGCTACGGGTGAGGAGGAAGACGCGCTTGTTGTTGTCAACCGAACGCTGACCATTGTATATAGCGTCGGCATTCACTACGGAATAAGCATTGAAATACTCCTCACTGGTTCCCATTGCGGTAGGTCCGCAGAGGAGCTTGCGATATTCGATGGGAGTGCAGTCGCGCACGTTAGGCTCTGAGGCATCCATCCACCAGCAGTCAATTCCCAGAGTGTAAAGATTGTCGTGCATCTGCTGCCAGAAAAGCTTGCGCGCGCCAGCTGAATAAGCATCATAGAACGAACCGAGATAACCGGGACCTACCCAGTCGCGGATGTTGTCCTTGATGGCCTGCTGATACATCCATCCGTTCTTGTCGAGTGCCTTGAAGTTGTCGGTAGAGGCATAATACTTTGGCCAATGCGAGATGAGGATGCGGGCATTGTTGTCGTGAACGTAATCAACCATACCCTTGGGATTGGGGAATCGCTTGAGGTCGAACTTAAAGCTGCCCCACTTGTCCTCTTCCCAATAGAGCCAGTCCTGAACCATCACATCCACTGGTATCTGACGCTTGCGGAACTCGCCTAATACGCCTTCAAGCTCAGCCTGGGTGTTGTATTTCTCGCGGCTCTGCCAGAATCCGAGTGTCCACTTGGGCATCACCTGTGCACGGCCTGTGAGGAAGCGATAGCCCTTGATGACATCGTCGTAGCTCTTGCCGGCAATGAAGTAGTAGTCCATCTCCTTGTCCATCTCAGCCCAGATAGATACCCTACCCTGCTCTGCATCAGTCTGCGGAGTGGCTGCACGGAGTCCACAGTAAGCCACGCCACCGTCGGGCTGCCATTCCACACGTAGCGGAGTGCGCTCGCCCTTCTTCAGGTCAACCTCAAACTTATATGCGTTGGGGTTCCAGGCTGTGCGCCAGCGCTCGGGCACTACCAAGCGACCGCCCATATACACCTTCACATATCCCGAATAATAAAGGATAAAGCGATACTTTGCTGTTGCGGGAGCCTCAATCTCGCCCTGATATACGACATTAGACTTGCCAAGATTGATGTCCTGAGGCAACAGGCCCACTACGCCCGAGTGCTCATAATATAAAGAGTCCTCGCGACGCTCGATAATCTTGCCGCTATCCTCGGTATATGTACCGGTGAGCGAACCCACCTTTCCGTTCTTATCATATAGTTTGAAGGCGCGGTGGAGCTGCTGATAGTTGTTGGGATTACCCCAGCGTCCATAGGAATAAGAATCCCAAAGAATACCATAGTTCTTATTGCTGACAACGAAGGGGATTGACACCTTAGTATTATATTGGAAGAGTTCCTCGTTGCGTCCCTTATAGTTCATCTCCTCCGACTGATGCTGACCCAAGCCATAGAAAGCCTCGTCGGCATCACTCTCGAAGAGGGCATGCCATGAATATCCCGAGCGATCCTCAAGCGATAGCTTGTTGAGGTCGGTCTTCTTGCCCCAGTTTACCTCGTCGGGCGATGTGGGATGATAGTTTGCGGGCAGTTCGGTCTGATTCGACACATATTTGGTGAATGTCTTACTGCCGTCAGCCTCCTGCAGGAGCACCTTACCCGTGGTCTTGTCGATGAAGGTGAGTTTGCCGGTCTGCTTCTCTGCCTTGCAGATGAGGGCGGCAGTCTCGATTGTCACTGTGCGGTCGTCCTCCTTGACATTGGAAGAATACTTGCCCTCGCGGTTCACCACCACAAGACTCTTGCGCTTGTTGGGGATAGCTTTTTCGGGAGTAGCCTCCACACGGATGATGTTGTCACTAACGATAGTCAGGCGCACTGTCTTGGCCTCCTTTTGCTGCTTGGTAGGCAAAGAGAGGGTAATGCTCCTACCCTGCTTCTGATAGCCTGCTGCCCACATTGCCACCGGCGACATTACGGCACCGGCGAGGATTGTTGACGCAAGCATCATTCTTAGATTGGAAATCTTCATACTTTAATTTTTTAATTCTAAATTCTTATTTTGTAATTTTGCTTGCAAAGTTACGCTTCTCTCCCGAGAAACGCAAACTTTTTTGTTATATCTATATGCACTATTTGTTATTTCTCATCAGAATCCTGCGTTTTATACTGTGATGGCAACATTCCATACTTATCCTTGAAGTACTTGGAGAAGTAACGGGGATTGTTGAATCCCACCTTGTAGCTCACCTCGCTCACCGTGAGTTGACCCAAACGTATCAGTCGCTCGGCATGCCTTAGGCGTATGTCGCGGATAAACTCCGACGGTGTCTGACCCGTGATGGCAGTGAGTCGCTTGTAAAGATGAACACGCGACATATTGAGGGCTTCGCTCATCGTCTCGACGGTGATGTCGCCATTGGAGATATTCTTCTCCACATAGGCAGTGGCATTATCCACGAGTTGCTGATCGACACTTGCTATCTCGGTCTCGGTAATCTTGGGCACGATGAGTTCTTTCTTCTCCTTGTCCTCCACATACTCGGTCATCTTGAGGAACACTCCGTCGAGAGTCTCGCGCAGATCGTGCATCTGCTGGTAGCGCTGCTCATCGTTCTCGTTCTTCATCATCTCCTCAAGCAATACGAAGGTCTTCTCGAAAGGTTGGCGCATCTCCTCGTTGACCCCCGAATACACCTCATACTTGAGGTTGGACTGCTGGCGCTCGGTTTCCTTCTGCATCTTCATGCGCTCGAAGTTGAGTTTCTTCTTCTCGTGCCTCATCCACATGCGCAACAGCAACACTGCAATGAGGATATAGAAAACATAAGCCCACCATGTGGCATAGAACGGCGGACGGACGACAATCTCCAGTCGGCTCTCGGCAGCCCGCTCGGCATCATCGCCACTGATCTTCACGACAAGGGTGTAAGTGCCCGAGGGAAGACCCGTGAACGAGATATTCGGGTTGTTGGGCTCGGTGGTTATCCAGTTGTTGCTCAATCCTTCGAGGCGATATGTGAACTGCACATTATTGTCGGCAAGCCCCTGGTCGATTCCCATCTGAATGGTAAACTGGCTTTCGTTGCTATTCAACACAAGGCGGCGTGACTTGTCGAGCGACTCGCGCAGAACGACACGACCCTCATACTCGGTGCCGATACCTATCTCCTTGTCGAACAACATCAGTCCGGCAAACACGGGGCGCCCACGCTTCACATTGCTGCGCAACTTCTGCGGCGAGATGACATCCACGCCACTCACTCCACCGAGAAGGATAGTGCCATCGCGCATTTGGCACATAGATCGCTTGTTATGGGGTCCAGGCAAGAGACCATCCTGCTGGGAATAGTTGACCACCTCGAATGTCCATGCCCCGTCCTTGTTCTTGACAATGACATGGGCAAGTCCAAACTCAGTTGCCACCCACATATTACGTCTCTTGTCTTCGATAACGCCACATATAGAGGAACTCTCCAATCCGTTGCGCTCATCGAGCTGCGACACGTTTCCTGTCTCGGTATCCACTATCGACAATCCCGAGGGAGAGGCATACCACAACAATCCGCGACTATCCATTATCACCTGGGTGGAAGAGTTTGCCGGAATAAATCCTCGTAACGAGTCGGAGGGAATGGTCATGTTCACCACCTTATTTATCTTGGGGTCGATGACAGAATAGAAATCCGATGTTCCCACGACAATCCAACCGTTGTCGGCCATCTGCATCGAGGATACATAGTCGCTCGACACATTCTTGCTTTGGGAGTTATATGTCGTGAAATGTCCTGTCTTGGGGGTGAGGCTCTGCACTCCCGAGCCAAGCGTTCCTATCCACAACTTACCATCGCTATCCTCGGCCAATCCCCATATATTCTTGTTGGCAAGACCACCCTCTATGGGCATATATGTGTTAACCGCACCGTCCACGATATGCGACAGTCCGCCATTGTATGTTCCTGCCCATACCGAACCGTCGGATGCACCGAGCAGACATACCATGATGTCCGACTGTAAGTCGCTGTTCTTTGTCGTAAAGTCGGTGCGCTCACCGGTCTTGGGATTAAAGCAGAAGACACCCTTGTCATTGGTGCCAATCCAGTAGTTGCCTTTCGTATCCTGGGTAATACAGTTGACAACGCCAAAGGGATAGTTGTCGAAGATGGAGGGGGTGCGTGTGCACTGGCTCACACCGCCTTGCAAACCGCATATCCACACACTGCCGTCGTTCGTACCATTGAGGCGGATGAGCGTGTTGTTGGGCACTGTGGTGCGGTCGTCGCGCTCGTTGAGAAACCTGTTGACTTTGTGATTGGTATAATCAAAAATGACAAGTCCATTGTGGTCGGTGGCAAGCCATAATTCGCGATTACCTACAAAATGCACGTCCCACAACACAATATTCTCGGGAAACTCCTTGAATCCGTCGTCCTTGAGCATGGCGTCGAGAGAGTTATACCATTTCTTGCGGTCCTGACGATAAATCCATTGTCCATTCGGACTCACCACCCAATAGTCGCCCTTGGGACTGAGCCATATCTTGTAAATCTCCTTAGTCGTAGATACCTGGTTGTGCACATAATGCGTACCCCAGTCAATCCTTCCCGTCTCGGAGTTCATGCAGATGATATCGCCCGAATTGAATATCACCACGGCACTCTTTCCAAGGTCGGCCATCGACGATACTAATGCGCCCTGTCTTACACCGAGTTTTGCATAATCCATCACATATTTCCTCACCTTTTCGGTTTTGGGATTATAACAATAAAAAGCATTATCGTATGGTTTAATCCATATATTCTTGCGAGAGTCGATATGGATATACTCGGGATTGCCGGGGATGTTGTGCTGCTGCATCCATGCAGCGATGTCGTAATCAAAAATCTCGGTGTCGGGATTGAAGATGCAATAGTTCACACCCTGGCGAATCCAAATCATTCCGTCGGCATCCTCGTAGAGGTCGTCGTAGAAGTCATACCGAAGCGACTTGTTGGCAGAAGTCTTAGAATAGAATGAGCGAACACGGAAACCGTCGAAGCGGTTGAGTCCATACTGGGTGCCTATCCACACGTATCCGCGCGAATCCTTCAACACACAGTTGGCTTGCGAGTTGGAGAGACCATTACGGGTGTCAATCCGTCGGAATTTCAACTCCGAGAGATTGTCGGCAGTGGTTGTTAGTGTAAAGAATATCAGGGCGAATAACGTCCATACCATTCTTAAATAGTGAGAGCTTCTCTTCATATCTTTTTAATTAGGTATCATAATTTGCCGACAAAGTTACAAAACATTTTTGTTATCACCAAATCTTTCACACCTTTTAATATAAAAAAACCTCTCTGCCCATTAAAAAGCAGAGAGGCGGAACCAAAATGTTATCCTTTTACCGATAACGAAACATTGCTATTTCCATACAGAAGCCTTCACTCCCTCAGTGATTCCATCGAGAGCGGGCTGATTGAAGATACTCTTGGCTTTGCGGTCGATGATGGTCATCGTGCCTTTCTTGCCTTCACGGTTGGGTGCATTGATGTCCCATACCATTGGCACTACGCCGTTGTTGCCGGCTTCGGCTACGACAGACTTATACCATGCGGTGACCGACTTGTCGTGCAATGCCTGCTCGTCGCCAATCTCGCGCCACTGGGCACCATACTCACCAAGTATGACAGGCACACCGTTGGCATAGAACTTCTGGTTGAGTTGCTGCATCGCCGACTTCACGGCTGACTCGTTGCCATTGTATGTCGGATTATGACCTGAGCCTTTGTTGCCTTCGCCCCAGAACCATACGGCATTATCATCACTCAGAAGGCAGAAGTTCCATGGGTCGTAGAAGTGCACCTCAACCATCATGCGCTTTGCGGCGGCATCGGTGGGCAGGGTGAAGTAGCTCTCACAAGCCGAGGCGATATTGGTGGCAGGTCCCTGAACGACAAGTGTGCGGTTGGCATTGTTGCCACCTGTGGCACGCACTGCATCCACGAATGCCTGGTTGTACTTGAGCAGCACGGGAGTGAGTTCCTCATGACGACCATTGAAGAGATCGTAGCTCTGGAACGGCTCGTTTAGGCCGGCAAAAAGCAGGTGCTCGTCGTAGTTCTGGAATGCATTGGCTATCTGTGTCCAAAGGGTCTTGAGCATGGTGGATTTCTCCTCTATTCTGGCATCATCCACCTTAACGTATTTGTCGGTGCTCATAGTGAAGCCCTCTACCTCAATCCATCCACCATCATAGTGGTCGTTGAGCAAGACATAAAGACCGGCATTGATACAGTAGTCAACAACCTCCTTCACGCGTGCCATCCACTCGGCATCGATTTTGCCGTTGTTGCTGTGGATATACCATGAACAGGGGATGCGCACAGACTTGAAGCCCTGCGACTTGACATAGTCGATGACCTCCTGTGTGGTCTTGGTTTTCTGCCATGCTGTCTCGGCTCCGAGTCCGTCGCCTGTGGCCTCCATGGTGTTGCCGAGGTTCCATCCGGGATACATATCCTTGGCTATCTCCTTGGCAGTGCGGAAGGTGTAGCTCTCCTCGGGCTTGATAATCTTGCCTGCCTGAGTGACAGAGATGCGGGCGAAAGCACCATCAAGATTGGCAAGGATAGTGCCTTGGCGCTCCTCGCCAGTGTTCTTATCACACAACACAGAGAAGGACGACGACTTCTTGTCGCCCGAAACACGAGACACTGTGAGCCAGTCAGCTTCGCTACGCACGAATGCCGTGCCGCCATTAACTGTGAAAACTGCGTCACCACCGTCCACCCCGAACGAGAGTTCGGTGGTGGAGATGTTGAGAGTACCATTGCTTTCTGCCAACGGATTGGGATTACTGTCGTCGCTACATGCCGACAACATCATTGCACCCAGGGCAAAGAGCATCAGAAATAATGATGATATTTTTTTCATACTTTCTAAATTTTCTAATTTATAATACAAGAATATCCATACTTCTCCAACTGCGGAACCATGTTGATGCTCAACAGAGCTGCACCCTGTGAAGGATTTCGTAGTACGCCCAACTGCAATGACTTGTCGGTTAGCGAGAGAATCTTGATGTTGTTCTTCAGGTCGTCAACATAACCAGGCGTGAAGTTTGAAGGAGCAAGACAGTTGGCACCTTCGAGGGTGATGGTCTTATTTGCCTCATCCACGGTGTATGTACCTTCCTCTGTTGTTTCCTTACCATCGGCATCCACATGCTTCACAACTACAGTTCCATCTTCATTGAAGGTGATAGAACCCTGACAGTTAGCGGCACTTCCACCTACAGCCCATGAGTTGCCTGCAAAATCTGCATCCCAGCACCAAGAGTCGCCTACGACAGGTTCGCCATTTGTCACCGTACGCCATGAATCGTCAGTTCCATAGAAGTATGAAGGGCCATGGAATACCTGATACTCACCATCGAGAGTGAGGTCGATTTCCCATGTTTTGCAGAGCAATGACTTGTCAAACGGAACATTCTTTGCCACTGATACAGGACGAACGGCAAGTGCCTGATATACAGGAGTAGTAGAACGGGCATTGCCACCCTGATTGAAAAGGTAGCTCATGGCGAACTGTGGGTCGGTGGCATTGATTGAACCAGAGAGATAGCGACCTTCGGTACCTACGCTTGCCGTAGTACCCTGAGTGCGCGAACCGGCAGCAGGCATAAAGATAGAGTTGCCGTTAGGACCAGTGAACTGATATCCGCCCACTCCTTCTTTTTCTATCCATTCAACCTTGCAGCAACGGAAGAGTTCCTCATATTCAGCAATAGTAGGAATAGTAGTCTTGCCATCAGTAACCTTGTTGGCAATATCCTGTGCTGACTTATAAATATCGCCTGAAGCATAGTCATCGGGATTAATGCTGGTGTTGTAACCAGTGAGATCACCGAAACCTACGAGAGCTCCCAGCTCAGTCTCTGAGTTGGCACCGATATTACACTTTGCCCACTTGGTAGAAAGACCGAGGTCAACGAGGTCGTTGTCAACATCAAATTCCTTGGCGGGAGTGGTGAACTCCTTGGTGTCGCCATAGACAACACCCTGACCGAGGTCGAGATAGGCTGCATAATAATATGTTGTGGCGGGAACAAGTCCGAGAGCCTCGATGCTATAGTCAGAACCGAGTACACCGGGGATGCGTACACCGGCACGAACACGCTCGTCGCCGGCAACACCCGAGATGACGATACCAGCCTCTGCGTCGGCAGGCAACTGCTGAATCTGTCCAAACAGTTTCACACTGTTGGCGGTCAAATCATTATAGTCGCCAGTGACAGCCTTGGAGTCGGTGAGAACGAGACTGCTCACCTCTCCCTTGTATGTCACCTTGCCCTGAAGAGTGACGAAAGCCTGATAGTAATATACCGTACCGGGCATACCCGATACAATAGCACTGAATTCCGCCCCACTCTGTGCGGTCACTCTATTGGAGAGCTGATCCTCAGATGAGCCATAATAGAAACCGGTGACATAGGCACTTGCAGCCTGACCGTCGAGTCCTGCCACGGTTCCGTGCATTGTGGCTGAAGTGGAGGTGACATCGGCAGAACCGGTGACAACCGAACCGTCCTTCAACAGCGGTGTGGTGTTCACCGCGATGTCATCGTCGCTACATGCCGTGAAGCACAAGCCAAGGACGAAGGCCATTATTCCATATAATATCTTATTTTTCATTGTTCTTCTTGTTTTATGAGATTACTAACTGTTACTCAATAACGCATGTTACACTCTCGAACATCTGGGTGTAGTCACCCTCGCCATAGCCGTCAAACTGTATTGAGAGGTTCAGGCAGTCTTCGGTCCAGTTGACTGTGGCACCGGTGGTGTTCTTCAGCGATACGGTTGTCTCACCAGTGAGATTTACGGTGACAGCATCTTCAAGGTCGAAGCAAGCAGGCTCCCATGTGCTCTTAACCTTGTTGTCGCAAAGTGCACACTTAGGAGTCTGTGTCCATGTCATCACATCGGGCTTGAGCTTGAAGGTCACCTTGATGGTCTGCCCTTTCTTCAACTTCACGGCTGCGGGATCCTTGAAGAGTCCCTTGCTTGACCATGAGTGATAGAGGGCGAGGCGGATACATCCGTTCTCTGTCCATGAGATACCCTCATCGCCATAGTTGTTGTTGAGAGGCACTACGGTAGGACCACTTGCTCCTGTCTCAATCTTCTTGAAGTTGAGGGTTGCGCAGAGATAAGAGTCAACGTTGCCGTTCTCATCCTTTGACGAAGGAACACCTATAGTCATCGACTCTCCCGGCTCGCAGGCAAGTATGGTGAATTCCTTTCCGCTCACTGTCACTGTACGTGTGTCGTTGCTTGCAGTGAGGATGGTAATCTCATCGTCGAATGTGAGTTTGCCGTTGGCAATAGTCACCTTACCCGACTTGTCGCCACACTCATAGTTGTATGTGCCGTCGGAAGCGCGAGAGATAACGAGTTCGAAGTCACCAATCTCGTCGTCACATGCAGGTGCCCAGTTGGTGGTGTAGTCTCCCTTGGTAACACTCTCCCACTTGCTCACTGAAGGCGAACCGTTCCACCACATCCAGTCGTATGGGGTCTCGTCGTTGATAACGTATGTCATCTGACTGCCTACGTAAGAAACACCGTTGATTTCGGTTGTGAACAAATCTGTGGTGAGGTTGGCGAATGTAGGCAACTGAGGCTCTGTCTTCTGGATGAGTCCGCTCTCCTCCTTAGGTATGCACTCGCCTTTGGTGTCGATAACCTCCTGCGACACGAAGTTCCAGATAATCCACCAAGGACCTTCTGAGTTGGTACGCATTGTGGCAATCTGCAACAGATAAGGTGTGCACTCGATAATCTTGATGTCCTGGGTATAGTTGGAGCATACCTCGTCGAAGCCTGCGTTGTGAAGTGTGTAGCAGTCGCTGAACGAGATGACAGGATGAGTCTTGTCGCTCACGTTGAGGTTGAACTTACCGTTCATCATTGTGCCTCCATTGCCATCGTTGCGGAAGACATTAGCCGTACAGCCGTTCTGTGCATCAAGTCCGAACTCCATATAAGAGCTCATGTATGGGTCATCGGCAGGAATAAGCCATGACTGGAAACCCGGGTCCCAGTTGGGTGCCCAGTTAGCACTGCCGAACATAAGGTCGGTAGAACCAGAGCCATCGTTCTTCACATCGTCAGGAGAACCATACATCACCGGTCCTGAGCAACGGCCAATACCATAGTTGGCATTGCATGGTACCCACTTCTTCGACTTACCCACGCCACCGGCGAGGTTAGCCCATATCTCGTCGCTCAGCTGAGCGAAGTCGTTCTGGTCGATGCTAAACTGATATGGGTCGCCATACACCACTCCGGAGCGTGTCTCGGCACCGAGAGTAACCTCATAGTCGCCGGCGAAAGGCAAACCGATAGTGAGTTTCTGTTCCTGCGAACGTCCGTTGGGAGTTACCCACAACGGTGTGCAGCCCTTGAGCTTCGACTCGAGGGTCACATAGTTACCGTCGATCGTCACGGTATAGGCGTCCGGACATTTCAGGTCGTCGCTCGAATACTGAGCGGCACCGAATCCAAAGTCGTCCGGCGAACAGGCTGCCAGCATCATTGCGGCTCCTGCCATCATTGTATATATCTTTTTCAGTTTCATAAGAAATGAACTTTAATATCTTAATATTTAAATTTTTTAATTCTTTAATTTCTTAATAGAATTAAGACATCACCATCCGGCATTCTGAGTCAGCACGCCACCCGAGAGAGTAATCTGGGTATTAGGTATCTGCATCAATCCCTTCTTGGCTGTGAAGTTGTCAATCTTGAATGATGTGGTGGTCTCCACACCGCCGTTCATCACCTTAGCTCCGTTCTGAGCCTCAGCAATGGCACGTCCGGCGTATGCTCCGTCTTTCTCATAGCGCATGAGGTCCCAGAAGTGGATGCCCTCGAAGGCAAACTCGATGGCGCGCTCCTTGCGGATGTTCTCAATGCTATAAGAGAGTGACTCACCCGGGCAAGAACGCTGGTGAACCATGTTCAGACCGGTGTTGGTGCCTGTAAGCTCGGAGTGCATAAGGAGCACGTCGGCATAGCGCATCACTGTCCAATCTTGGTAATAGGTGATGTTCATGTGTTGCTCGCCAAGTTCGAAACCTACTTCCTGACGTGTTCCGTCGCTGAAGCACATCGGTGCATACTTGCGGGTGTAATAACCTGTGTATTCGTAAGTATCGTTGACATCAGCTGCAAATCCAGCGTCGGCACAGCTCCATACGCAAGTGCAGAAACGTGGGTCGTCCTTATAGGTGTCAACAAACTTCTGTGTCACTGAGCATGCTCCCCATCCAGAGGCGATATTCACACTCGTGGCACACTTGTTGCGCGGACCAAGATAAACCTGGAACACATTACCGTCGGCATTACCGTTGTAATCTGCAGTTGCAGAGAACTTGAGGTTGAGGATAACCTCCTTTGAGATGTCGCTCTGCCAATCCCCATTGTTGTAGTACTTACCCTTGAAGGTAGTATCCCAAGCATAGTTGGTGCCGTTGCTGGCATCCTTCGTACAAGCTGGCATGAAGAGGTCGGCATAGTTGGCTTCCAATTCATATCCGCCATTGTTAATGATGTCCTCAAGAGCGTCGATGGCCTCCTGCTTGGTGCAGCCCTCGTTCTCCTGTCCGTAGTAACCTGTATAATATAGGTATGCGCGAGCCATCAGAGCCTCGGCGGCATACTTGGTTATGCGTCCGTCGTTATTCTCGCGGTTCTCCAATGGGAATGCGTCGGCAGGGATATTGGCGGCAGCATATTTCAGGTCTTCAAATATCTGCTTATATACCTCAGAGGCTGCAGTACGCGGAAGATTCTCCTCGGTGGGCACAGTGATGAGAGGCACATCGCCAAACATACGGGCGAGGTCGAAATAGAGTATGGCACGCAGGGCGCGAGCCTGACCGATGATACGTCCGCGAGCGGTAAGGTCGCCACCCCAGTCGGCTGTCTCCTCTGCCTGAATCACCTTGTTGCAGCGGAAGATGGCTGCATAGTAGTTGATCCAGTCAGTGTTGAAGAGGTTATTATACGATGGAGCCACGGAGATGTCAAACTGGTCGAGCACGTTATTGTTCTTGGCATCCGAGAAACCGAGACCGCCGTGTGCCTGGTCGGAGGCAAACTCCGCCAGCATGTACATTCCGATTTCCTCGCTGCTTATGGTGCGCTGCCATCCGTCGTAACAGCCCACGAGAGCCATGTCGAGGGCTTCGGCGTTGCGATATGCTGTCTCGTCGTTCTGACTGGTCTTCGACTCTGTATCCATAGAGCATGATGTGACAGTCAATCCGGCTACAGCCAATGCGCTATATAAAAATATATGTCTTGTCTTCATAAGAACTTTAATTCTTTAATTTTTTAATTTCCGAAGAACTTTAATTCTTTAATCCTTTAATTCTTTAATTTCTAATCAAAGATTAGAACGCCACGTTCATACCCACGAGGAATGTGCGCGGATGGGGATAATATCCCATATCCACTCCCGAAACCCAAGAGTCGGAACTGTTGCCGTTGGTTCCGTTATACGAACCGATTTCGGGGTCCATTCCGTCATACTTAGTGAGTGTGAAGAGGTTCTGAGCCTGCACATAGAGACGGAGCTTGGAGATTCCCTTCCATGAGATGAGACGCTTGAAGTCATAACCCAAGGTGAGGTTCTGCAGACGGATGTAGTCGCCATCCTGCAGATAGAGGTCGGAGAACTGCCAGTTGCCCACGTCACCGTATGTCACGCGAGGAATCTTGTTGCTTGTTCCCTCACCTGTCCAGCGGTCGAGAATCTGACGGCTATAGTTGCCCTGTGATGAGTTGGGGTCACGATATGACTGTGCAATCTTGAATCCAGCTGCACCAGTGGCATTGGCACTGAGGTCGAAGCCCTTCCATGACAATGAGATATTGAATCCGAAGGTGTATTTAGGTAGTCCATTACCCAAATCTACCTTGTCGGCAGCATTAATCTGTCCGTCGTGGTTTACATCCACATACTTCACGTCGCCAGGCTGGACATTTGTCTGCAGCACACCGTTACCAGCTGCAATCCAATCGGTTATTTCCTGCTGGTTCTGGAAGATACCTGCTGTCTGATAGCCCCAGAAGTAACCGATGGCGTGTCCGTTCTCGGCACGATAGAACTCCTCGGCATTAGAGTAAATCTGGTTGGTGGCACCGTGGATGATACCGTCCTCTGTTGGTATGCTTCCCACCTCGTTGTGGTTGTAGGCGAAGTTGCCGCCAACGCTATATGAGAAGTCTTTACCTATATTGTCGTTCCATGTAAGACCGAGTTCGACACCGGTGTTCTTAACGTCACCGCCGTTGATCACAGGTCCTTGTGTTCCGGCTGTTGCCAATACAGGAGCCTGAACGAGCCAGTCCTTGGTATTCTTGACATACCAGTCGGCTGTCAACGACAGACGGCTCTGAAGGAAGCGTGCGTCGATACCTATGTTGACCTGCTCTGATGTCTCCCACTTCACGTTCTCGTTGGCAAGGCGTGAGGGATAAGAACCAGTTGACCAACCGCTCTGACCTGCTTGAGTACCAAAGTTGTAGTTGGTGTTGCTTGTCGTAACAGGAGCAAGATACTGATAGCAGTTGATGTTGGCATTACCCACCTGACCCCAGCTTGCACGCAGTTTCAGGAAGTCGAGCCATCCCTTGGTGCTCTTCATGAAGTCTTCCTCAGAGATTGTCCAACCTGCTGACACTGATGGGAAATAACCCCAACGATGTCCGGGAGCAAACTTTGACGACTCGTCGGCACGTATTGTGGCGTTGAGCATATAGCGGTCTTTCCACGACCATCCCAAACGTGCGAAGAGTGACATTCCGCGGGTCTCATCGTAGGGAGCGCCATTCACTTTCTTGTTGTCCGTTCCGTTAGTATTATTAAGGTACGCGTGCTCCCAATCACCGAATCCGGCGATGAGTCCGTCGTTGTAACCACCCGAGCTGCTGCCATTGTAGCGCGACCACTCCGAACCGATCAAAGCCGAGATGTCATGTCCACCCTTGATGGTGAAGTCATACTGGGCAGTGTTTGTCCATACCATCGACAATCCATGTCCATTGCTCTGGTTAACCTTGGTAAGAGTGTTGGCACTCTGCGGAGTGAACTGATATTCAGGAGTGAATGAGCGATAGTCTGACGTACCATAGCTGATACCATACACGGTCTTGATTTTCAGATTCTTAATCGGTTCAATCTGCATATACACATTGGCATCAAGTGTACCGCCCTTTGTCTGATTGTAGCGGTTGACCATCATGTTTCCGTAGGGATTGCCATCGTTTACGTTCCAGTCGGAATTGACTGTACCTGCATAGTCGCCATTGGCATCATAAACTGGATGAATGGGCGAAGAAGAGAAGGCACTGCGGAGGTTGTTGTTCCAGATATTACCAGTGCCCATACCACGTTGTGTCTTCCAAACGAAGCTCACGCGCTCGCCAATGGTAACAAGTCCGTCGTACATCTTGTGCTCTGAGTTGGCACGGAAATTGAAACGGCGGTAGTTGGATACATCTGAACCACCGATAACACCATCCTGACCGGTATATCCACCAGAGATAACGTAGGTTGAAACCTTCGAACCGCCAGTGAAGGCAAGACTGTGACTTGTGGTGAGTGCACCGTCTTCAATGGCCTGATCAATCCAGTCGGTGTCATACACATTGCCGTTGGCATCGTGGATAGAGTTGAGCGAAGCCCAGTCAACAGGCGACAGTTCACTGTTAAGGCGAGCCTCGTCCATGATGGTCATATACTCCTGGGCATTGAGCATGTTGAACTTGCGTCCCACGGTCTGCCATCCTACATATCCGTCGTATGTAATCTTGCTTGTGCCCTCCTTACCGCTCTTGGTGGTAACGAGAACGACACCATTGGCGGCCTGTGCTCCGTAGATAGCGGCAGAGGCAGCATCCTTCAGCACGTCGATACGCTCGATGTCTGCGGGGTTAAGGGTTGTGATGTCACCACCTATACCATCTATAAGGTAAAGAGGCTGTGAGTTGCCCACCGTACCGAGACCACGGATGGTGACACTCATCGAGGCACCGGGCTGACCTGATGTGGAAACGATGTTCACACCGGGAGTCTGACCCTGCATGGCTGCCAAGGGGTTGGTGGTGTTCAGCTTCTGGATGTCGTCACCCTTCAACTGTGTAGTGGCACCGGTGACGAGCTTTTTCTTCATCGTACCATAACCGATGACTACCACCTCCTCCAATGACTTCGAGTCTTCCTGCAACTGCACATTGATAGTGTTTGCAGCACCCACCTTCACCGATTTCGACACGAAACCGATGTAGGAGAAGACGATTGTCTGTCCGGGATTGGCATTGATTGAATACTTACCGTCGAAGTCGGTAATGGTTCCTGTTGAAGAACCCTCCACCTTGACGGTCACACCGATCAGCGGTTCATTGTCTGTGGCAGATGTCACGACACCCGTGACTGTCTTTGCCGACAATGCTGCTGAACCAAAGAATGACATGAGCGGCAAAGACAGAAGTATTGCCGTCAACATCATTTTACAAAACCAGATATTCTGGTTGTAACCGAGAGTTTGTTTACTCATTGCAACAATGGTTTTAGTTATACAATTTTGTTCTTTTTGGTTTGAATTCCGAGTGCAAAGATACAAAATAATACTAAAACCTAACTGCTAAAATGTTATTAAATGGTGATAATATGTAAAATCAGTGCTAAAATAGTACCAATTTATCAAAATAGATACATATTTACCAAAGTGTAAAAAATACACGTATTGTCACTTTTTCGCTGATGTCTGACGTATCACCAGTTTCTGGGGAACAATCTCCTTATATATCTTTTTGTCGCCATTGATAGATTTGAGCAGCAACTGGCATGCCTTTGCACCCATCTTGTGCGACTGGTCCTCGATAGCCGACATCTTGGGAGTGACATATGCGGCATGAAGGTCGTCGGTGAATCCGATGAGGGCTACATCCTCGGGGATTCTCAGTCCCAACTCCTTGATGGCAGTGAAGGCAGCGAAGGTGATAATATCGTTGAAGGCGAGGATGGCATCGGGGTGATCCTCACGACTCAGAAGTTTCTTCGTTGCATCGAGCGCCACCTGATAGTCTATCTTTCCGCAAGCCACCATATCGCGGTCTATCGGTATGCGATGCTCCCTGAGTGCTTCAAGATATCCATGCTTTCGCCTGCGCACCATATCGAGGTGATTAGGTCCGCCGATGAAGGCAATCCTCTTGCTACCTGTCTCGATAAGATGATTTGTTGCCATCTGAGCAGCCTCGTCTCCATTTGCAGTTACCGACGAGAATTTGTCGGTGAGACATGTTCTGCCAAAGAACACGAGTGGAATACCCATATCGGCAATTTCCTCAAAATGGGAATAGTCGGTGGTATCCTGAGCCAGACAAGCCACAATACCCTCCACATGCATACTGATGAAGTTGTCGATTGCCCGAGCCTCGATGACACAATCCTCATGACTATTGGCACTTATTATCGAATAACCAGCCATGGCGGCCTCGTCCTCGATACCGTCGAGCACGGCGGAATAGAAGTGAGTGACCAGGTTGGGCACGACAACACCGATAATCTTCGGAGCCTCGTGTCTCAAACCGCGCGCAAAGGGATTAGGCCTGTAGTTCAGTTTCTTTGCCAACTCCTTTACTCTTGTCTGCATCTCCTGTCCTATTTCCGGACTGTTTCTCAATGCACGACTTACGGTGGCGATACTGACTCCAAGCTCCTGTGCGAGGTCTTTCAATGATGTTCTGTGCCTTTTTACTTCCATATAATTCTTGTGGTTATCAATAATAAGTTGTGCAAAGATACAAATTTATCTTGAAAACGCAATCGTTTACGTGCAAAATTTAGCATTTTTTTGACTAATAAACGAAAAAATATGCGTACCTTTGCACTCGGAAATCAGAATGAGTAATGAATAGTTGATAATAAGTTAGTTAGAAAAAGTAAGCGAATAAGGGCTGTCGTGAGACAACCCTTATTTTTTAATTCTTTATTTTTTTAATTTTTTAATTTTTTAATTCTTTAATTCTTTAATTTCTAAATATCGCCCTGCGATATTTAGATATAGTATTCCGCCGAGTCGATAAGTCCCGCCCTTAGTGCATATTTCGTGGCCTCGTGCACGTTGTTCACCCCAAGTTTTCTGAATATGTTCTTGCGATGAGTGTTCACAGTGTGGAAACTCGAGAATCTCTTCTCGGCAATTTCCCTGGTAGTCATACCCATGGCGATGTCCTTGAGGATTTCTGTTTCGGTGGGCGTGAGTTTCACGTCTTCCGCCACTGTAGTTTCTTGTGGCGCAAGCATAATCTCCGTCATGCGCTGGCAGATATACCTGCGTCCGCGGGTGGCATACTGTATGCACTCCCTCACCTCATGAGCCGACGACTCCTTCAGCAGAATACTTATCCTGCTGCCCATGGCAATCACCCTGCGCACGAAGTCCTGCGACAGATCAACACTGAACAATATCCACTGCACACGGGTGAAGCGGTCGTAGAGTATCTGTAGATCCTCCACGTCATTCATGTCGAACATAGTATAGTCGAGCACTACAACCGCCTCGGGTTGCTGTTTCAACAGTTCCAAGAGTTCCGTCTTGTCCTCGGTGCGGACAAATTCCATTCCGTGGATTGTCTGTTCTGCCAGGAACTGTATTCCCGCCCTGGTGATGTCTTGATTGTCTGCTAATAAAATCGTCATTCTCTCAAAATTTGAATTGCGCCCTTATCCTCACACCCTGTTTGTGTACTGAGGGCATTGCGTTTGTATAGTTGAGTCGTCTCACGTATTCCACGTGCAAAAACGACAATATGTTATGTATTCCCACTGCTGCCTCTACGTATGGTTTGTCGTGTCCCCACCATGTCCTGAGACTCAGATACTCTCTCAGTTTCAGTCGGTTCACCCATGGTATGCGGTTCAGCAATCTTCCGTTGATGTCCCAGTCGAATATCGCACTGGCATATCTGTCGCTCATCATCTCCATGTTGTCGATGAGGGCAAAGGTGAGTGGTTGTGCAAAATAAGATATATTGGCAGCTGGCATAAACTGCAGAGGCCATGGTTTTCCGTCCCATTCCACTCCTGCCCTGATGTCGGTGTCGAGTGTGCCCCATGTCTTCAGCGGTGTCTTCTGTCTCCACCTCATCTCGGTGGTGTTGTATCTCCACTCGCCTCCCAACATTCCGTCGATACCCACGGCATGGCTCACCATCCATCCTTTATATTCGAGTGCGAAACGCAGTTCAGCTGTCTTTATCTTGTCAAATTCGAGCGACCCTCGTCCCTCGTATGTCTCGCGCTTCACTGCCGCCTGCAGTTTGAGTCCCGAGGGCATGGCATATTCGTATGCCAACTGCTGTCTGCTATATGCCATCATCTTCGAGTCATCGCCCCATTTCCATGCCGCAAAGAGATTATCCTTGTCGGTAGGCATCAGCGGGTCGGAGGGATAGCGTATGTCCTTTGCCGCCGAGAGCGAGAATCCATGACTTCTCACAGTGGCACTCCAATAGTCGGCCTTGCTGCGGAATCCATGCGCATAATAGCCTTCAAGCTGTATATGTCGGCTTAGGGCCTTGGTGGTGCGGCCGCCTAATCTTAATCTTAATCCATCTACGGAATTTCCGGATATTCCGGAAGTGATAGGCCCTATATCAAACTTGCTCGGCTTGCCTGTTTCGATGTAGTTATCCACAAGCAGTTTCGCAGCAGTGCCTATTGTGCGCAATGCAGGTGACGACTGCCACAGATTATCCACGAATATCCCCATGCGTTGCTCACTGAATGTGAGTCGCGCCCTTCGGTATTCATTCCAGAATGCGGCGTTGCGCTCTTTTGCCCTTCGCTCCTCGTTCTGCTTCAATCTGTTGCTGAAATATGCCGAGGGTATATGTTCGAATGAGTAACCCGAATGTCGTGTTGTGCGCAATATGACAGTCTTGGCAAACATGTCGGCGAGACTCATCTCTATCATCATGTCGTCGGAAGCAAGCACCATCTCGCCCGACGGCAATGCCTCAAACTCCTGCCATACCTTGATATTGTCGATATGATTCACTATGCTCTGCTTGGGCATGGTGAGCACCGCACGCCTCAACTGGTATGTCGTGTCGTCCATCACATATAGTTCGCCACTGAATCCCATATCCCTCTGATTGTCGGGACCGAAGGCGAGGTGTATGCATCTGTCCTGCCCCACCCTCACCGTATCCACGATGTGAAAGCGATAGAAGGCGATGGATCCCGAGGCTATCGGCGAGAGGAAATTCTGCTTCAGCAGACTTATATTGTCATCAAACAGGTTGACATCCGTGAAAAATTCTCTTAACATTCTCACCATCTGGTCGCCCGTTTGGAAGAGTTGGTCGATACCCTCCGACCTCTCACCTATTGTCACCACTTGATGGCGATTGGGCTTCTCATTGTAAAGACTTCGTGTCACAGTCTCCGACACCGTCACTGGCATAATCAGTTTATTGTTCTGCTCACATGGCTCGATATGATTGATGACACCAGGTATCTTCGACAGTGCGCCCTCAGTCAACTGTTGGGGAGTGACATCATTGAGGGCGAGCGTCAGTTTCTGATATGTATCGTATTTGCAGTAGGCTTTCTTAGTAGGATCGGTCATTCGCTTATGCCCTATCACCTTTTTCATCAGCTCCACTGCGGGATTGTTCTTGCGGCTATATGCCTCGCGCTTCTTGTCAATGGTAATACCTTCCAGTTGGTGTACGCGGTCATACCACTGTACACTGTCCTGTCTCTCCTGCGCCACACCCACCATGGGCAAAAGCGCAAGCATCACGGTTATCAACAATACACTATGTCGCAAAAACTTTAATTCTTTAATCCTTTAACTTTTTAATTTCTCACAGAGATCTCCGCACGTTCTTTCGTGAGATTTGTGCATATACACATACATCGCCATATACACCGTGATTTCCATTAAGGGATATATATAAGGTACGCCCGCGAGACAAGTGATGTAAATGATGATAGCTCGGGAATTGAATGTCAGCAGATTAGTGAACTTCATCAGAGGCAGCGAACCCTTGCGGAATTCGTCCCTCAGGCTCTGCGGCATCTGCTCGGCATCGGGATATTTCCTCTTCACCTCACGGAAGAAGGCCTGGAATTTCGGTGTGCGTTTCTCCTGACTGCGGCAATATGCGGCATAGTTCTTATAGAAGATTTTGCCGATGAAATTACCCGTCCATGTCAGTTCCTCATATTTCTTCATCTGTGTGGCAGAGTCGTCGAGTTCCGAGCCTTTCTTGCCCAAGAGGAAGTAGAGGTGAATCTGGCGATAGTAGTCGGCAAGCGACGATTGGGGAGAGTGGCACATAAATCCTGCATATATACAGATTGCCAATAGATAGAAACTCCATGTCACATCGCCAAGAAATGGAATAGGCTGATTCCACATTCTCACCACGATAGCCAAATATACGGCAAAGAACCACACGTCGCCCGAGAATCCGTCGAGCACACGTCCTACGAGTGTCTTCTTACCAGTGAGTCGGGCCAACTGTCCGTCGGTGGAGTCGCAGAAATTGGCAAACATCAGCAACAACACTCCCCATATATTAGATTCAATGTCTGAGTAGTGGAACATCCATCCGGCTCCCACTCCGAGGAATATCGACAATATGGTGATGGCGTTGGGATGCACGCCTAATTTCTCCCACATCAATGCGAAGGCCAATCCTATTGGCCTTGTGAAATGCACGTCAAGCCATTCCTCAGTGTCTTCCGACTTGAACGATGCCTTTAATAGCTCCGAAAAACTTCTTTTCATATCTTGTCTATTTTTATCCACAGATGTTTTTTTCCACAGATTTTATTTTGGCACGGAAATCCACAGCTTTTTCAAAGACACGGCTTAGCTCCACATTACTTTAATTTTTTAATCTTTTAATTTTTAATTCTTAATTCTTTATACGGCTTGCTTGCGCAAGTTCACAGCTTAATTAGTCCTCTGCGCTGACGAGCCGTGTCTATACTTCATAGTATAGCCATTTGCAAACAAAGCCATAAATCGCGCAGCCCAGCCGTGTCTTTTTTATAAAAAGCCGTGTTCATCCGTGCCTAAATTGACTTTCTTCATTCTTCATTTAAGAACTCCTCAGCCTTGGCAATATCACTCTTGTGATCGATGTCGAGTACCTTCGAGAACTTATACGCCTTGAGATTCTGTCCGTCCTTAATCAGCGCCCTCTGGAAGTTGCGCATTCGGCTCTCGCCTCGCTCCATACATCCGTTGAGCGTCTCTATCGCCTTGGGAGTCAATCCGTAGATGCCACCCGAGATAAATCGGCACGAGTCCGACTTGTCGAGGAATCCCTTTACGGTCATCTCCTCATCCACATCCACATACAACGGTTTCTCGTCGTCGATATAGTCGGTCACTCCCATCAGTCCGTCGGCCTCTCCCTCTTTGGTCAACCTCTGCAACTCCTCCACGTAGGCCTTAAACTCCTCCTCGCGGAAGATGGTATCTACAGTGGTGAGACAGAATGTGCCGTCGGAGAGATACTTACTGATTTCGTGGAAACTGTGCATCGAACTCGGTGTACTCTTCACCACAAACCTCAGTGGGATGGGTCTTCCCTTAAGTCCGTCACGCTGAATATCAATAAGGTGCCGAGGAACCAATGTGGTCATGTCATTGCATATCACCACAATTTCCTCGGCACCATTATCCATGAATATTCCGATAAGTCTGTCGATTAGAGCCTTGCCGCCCACCTCCACGAGTGGTTTCGGCAACTCTATTCCTTCGGCTGCCAGTCGGCTGCCTTCTCCTGCTGCTATAATAGCGTATTTCATATTTTATCAATTTTGGGTGCAAAATTAATAAAAAATAATGAAAACAGGAAAGATGTTTGTCTTTTTTTGCTATTTAGAGGCTTATTTATTTACTCAGCTCAATATTATAGTCACCCGAACCAGCCTTCGACTTGTCGAGACGGCCAGTGATATTGCCCTTCAGAGTGACATCGCCCGAACCGGCAATACTGCTCTCCACGTCGCGGCATTTGTCAAGCCCCACCTTGATGTCGCCCGAACCAATCAGCTGTATCTTAGTGCGCTCCACGTTCTTCTGCTTTACATCGATGTCGCCCGAACCAATCAACTTCAAACTCGATGTTATAGCATCCACATTCTTGAAATCCACGTCGCCCGAACCGTTGAGCTCCACCATCAGGTCGTCGCAGATAACATTTCCCTCGAAGTCAACATCACCCGAACCGTTAACCTGGATGTCCAGACGGTCGGTGTCAATCGGTCCCTTGCAGATGAAATCACCTGAACCGGCAAGTTCCACTCCCACGAGGTCAGGAGATGTGACATAAATCACAAGGTTCTTCCTGTCACTTCTGTTCTTGAAGATGTTAAACGAGATATTGCTCTTAAGACCGACCACCAACTTGTTTCCCTCAACCACTGTCTTGATTTTGTCGACATACTCCTTTGTTCCCTGCACAATCACCTCGTGCTTGTTGCCCTGCACGAATTTCACTGTCGGCGAGCCTTCAATCCTTACAGATATAAACTTGCCCACCTTGAGGTACTGCTTCACTATCTTTCCTTCCGTGACAACATATCTGTCGTTGTCCGTGGATATTGACGTTTTCAAACTGCCTGCCTCCGAACAAGAGGCTAATGTCATTGCAGTTCCGGCCGACATAGCCGCTACCATTGCCATTGTCATAAATGTAATCTTTTTCATATTCTTATTTAATTTTATTTGTATTAACTTGTCAACTCGTCAACATGTCAACTCGTCAACTAAATCTTCATTTCACACGTTTGACGCTACAACAAAGCTAAAAGTTGCAGCATTTAATGTTAAATAAAGCAAAAGATAAAGCTCCAATTGACAAAATATAAATTAAATGTATTAACTTTGCGCTAAAATTTAGACAAAACCTGTATGGCATACAAAATGATTGTGCTCGACCTCGACGGTACGCTGACCAACGAGAAAAAGGAAATAACACCTAAAACCTACGATGCTTTGATGAAGGCTCAGGATTTGGGGGTAAGGATTGTGTTGGCATCCGGACGTCCCACTTTCGGCATTATGCCCCTTGCACTACAGCTCAATCTCGCCAACCACGACGGATTTATCCTTGCATATAATGGTGGAAAGATTATCAGTTGCCGCACTGGCGAGACAATATATAATAAGGAATTAGAACCACATCTCGTGCCCATCCTCTATAAGGAAGCCATGGACGCAGGCATGGAGATACTCACCTATCAGGGCGAAGGCATTGCCGCCACCCGCAAGAACGACAAATATGTGCTCCACGAGGCATTCATCAACAAGATGCCCGTAGTGCAATATGACGACTTCCCGCATCAGGTGGAGTTCCCCATCAACAAATGCCTCATCGTGGGCGACCCCAAACCGCTCCACCAGCTCGAACTGAAGCTTGCCACAAGGATGCAGGGACGGATATTGGTATATCGATCTTCCGGCTTCTTCCTCGAGTGCGTGCCCATGGGCATCGAGAAGTCGCAGTCGCTCGCACGCCTCATCTCCACTCTCGGTATCACCCGCGAGGAGATGATAGCCATCGGCGACGGATACAACGACAAGGGCATGATAGAATATGCCGGACTCGGGGTGGCTATGGCCAATGCCTCGACCGAAGTGCAGGATGCCGCCGACTATATCACCTATTCCAACGAGGAAGACGGGGTGGCACACGTAGTAGAGAAATTTATCCTAAAGACATAAATTACAAACAATTTTAATAACAAAAAAAATTTTATGCAAAGTACTAACATTCCTCAAGTGAAACTCGGCATTATCGCTGTTAGCCGAGACTGTTTTCCAATCGCGCTTTCAACTCAGCGCCGTGAGAACATCGTGAAAGCCTATAAGGGCGACCTGTTCAACTGTCAGACAACAGTTGAGAACGAGAAAGATATGCTCAAGGCAGTGGCAGAAGTGAAGGAAGCCGGATGCAACGCACTCGTTGTATTCCTCGGCAACTTCGGTCCTGAGACTCCTGAGACTCTTATTGCAAAGAACTTCGACGGTCCCTGCATGTTTGTTGCAGCCGCTGAGGGCGACGGCGACATGATCAACGGTCGTGGCGACGCTTACTGCGGTATGCTCAACTGCTCATATAACCTTGGCATGCGCCACCTCAAGGGCTATATCCCCGAGTATCCCGTAGGTACTGCTGAGGAAGTGGCTCAGATGATGGCTGAGTTCGTTCCCGTAGCTCGCGTCATCCTCGGTCTGAAGGGCTTGAAGATTATCACCTTCGGTCCACGTCCTCAGGACTTCTTCGCCTGCA
>OBLI01000911.1_pt1 | contig 30604 bp, 35 predicted proteins | sample 1519701 | NCBI WGS metagenome assembly OBLI01 (sample SAMEA3663005, study PRJEB22513) | pig gut metagenome | biome: pig gut; feature: pig-associated habitat; material: faeces | place: France | collected 2012 | reverse complement strand
AAATTCCAAAAAATAATAAAAATAATAAAAATAGTTTTTGGTTTTCATTGAATAATTTTATATACTTAATTAGTATATTCCAAATGGAAGCCCTAATGTGTGGTTTTACGTTAAGAGGTGGAATTACAAAAGGCGAATTGTTTTTTAACGATATTTATACCTATGGACCTGCAATAATTAGAGCATACGATTTAGAATCTAAAAATGCAATTTATCCAAGAATAGTAATTGATCCATTGTTGATTGAAGATTATAAAAGCCTTAACATTGAAAGAATGTGTATATTAAAAGATTTCGATGATTTATTTTATATTGATTATTTAATAAAACTTTTTTCTGGAACTTGTAACTATACATTAGAAAATATAAGAAAAATGATTATGTATTTGTATCAGCAAAATAAAACACCGGCAATTACACAAAAATATAGTTGGCTTATTAACAAATTTAATAATTATTGTATAAATGATTTTTCTCAGTATTATATCGATTCAAAAAATTTGCCTAAATTAGTAATAAAAAATTAAGGTTAAGTAAGCATTAATAAATGGTATATTGTATGAAATAAAAAGATTCCCAAATTTTCGGCATTCTTTCTGACTTAAATTTCAAATGTCTCATTGCCGAACGTAATCAATTCATCCGTTCAAAGGTAAACAAACTCTAAAACACAGCCACAATCTATCTTTGAAACCATGAAAAACGTTGCCGAGGCCTGAGTACAAAATGGGACTTCTGGAGTACTTTGAAAACGGATAGTGTGGTTTTTCCCGACCGATAAAACTCGCTCGTACAGCCTCATTTCACAAAAAATATCACACTTCCTGTTATAACCAATTTACTCGTTAAATTACAAGTTACACGAGCTGTACGGTGATGCGTACCCCTAGTGGGTAGAACTCAGATTGTTGCGAAAGACATGAGCAACAATTCCGAGAGCTAGGATGTCTTCCGCTTACAAAAAAATAGAGAGTCAATTTATTGACTCTCTATGGAGCGGAAGACGAGACTCGAACTCGCGACAGCCTGCTTGGAAGGCAGACGCTCTACCAACTGAGCTACTTCCGCAAATATATTTAATTTTACAAATTGATTCTACTATAAACTATTTTGAAAATCAAGAAGTTTTTATTTTCTTTCTTCTAATTCTTTAGTATTAGTGAAAAATACTCCTTTGGATATAGTCAAATTTATCCTTACGAATGGTGCAAAAATATGCCATGACCGCTTATTATATTAATGTAAGTTCAGGTTGTCCAAGCACTTTTTCGGGGTTGCGACAAGATTTTTTCTTTTAGCGGTTTGGTTTAAAACGATTTGAACTTACGCTTTATTTCAGAAAATTTTTCATGTTTTATAACTTCCGGTTTGTATTGCGCAAATATTGCAACACAAACCTTTTTATTTTATAATCACTCCTGTAGATAAGATAGGAGTTAAATTTATGACAACTGAAGTTAGAGCTAGTCACATTCTTGTTAAAACAGAGCAAGAGGCTAAAGACTTGTACAATGAAATCAAAAACGGCAAATCTTTTGCTGAAGTTGCCCAAGAAAAATCACTTTGTCCATCAGGTCAAAATGGTGGTGATTTGGGATTCTTTGGTAAAGGTATGATGGTAAAGCCATTTGAAGATGCTGCATTCGCGCTTGAAGTGGGTGAGTTATCTCAACCTGTTGAAACTCAATTCGGATGGCACTTAATTGAAGTTACAGGAAAACACTAAGATGGATTCAATCGCGGTAATAAGAAATTTCATGGTCGAAAATGGGCTATGTTATCTTTTAGTTAATTCAACGAACGAATTTTTGGTAGAGTATAATACTTTAGAAGAAAATTCGCGATACAAATTGACCGGCTTTTCAGGTTCTACGGGCGAAGCTTTGGTTACACCTGATAAGATTTATTTGTTTGTAGATGGTAGATATCATATACAGGCCGATAATGAGGTCGACCATGAAAAAGTTACCGTGGTAAAACTTCAAACAGGACAAAAATATCTTGACGAATTGGTAAATTTAATTCCTGAAAATGAAATTTTAGGTATTTTTGCGAAGAAAAATTCTCAAAAAAAATATGAAATTTTGAGTCAAAAAAGACAGATAAAATTGCTAAATTTTGACCCTATTGATAGCAAAAATATACCAAATTATGAAGATAAAAATGTCAAAATTGATATCAAATATACCGGTTTGTCTGTTGATGAAAAAATATTAAAAATTTCATCAAAATTATCTGAAGATGAAGCTTTTTATGTTACTGATTTGGACGAGGTTTCATATCTATTCAATATGCGAAATTTTTCTCAAAAATTTTCAGCAAAAATTAGGGCAAAAGCTTTAATATTTAAAGATAAATTTGAGTTATTTACTCAAGGAAATTTATTAAAACTTGAGCAAATTTTAAAAGAAATTAATAAAAAAGTTTATGTTGATAAAAATTCAATAAATGCGTATGATTTTGAACTTTTGAAAAATAAGGCTTGTGAGATTAAAGAAAATCCGATTGCTGAAATGAAGGCTCAGAAAAATGATGCTGAACTCAGTCATTTAATTGATGCTTTTAAGCGTACAGATAAGGCAGTTTCGGCAACAAGAGATTATATTTATGAGAACGACAACCTTTCAGAATATGATATTGCAAAATATTTAGAAGAGCAGTTCAAGGCGCAAGGGGCAATTGGGTTGAGCTTTAATTCAATTGTTGCGAAGGATAAAAATTCAGCCTTAGCTCATTATTCAAAATCGTCAAAAGATGAAATTGTCAAGGATGGAAGTCTTGTTTTGATTGATTGCGGAGGGTATTTTGAAGGTGGTTTGGCAACAGATATTACGAGAGTTTTTGTAAAAGGAGAACCGTCAAAACTCCACAAAAAGATTTATACAACAGTGTTGAAGGCTTTTCTCAATTCTTATAATTATGCAAAAATTCATTTGAAAAGACCTTTGATAGGCTATGATGTGGCAAAATCAGCTCATGAGTTTTTTGACAGTCAAGATGTTGATGGATTTATTTTTAATCATGGCTTAGGGCATGGTATTGGGATAAATGTTCATGAATATCCACCAAATTTAAGTATTGGAGAACTAGCCAAGGTCGAAATAAAAAATGGTATGTGCTTTTCAATTGAGCCTGGGTTATACAGAGAGGGCTATTTTGGTGTAAGGCTAGAAAATTCGTGTTATTTCAAGGATAACGATATTCATTCTTTTGTGCATATGAATTATGAGAAAAAGCTCATTGATTTTGAAATGCTGACAGAACAAGAAAAACTTTGGCTAGAAGATTTTGAGGTTAAATAATGGAAATAACTAGTGTAAATAATGATTTGGTTAAAGAAACAGCCAAACTTCAACAAAAAAAATATAGAAACCAAAGTGGAAAATTTTTGTTAGAAGGTTACAAAGCCATTCGAGAGGCTTTTGATTGTGGTATTGTACTTGATAGAGTTTTTGTTGATAAAAAACATTTGAGTGAGTATTCGTTTGCAGGTAGTGCAATTATTGAAACAACGGATGCTGTTTTGAAGAAACTTTCAACAACAGATTCAGCACCTGAAGCTGTTGCTATTGGTGTTCAAAAAGAGTATGATAAAAGGTTATTGAACTCTTCAAAAAAAGTTGTTTTGCTTGAAAATATTAAAGATTTAGGTAATTTAGGAACAATCATACGTTCGTCTTTGGCATTTGGGGCGGATGCAATTATTCTGTATGGTGATAGTGTTGATATTTACAATCCGAAATGTGTCAGGGCATCTGTTGGAAATTTGTGGAAATTGCCGATTTTTCACTTCAAAACAGTTGAAGAATTAAAAGATAATTTTTCTAATTTTGAACGTGTCGCAACTCTTCCGCGCAGTAATAATTTATTAAAAACATACAAGGCAAAACTTCCGATTCTTGTGATGTTTGGAAGTGAGGCGGATGGTTTATCTGGTGATTTAATTAATTTTGCGACTGATTCTGTTAAAATAGAGATGGCGAAAACTGTTGAATCGTTGAATTTGGCGACTTCTGTTTCTGTTATTTTATATCAGTTGTTTGTTGATTAAAAATGTGGTAAGATTTGGTTTTCCTGTTATAATTTTTGAAATAGCATAGGAGGTTATTATGAAGAAATTATTGTTGGTTTTAGGTTTGATTGTATTGACAGCTAACAGCGTTTTTGCGATTGATTTTGATAACATTCGCAAAAATACTGCCAAAACTGTTAATGAACAAGTTAATTTAATTACTGCAATAAATGCAAAACAATTGCAGGATGAAAGAGATTTCAAAAAGTCTTTGAGCTCTGAAAAATGCCGTATGTTGGCTCATTACTTGTTAGTGGCTGATGATATTAAAACATATAACAATGGTGGAGATTCTTATTATAAAGCTGCAGTGAACTTAATTCAAAAAGGTCAAAGTGCAGGAAATTCAAATTATAATTATGCTAAAAAGGCAAAAGTTTTTGCAGATGAGATGGCAAGTGTTGCAAGTAAAAATTCAAAACTTCCAAATGCTGATGAGTTTGAAGTGAAGAAAATTACTGTAACAGATGAAACATGGGCAGTTTTAGATAAAGATTTGAAAAAAATGATTATGTTTTTAAATACATACTAGAAAGAATATTGTAAAATAATAAAAAAGACCGACACAAAACTGCAGGTGTTCGGTCTTTTTTATTTGATTAATTTGTCCATCCAGTTCTCAATCCAAGAAGGTTTCATTGGAGGAATATCTTTGTCGGCTTTTGGTAATTTTGAAATCATTTCAAAAGAATCAATTTCTGTGTCATCCCCAAAAAGACTTTTTGAAAATTCTTCTTTTTTCTTCTTGCCGCGCATCATATAGCCTGTATTGCCGCCTGAACCTCCGTCATTGTTCATGCTTGCTGCTGCCTTGATTACCGGTTGAGCTCTGCCTATGTTTACATCAAAACTCATTTTTCTGATTCCTTATATTTTTCCCTTATATATATAAAGTATATTTTTCTAAATTTTTGTTACAAAATGAGTGAAAATTTTACAAAAGTTTATATTTTTAGATGGTGTAAAATCTACACTATCAGGTGAAAATCAGGATATATTACTTTTTGTAAAAGTTTTTAAAAGTACAGAAATTTCAATAAAAAATATACGTTAATATATAAAAGAGAGAATTTGAGGTTTTCTATGTCAATTGCGATAAATGCAGATTTATCATATATCCAAAGACGGTTGAATATTCCTGAAATCAGGATGCAGACCTATGAAAACATGACTGTTGATGAGATTGTCAAAGCTGAGGCTGCGGCAGGAAATCAGGAGGCTATTCAATTAGCTGCGGATATGTTTACTGATGTAAATATGTTGACCGAACTCTTTCAACTTGCCGACCCGGAAAATAAATTGACAATTATGCAGGCAATGACATCTTCTCAACTTGAAAAACTTGTTCCAATGCTAGAACAAGACGATTTAGTACAGGGTTTGAATTACTTTACTCAAGATAGTTTACTTGAATTGATGAAACATATTCCAAAAGAAGAACTTGTAAAAACTGTTATGGAGATGTTTTCACAAGAGCAAGTAATTGAATTTATGCCGGAAAAAGAACTTGATAATGTTTTGACCGATTTTGACACGGATAAAGAACGAATTTTGGAAAACTTGAAATCTATTCCTGAGATGTATTTACAACAAATTGTTGAAAGTATTACAGGGGAAGAGGCTCAAGGGAATTCAAATGAATTGATTCTTCAAATCGGACAATTTGGTGATCAAGATTATAAAAATGCCATAACGAATTTGCAGCCTGCACAAAAGCGTGAATTGACATATCTTATGACAAATCAAGAGCCAAAATTGTTTGAAAAATTTAGTACAGATGCTTATACGCATATCATAAATCGAGAACGCGATAAGGAAGATACAGTAAAGGCAATGAGGGTAATTAAGCCTGAATATTTGCAAAAAATGATTACTCAACTTCCGCAGGATTTGTTGTCTATTGTAACGACTCAAATTGATACAGAAAAATTTGCCGATTCTTTGATTAACAAATTCCCTGAATTGTTGGCGCAATTTGTTGCTGCAGGATAGTAATTTAATGTCGTTATCTAAGTCAAACACGTTGGCAAGATTTTTAATCCTTTCAGGATGATATTTTCTGTATTCTTCTATTTGTTACAAATGTTACATATAAGTTGAAATTATACTATGTCCGTAATACGATAAATAAACGAGTGTAGATAGTACAATATTGGATTTATGTTATGGCGCTAAATTTTCAAGAACTAGTTTTTAATTTACAAAAATTTTGGTCAGATTACGGTTGTATAATTCAACAACCTTATGACATTGAAAAAGGTGCATCTACAATGAACCCTGCGACTTTTTTGCGTTCATTGGGACCTGAACCTTGGAACACTGCAATGATTGAGCCTTGCAGAAGACCGACCGATGCTCGTTATGGTGAAAACCCTAACAGATTAGGTCACTATTTTCAATTTCAAGTTATCTTGAAACCATCACCAGATAATGCTCAAGAACTCTATTTAAAGAGTTTGGAGGCTATGGGGATTGATTTAACTCAGCATGATGTGAGATTTGTAGAAGATAACTGGGAATCTCCAACATTAGGTGCTGCCGGTGTTGGTTGGGAAGTGTGGCTTGATGGTATGGAAATTACTCAATTTACATATTTTCAGCAAGTCGGTGGTGTCGAAATTAAACCTGTGGCACTTGAGTTGACTTATGGGTTGGAACGTATTGCAATGTATCTTCAAAATAAAGAATCTGTATACGATATTATGTGGAATGATACGTTAAAATACGGCGATATTTATTTACAAAATGAAATCGAACAATCAAAATATAATTTTGAAGTTTCTGATACAGATTCATTGTTTACAATGTTTGATTTATATCAAAAAGAAGTTGATAATTGTTTGAAATCAAAGTTGGTTTTACCTGCTTATGATTATGTTTTGAAGTGTTCTCATACTTTCAACTTGCTTGATGCGCATGGTGTAATCAGTAAAGACGAAAGAAACAACTTCATAGGTAGAGTCAGAACGATGGCATCTGCTGTAGCAAGATTATATGTAGAACAAAGAGAGGCAATGGGATTCCCTCTTTGCCAAAAAGAAAAAGCACTTGTGTAAATTTGCACATTGATAGTGGAAGTAGTAGTAGCATTTTTGCTATGCAATTATAAGGAAAATAAATGGCTGAGAAATTTAACAGAGCGACATTTACCAGAAGTTTTTTGAGAAATATTACAAGGATTAAAGCTCCTGATGAAATGCTTGCTGAAGCAAAGGCTCAAGGGTTGGAAAAAACTTTGGGTGTTGTTGATTTGATTGTATTAGGTGTAGGTGCAATTATTGGTTCAGGTATTTTTGCCGTTGTCGGTATTGCCGCAGCTGGTGGAGCTGATGGTTCTTCTGTCGGAGCAGGGCCTGCGCTTGTTGTATCAATGATTATTGCCGCAATTGCCTGTATTTTTTCAGCTTTATGCTATTCAGAATTTGCAACAATGATTCCTGTTGCAGGTGGTGCTTATACTTATACCTTTGCAACATTGGGTGAATTTGCCGCTTGGATGGTAGGTTGGGTTTTGATGCTTGAATATGCAATTGGGTTTATTGCTGTTGCGTGTGCTTGGTCAAACCATTTTGTACAGTTTATGGCAGGTTTTGACAAAGTTTTGCCTGCTTGGCTTGCTCATCCGCCTGTTTGGTTGACTAATGATGTGTTTTCAGTAGGTAAACTTGTTTCAGAAAACCCTGATATACATGTTCCAACACTTTTTGGTATGCCGATTTGTATAAATTTACCTGCGATTTTGATTGTGTTGTTAATTACAGCAATCTTGGTTAAAGGTACAAAAGATTCGGCTAAAATGGCAGGTTTAATGGTATTTATCAAACTTGCGGTTATCGGTTTGTTTATTTTAGCTGGTGCGTTTTTTGTCAGACCTGAAAACTGGACACCATTTGCTCCACACGGTGCAGAAGGTATCTTTGCTGGTGCGTTTTTAATATTCTTTGCTTATATCGGATTTGATGCTTTGGCAACTGCTGCCGAAGAATGCAAAAATCCGCAAAAAGATTTGCCAATAGGTATTATTGGTTCTTTGGTAATAACAACTATAGTATATGTATTGGTTGCGCTTGTATTGACAGGTATGCAAAATACAAGTGGTCCAGTTCCGCTAGACTTTTTGAAAGCTCCAATGGCATATTGTATGATGCAGGCTAAACAAAATTGGGCTGCTGGACTGATTTCTGTTGGTTCACTTGCTGGTTTGACTTCTGTGTTATTGGTTTTGGAAATGGCAGCAACAAGAATATTGTTTGCTATGAGTCGTGACCACTTCATTTCAAAACGATTCCAAAAGCTAGACCCTAAATATAAAACTCCGGCATTGTTGACTTGGACAGTTGGAATATTGGCAGTAGTTGGTATTTTGACATTGAATTTGGATGTTGCAGCAGAACTTTGTAACTACGGTACATTTACGTCATTCATTATTGTTTGTGTTGCTGTTTTGATTTTGCGTCACACTGACCCAAAAAGACCAAGACCGTTTAAAGTTCCTTTTTCACCTGTGACACCGGCTTTGGGTATAATTTGTTGCGGTGGTTTGATGATTTATAAATCATCTCAAGCTGGCAGTTCCGCATTGTTGTTCCCTGTTTGGTTAGGCGTTGGTGCAATTATATATTTACTATACGGATTTATCAAAAACAGAAACAATGAAAACAGAATACATAAAGAAATAGTACATGGAACGAGTGAAAATTAGGACTATGGATTTAAAACAGATTAGCCGAAATATATTTAAAAAGAAAAGTATGGACGACTTGCTTAATACAAGTAAGCGTTCAGAGTTAAAAAAGACTTTAAATGTTTTTGACCTTATAATCATTGGTATAGGAGCAGTTGTCGGTACCGGAATTTTTACAATCATCGGTACTGCAATTACTGGTAGTGCAGAAAGTGCAGGAGCAGGGCCGGCTATTGTAATATCAATGGTTTTGGCTGCTGTTGCGTGTGTATTTTCGGCGCTTTGTTATTCCGAAATTGCAGCTATGATTCCTGTGGCAGGTAGTGCGTATACTTATACCTATGCTACAATGGGCGAATTTATGGCATGGATGGTTGGTTGGATTTTGATGCTGGAATACGCAATTGGTAATATCACTGTAGCAAGTGCATGGACAGGGTATTTTATCCAATTTTTAAAAGGTTTCAAACAGTATTTACCTGATTTTATTGTAAATTTCCCTTTGTGGTTAAGATATGATTATCGAACAATGGTTACTTTATGTAATAACAATAACTGGGATATCCATGACAAAGTTCCGTATTTGTTCGGACATATTCCTTTTGCGGTGAATCTACCTGCTGTTGCTATCGTTTTGGCTTTGACATTGTTGCTAATTAGAGGTGTAAAAGAATCAACTCGTGTTGCAAGTATCATGGTCGGTGTTAACATGTTCATGATTTTGTCATTTATTGTAGTTGGCGCATTTTATGTAAAACCTGAGCACTGGACTCCGTTTTTCCCACAAGACCCATCAGGTGTTATCATGGGTGCATTTTTGATATTCTTTGCTTATATTGGATTTGATGCGATTTCAACAACCGCAGAAGAAACAGAAAATCCGCAAAGAGATTTGCCTGTTGCGATTTTGGGAACTCTTGTTATTTGTACAATTTTGTATGTATGTGTAGCTCTTGTATTGACAGGTATTGTTCCTATTGAAAGAATCGATATCCAAGCTCCAATTGCACATGCAATGAGTTTTGTCGGCAAAAATTGGTTTGCAGGTTTGATTTCTGTTGGTGCGTTATGTGCTTTGACTTCTGTATTGTTAATTTATCAGTTGGGAACAACAAGAATTTTATATGCAATCAGTCGTGACAGATTTTTACCAAAATCTTGGAGATTGATTCACAAGAAATATAGAACTCCACATGTTATGACTTGGATTTCTGGTATCGTTGTTATTGTTTGCGGATTGTTTATGGATTTGAATATTTCTGCAGCATTGTGTAACTTTGGGACATTTACTTCATTTGTAATTATCTGTTTGGCAGTTTTGATTTTGCGCAAAACTGCTCCTGATAGGCACAGACCATTTAAAGTGCCGTTCTGCCCTTGGTTTCCACTACTTGGAATCTTGATTTGCGGGATATTAATCGCATACTCTTTGAAAACATTAAAAACTTCATCAGGATATTTCTTGATTTGGTTGTTGGTTGGTGTATTGATTTATGCATTTTACGGCTACAAACAAAAAAGATTAGAAGAACGTGGTAGAATAATTCGCAAAGCTCCTAAAGAATAAGAATTAAAGGTTTTTGTCTTTAAAAATTATTTCATAACCTAGAGTATCTGCGATGTCCGCAATTTCGGAGAATTTGATAGTTTCTTTTTTTAATTTTGCATAAAAATTGGAGTAACAGTCGCTTGCTCCTTTTTGTGTTGCGAGTTTTGCGACCAGTTTTCTTAGTGAAGTACCTTTGCAAACGGTTAGAGTTTTTATAAAATCAATTATTTTAATATTTTCAAACTTATAGTCCATTTATTTATGTTAATCTCTCTTTTAGTCAAACTCAAGGATGTTGACATATTATAGTCAATTAACTATAATTATCATGTTTTGCGCTATAATTTATTTTGTTTTAACTATAAGAGAAAGGTTTGATATGTATAACAAAAGATGGTCTAATTTAAAACGAAGATTTATCCTATCAGAAGTTGTTACGAATGTAAATTCGCAACAAACTAAAGTGAAATTTGGTTTTACATTAGCAGAGGTATTAATTACCCTTGGAATAATCGGTGTTGTTGCGGCAATGACAATACCAAATTTAATAGCTACTCATCAGAAAAAACAAACTGTAGTAAAACTACAAAAGGCTATTTCTGTTATGAATCAGGCTTATCGTTTAGCTTATGATGATGTTGGTGAAGTTACGGCAGAAGAAGCACGTGCGTTGGGTGCACAAAATTATTTTGACAAATTTTGGGCGCCGTATATAAAAGTACAGTCACTTTGTAGTGTTGAAGGGTGTGGCTATGGCGCATATCCGCAATGGAAAATGACAAATGGCTCGCCTTATGGACTTGCTGTCCATACAAGTGATGCCAGAGTCGCTTTTACATCTATGGATGGCTTTTTCTATATTGTTGTGACATATACTGGTGGCAGCGACGATTCTACAGTTACGGTAAATTCGGTTTATGTAGACATAAATGGTACAGCTAAACCAAACACTATGGGGAAAGATATTTTTATGTTAGAACGAAAAATTGATGGTGAAAAAGGCGGAGTAGTAGTGCCTGCATATTCTTCATTTACGAATGCACAAGTTGATAGAAATTGCTCAAAATCAGGTACCGGAGAATGTTGTGCCGAAAAAATAAAACGTGCAGGTTGGCGAATTGATAAAAGTTATCCTTGGAAATAATTACAACAAAAAGCAGCTCTCAAACGAGGGCTGCAATTGTTTATCCCAAATCTTTTCGCCTTTTTCCTTACCGCTGATTAACTCAACAATGATTCCAACAGATTAGCATTTTGCAATGCGCCTGTAGATTCTTTGATTTTTTGTTTGTAAATGTAGGTTCTTAATGCCTCACGAATTAATTCACTTCTAGAACGATTTTCACCATCTGCAACTTGGTCAATTCTGTTCAAAAATTCTTCGGGCATTGAAATTAATACTCTCGCCATATATTCTCCTTTTTGCTAATCTAGTCGCTCATTGCTTACATATATATAAAAAATTTGAGTATATAAAAAGTGCTATTTTTTATCTATAAAATATATACTAATTTTTTAAACCCTTGCCCAGTCTGCGTTTTGCATGATAATTCATCTTAATAAAACTTAATATATAGCAAAGTGTTGGTATTTTTAACGAGCATGGCATGCTCAAAATTTGAAAAAAGGATAGTAAAAAAATATTGTCATTCTTGAATTATTAAAAATTCCGCGCCATTACCCTTGCATTTGGTCGTAGACTCTGCGGACTTCTTTGATATCCTGCCACATAAGCCATTTTGGTGAACCTTTTTCTCGGCTGTCATTTCTCAATAAATACGATGGGTGAAAAATTGGCATCATTTTGCTAAAATTAGGTCCTTCAAACCATTTTCCGCGAAGTTTTGTAATTCCAAGTTTTGTGTCAATAAAAGATTGCACCGCAACTCTTCCACAAAGCAAAATTATACGTGGTTTTAGAGTTTCAATTTGAGCATTTAAATACTCCCAACAAGCTGCTTTTTCTTCCGGTAGAGGGTCACGATTTTCAGGTGGACGGCATTTTAGGGTATTACAAATATAGATATTTTCTTTTCTTGAAAATCCGACACAACCCAATATTTTATCTAAAAGTTGTCCGGCTTTCCCTACAAAAGGTTCACCTCTCATATCTTCATAATACCCTGGAGCTTCACCGATGAGCATTAATTTAGAATTTGGAACACCTGCTGAAAATACCGAATTTGTCCGAGTTTGGCACAGTGAACATTTGTTACAGTGCAAACATTTTTGTCTAACTTCTTCAAGTTTTTCATCAAATTCGGTTGTCATTAGTTATGCCTCGTCTGGAACTAGAACAGAAATAACAGCATTGTCAATTGATAAATATTTGCGAATAGTTTCTTCCAAATCCTCAATTGTGATACTGTCTAGGTCGCTCAAATAATCCTCTATTAATTTTAAGTCATCGCAAACTGTCATATAATAACCGATAGTTTCGCCAATTTCAGATACGGTTTCTGCAGCAAAAGCAAAACGCGATTTTGTACGTTTTTTAGCTTTTGCAAGTTCTTCTTCTGTAATTCTTTCTGTCAAAAGTTTTGATAATTCTTCTTTTACAAGTTTAATCGCTTTGTCTTTTGCATCAGGTCTAAAGTTTGCCTGAATAAAGAAATTGTTGCCATCTTTAAATTGATAATGTTCAGAATCTATCATATTAAAGATTTTGTCAGGCAATTTTTCTACTAAATTTTGTTGCAAACGAGAACTAGAGCCATCTCCAAAAATTATGCTGATTAAATCAAGACAAATAGATGCTTTTAATTCTCTAGCCATAGGTCCGAGCCAACCAAACATCAAATATGATGTGTTTACGTTAGCTTTTGTTTCCACATATTTTGTTTCAGATACAGGCAAATCGATTGCATTTACATGATTCTCGCCTTGAGTTCTGTTTGGAAAATCGAATTTTTCGCAAAGAGTTTTTAATACTTGCTCGTGGTCAAAATCTCCAACGATAATCGTTGTAACGTTCTTCGGAGTATAGTATTTTCGATAATAGTTATCAATATCTTCCCTTGTTAATTGCGAAATAATTTCAGGAGTACCGATTACATCACGTTTATATGGGTGATTTGTGTACATGTTTTTGTTGCAAACATTGTAAACTTTTGTCCAAGGTTGGTCTTTCCTCATTCTGATTTCTTCAATAACAACGTGCCGTTCGCGTTTGTCTGTCACTGAGTGGTCGTTTATATCAAACGGTGCACCAAGTTCTTCAGCTGGGAAAATAGGATTCATCATCATATCGGCATGCAAATCAACCGCTAAGTCAAAATCCTTGTTATCAATGCCTTTTGGTAATGTTACATAGAAAAATGTATAATCTTTCCAAGTTGCAGCATTGACGATTGCACCTTTTGACTCTAACATTCGGTCAAATTCACCAACTTTGTATGTGTTTGTGCCTTTGAACATCAAATGTTCAAGGAAGTGTGAAATGCCGTTATTGTCATTGTTTTCATTTATAGAACCTGTTTTGACCCAAGATGACACATTGACCATATCTCCTTCTTTGTGAGCCAAGACAATTTTATGACCATTATCTCTTTCGTAAATTTCTACCTCTTTTGTTAAAAACGGATATTTCACTAAAGTTTTATTCATTAATATTTTCCTCGCTAAATACGTGTATGTCGGCAAATTTTTATACTGGTGCGCCAATGATAAAACAATTATAGCATAATATGAGGTTAGATATCAATGACTATTTCCAAGGGTAACTTTTTTTATCGATGTGTTAAGCTGTATGTTTATTATATAATTTTAATATGAATAATGTTATTGATAGAATTAAGGGAATTGTTGTCGTTTCAGTTCAGGCTATGCCATCAGAACCATTGTATGCAGAAAGCTGTATGACAGCTATGATGAAATCTGTTGTCAACGGTGGTGCAGGTGCTTTGCGTGTGGCAGGGGTTAGAGACGTCAAAATCGCAAAAAAACTTTTCACGTTGCCGGTAATTGGGTTGACTAAGCCAAACGTGATACCAAAGAATTACAAGGAAATAGTTTATATTACACCGACAGTAAAAGATGTGATTGACCTTGTGCAAGCAGGTGCAGACATTATTGCGACTGATGCAACACAGCGTCCGAGACCAAATGGAGAAAAACTTGCAGATTTATTCAAGTATGTTCATATTAATAATAGAATTGCAATGGCTGATATTTCAACACTGGAAGAAGGTATCAAGGCAAAAGAAGCTGGTGCAGATATTTTGTCTACAACCCTTGCCGGTTATACTTTAGAGTCTGTCAATTCACCTTCTAAAGAACCTGATTTCGAGTTATTGAAACAACTTGTTGAGACAACAAAAATGCCTGTGGTTTTGGAAGGTAGAATTTGGGAGCCTGAACAAGTTAATAAAGCCTTTGAGCTTGGTGCACACTGTGTTGTTATAGGTTCAGCTATCACAAGACCACAATTAATTACTAAAAGATTTGTATTTAGGAATAAATAGACTAATGAAAATACCATCAATAAAATTTTTGTCACCATTAGATAGAGCAAAAAATTTGCTTGCAGTAATGGAACAAGTTGAAAAACAAAAGAAACTGCCTGATTATGACAGAAAAGTAAGACTGTTAGGCAGAGAATATACTGTGCGTGAAGTTCGTTCAATGTACAAGTTTTGCAGGCAAGCAATGGATGGAGTCCAAGACAGTTTTGAAAAAGGAGTTAATAAATAATGAAAAAAGCTTTAGCAATAGATGTTGGTGGTACAAAAATATATTGTGCCATTCTTGATGAAAACGGAAATTTCTTAACTGAAATAGAAAAACATTCAACACCGAGCACTTTTGATGAAATTCGAGAAACTTTCAAATCAATAATCAAAAAGCATGAAAAAGATGTTGATATCGTTGCATTTTCGACTTGTGGTGCTGTTAATAATCAGAACACTGGAATTTTAGGTTCAACTGGGAATATTGCTAAAGAATATCCGACAATGGACTTTTTATCGTTATCAGAAAAACCTGTATTTGTGGAAAATGATGCAAATTGTGCAGCTTGGGCTGAGCATGAAATCGGAGCATCAAAAGGTTGCCCTGATTCAATTATGTTGACACTTGGAACAGGTGTTGGTGGTGGTATTATCCTAAATAACAAATTATTTAAGGGTAAAAACGGTGCAGCAGGCGAAATGCATTTTAAAATGTATTCTGATAAAAGACGTCCTTGTACTTGTGGCTCTTGGGATTGCTTTGAGGCTTATGCATCTGGTCATGGGTTGAAGAAAACTGCTGAAGAAATGTTAAATAATAAAGATGTGACAACTTATGATGTTATTGATGGTGTAAATTCAGGTGATGAAAAGATGACAGCTGTTTTTAATCGTTGGCAGGAAGATATTACAAATGGAATTATCGGACTTGCAAATATTTTTGATCCTGATTGTTTTGTATTATCAGGTTCTATGGCTCAATTTGTCGATACTGATGAAGTTGAAAAAAATGTTAATAAAGAAATTGTAACAACACCGACAAAAGTTGTGAAAGCAACAGCGGGCAATTATTCCGGCATGATTGGTGCTGCGTTGTTGGCATTAGGCAGGGTGTAGATTGATGGGTAAATCTAAGGCTAGAATTTTTAGAAAAGGAATAAACGACCAAATTACTAAGATGACAAGATGTGATGCGGTCGCAAAAGTTGCACAATACCTAAATGAGGGTGATAACAACAGTGCACGTGATTTGATTACGATGTTTGGACTTAGTGCAGAAGAAATTCTTGAAGCCGGTGCTAGTTATGAATCTGTAATCGCATTAAAAAACATTTTTGAAAAATAAGATGATTAAATTTTTAAAAATTTTTATTGATAGAATAATTTTTTGGTTTAAAGCTGCGAGATTATACTCTGCGCCGATAACTTTTTTGAGTTGGCTTGTTATTTTTGTATATTCCCTAAAACAAGGTGGTGCAATATTAAACGGTCTAATTGCGCTTGTCGGAATCAGTTTTGTTCACCTTGCAACAAATCTTATTGATGATTATATTGACTACAAAGTTTTGCAAAAAGATAATAAATTCATCACAGCCGGCAGGGATTGTAAGTGCGAGTATTTAAGGTCAGGTAAAGCTACAATTAGAGATTTGAGAAATATAATTATTATATTTTTGACTATTGCAGCTTTTTGTGGCGGAATTTTATTCTTTATTTCAGGACCTGCAGTCTTGTTGTTGGCGATTATTGCGTTGGTTATTGCGCTTGGTTATCCGCATTTGTCTTGTCGCGGACTAGGGGAAGTCGAAATAATTATTGCCTACGGACCATTGATGTTTGAAGGTGTTTATTATGTAATGACAAGGCAATTTTCGCTTGATGTTTTTATTTTGTCTTTAGTTTGCGTGATGTTTGTAAATGCAATTTTATACGCCCACATGCTAATGGATTATGATGGTGATTTGAATGCAAATAAAACTACACTGTGTATAAAAATGGGTTCAAAAGACAGAGCATTGAAGTTGCTGTTGGTGTTTTACGGATTTAGTTATATAGTGCTTGGGTATTTTATTTTTAGAACTCATAATTTATTGTTTTTGCTCAATTATTTAACAATTCCGCTTGTTGTTGATTTATATTCAATGTTAAAAAAATACAACACAGACCCAACAAGTGTTCCGCAAGTTCGCTTTTGGCACCAACCGCTTGAAAACTGGAACAAGGTCAAAAATACCACAAATGCTCCGTTTTATTTGAGATTTTTCTTTGCGCGAAATATTTCGACCTTGTTTATGCTCTTGACTTGCTTAGCTATTTTGTTTGGGTAGAGGGTGAAGATGTTGTGTTGTCTATGTCATTCTGACAGCTTAGAAAAATTATGCAAAAATGAGCATAATTTTTTCTTGCTATTCAGAATCTATCAATGTTGATTTTTTTCTCCAAGTGTCACCCTGAATTTATTTCAGGGTCTCAAACCTTGCAAATTATATATAAGACTAATTTGTTCAATTTGAGATGCTGAAACAAGTTCAGCATGACAATGCTATAATAAAGCACGAAGGTCAATAAGCCGACAATAGCCAAACGCGAACAATCAAACAAAAATGTTCTATTCTTTTACTCCACCTTGCAAAATGTCGTTTATAAAATATTTCTTGCCTAGCAAAAAGATTCCAACAACAGGAATCGTACAAATAACTGAACAAGCTAACAAATCTCCCCATAACGTTATTTCTCTGAAACTTCCTTTAAAAATAGCAAGTCCAACAGGTAATGTCCTCATTGATTCTGTGTTTGTCACAATAAGTGGCCACATAAAACTGTTCCAAGTTGATACAAATGTGAAAATCGCAAGTGTTGCAATTGCAGGCATTGCAAGGGGTAGTGCAATTTTGAAAAACGTAGTTAAAATGTTGCAGCCATCTATTTTTGCAGATTCTTCCAAGTCTTTTGGTAATCCTAAAAAATATTGTCTCATTAAAAATATTCCAAATCCGCCAAATAATCCGGGGAGAATTAGTGCTTGGTATGTGTTTATCCAGTGAAATTGGCGCATCAAGAAAAATAACGGAATGATGTTTACTTGTGGCGGTACAAGCATAGTTATTAAAACGATTAAAAATAATCCGTCACGGAATTTGAAGTTTAATCGTGCAAATGCGTATCCAGCCATTGCTGAAAAAATAACTTGTCCAAGAGTTGTTACAACCGCAACAAATAAGCTGTTTGCAAAATATGTCCAAAGTGGTATTTTTTCAAAAACGCTGATATAATTTTTTAGCGAAATCGGTGAATATATTAGTTTCCCACCTTGGTTAAAGATTTCGTTGTTTGGCACAAGTGATAAATTTAACATTGCAAAAAATGGATATAACATTGTAATCGCAATGAAAATTAAACAAACATAACCAAGAATTTTTCGCCAATTTCTCATAGAAAAATTATATCATGTCAGATGATAATATGTAAAATATTATAAGTAATCCATTTTGCTAAAAGTTACTACATAATAGGCACAACCCCATCCTTTTCCTCCTTTTTCGCAATTACCTTTCTCTCTGTAATCAGTAACTCCTTTGTTTGGATTGCCATCTAAAATTAATCCAGAATTTGGGATATAATCTATTTCAAAAAAATCTTTTCCCCACATATTTGGTTTATCTTTGCCATTTGTATCTATCATAAATGAGGCGATTTTAACATCTGTTCGTCCTGTAGGGGCATTATGCCCTTTGATAATTATGCTTGAACCATTCATAAGACTTAATTTGTAGTAGTTAGTATTTTTAGCGTAGGCAATTGTATGTGCATTGTTTAAGTATTTATAATTTTCTATGGATATACAATTGCCCATTTCATCATTTGTACCGCAATCATTTGCAATTTTTATTACGGTTTTTAATTTCTCTGCAATTATTTGGGCTGATTCCTCATTATGTCCGGTGACACCCCATGTATCAAGACTCCCATATTCATCATCAAGTGATTTTAGGGCTTGAGCTAATATTGAGTAAGTTTCTTTTAATCGTGTAACTGTTTGATGTTCATAATATTTTTTCATGATTGTTGGGATTGTTACTGCTGCGACTATTCCTATAATACCCAATGTTATTAAAACTTCTGCTAATGTAAATGCCATGAATTTACTCAAATTTTGATAAAAACGCATAAATATCTCCTTTTTTATGATTATACACTTTTAATACGTATTAATCAATTACTTTACTTGTTAAAGTTTATTACAAAATCCGAAATGCTTATTTATTATTGATTAGAGGTGCTAATGACTTTAAAGGAAAATCTTGGAAAAAAAATAAAAGAATATAGGCAATTGCAAGGAATTTCGCAGGAAGAATTGGCGGAACAACTTGATATATCACAACAAACCTTGAGTAAAATAGAGTGTGGCAAAAATTTCCTAACATCTGAAACTTTGGAAAGAATTTCAAGCGTTTTAGGCGTGAATACATGCGAACTTTTTATGTTTGAAGAGTATAACACTCAAGCAGATATGCTTGTAGAGATAGAAAAATATATTTCCATTATCAAATCAAATCCACAAAAATTGGCTTTTGTGAAAAACATGGTAAAAGAAGTTGCGAAACTATAATTTTGCTTGATACATTGCGGCAAGTAGTCTGTTTTTTACTCCAAGCTTAAACAAAATAGAGCCGACATGTGCTTTTACTGTGTGTTTGCTAATTCCTAAATTTTCTGCAATTTTCTTGTTTGAATGCCCAAGTTTTATTTGTTTTAATACTTCTATTTCTCTAGCTGTTAGTTCCATCTTATTTATCCTCTTATTTTTGATTGCTAAATCTATTAAACCAAGGAAAAAATAAAAAACTTTAATGATATTTCCTATTTTAAGGATGTTGAAAATTTTTTGTGTAAATTTGATAATTTAAAAATAAATGTACTTGCAGAAAAAAGTTTTCGTGATATCATAAAGAGGTAAGCCTTGTATCTAAGGTTTTGATAATTGAATAAAGCTTATGCGTCCGTAGCTCAGCTGGATAGAGCATCTGCCTTCTAAGCAGAGGGTCGCGCGTTCGAATCGCGCCGGGCGTATTTTTTGTTAAAAGAGCCACTTTAGTGGCTCTTTTGCTGTGTTTAGTTTTTTGCAAAAGTTTGGGTTTTTGAAAAATATACAGTGGTAAGGCTGGTAAATATAGAACTTCACAGGTTATAATAACAGGTTTGGATGTAGAGTTGTCAAAATCGGAACAAAGGAATATCTAAAAATAATTAGTATGTTTTAATACTAATTTGTATAAATCAATAAAAATGCCGAAACAATTGTCTCGGCTTTTATAAATTAACTCTCTTTTCTTTAGCGTTTTAAATCTTGTCTCTTGCTATTTTACAGCGGATAGGTTTGCCTTGATACCTGCGTCAGAATTAATCATATTCGCATTACCGTATGCCAATACTCGGCGTTTCTTTGCTCCTCTTAATATTAATTCAACACTGTCGCATCTGCTTGATGATGGTGTTGTTATCTTCTTTATCATTGTTATTTACTCCATTAGACTTCTGATTACAGATATGTTATCGGCAGGAGTTTTGACAATCTTTAGAAATTTTAAAGGTTTATTTACAAATTTTAATATTTTAAGATAAATCAAACGACAAGGTTAAAATAATGTTAATTGTTTCTGTTTTTCAAAATGTTTTCGCAAAAATGAAGGTCTGTGATATTTAGATAAACCATACGTATCAATGGCTTTAAGGTGTTCTGCGGTCAAGTATCCGGCATTTTTAGCCCAACCGTATTGTGGAAATTCTTCGGCAAGTTTTGTCATATATCTGTCTCTTGTTACTTTTGCCAAAACACTTGCAGCCGCTATTGAGGCAGATTTCCCATCTCCTTTAATTATAAATTTTTGAGGATATGTATAGTTCTTTATCAATTTATTCCCATCAACAAGTGTAATAAATCCATCCAGTTGAGCCTTTTTAATGACTTCTTCGCATGCAAGTTTCATTCCTTTTAGTGATGCGTTTAATATATTTATTTTTTCAATTTCATCTACTTCAATGTCTATGATTGAATGAATGGAAGAATTTAAAATGATATCATAAATTGATTCTCGAGCTTTTGCAGAAAGTTTTTTTGAATCATTGAGTTTAGACAAATCTTTTATTAAATTTTCGCTAACTTCCGGAAAATAAACACAAGCTGCAAATACTCCACCTGCAGCAGGTCCTCTGCCTGCTTCGTCAGTTCCGATAACGATGCCGTTTGTTTTGTCAAACTCAAATAATGTGTTCATAGGTCGATTGTATCATAAAGATAATGGTTATTTTTTTAAGTTTTCAAATAGATTTAAGAAGGTCGGAAAAGAAATGTTTACCCACTCAAATTCGTTTATTAAAATTTCCTTATTACAAATCAAGCCAGCTACATATAAGCTCATTGCAAGCCTGTGGTCGTGATATGTCTCAACTTCGCAATTCCCACTAAGTGATGTTTTACCTTCTATAATCATACCATCAGGTGTTTCTTCGATTTTCGCACCAAGTTTTTTTAATTCGTTAACAAGTGCTGAAATTCTGTCAGATTCTTTGTTTCGTAAATCTTGGGCATCAGAAATTCTTGTTTGACCATCTGCTTGAGTTGCCAATACTGCAATAACAGGGATTTCATCAATTAATCGAGGGATTATTTCACCTGAAATATTACAAGCTTTTAAGTCTTTTGTGTATTTAACTCGTAAATCTCCGACTTTTTCTCCGCAAATTGTTCTTTCGTCTAAAATTTCAAGGTCAGCTCCCATTTGTTTTACAACGTCAAGAATTCCTGTACGAGTTTGGTTTAAACCGACATTTTTCAATATAATATCTGAGTTAGGAGTAATTAATGCTGAGACAATAAAGTATGCGGCAGATGAAATATCTCCTGGAATTACTATTTCAATCGGAGAAAGTTTTGATTTTTCGATGGAAACGGTTGTTCCGTTTGCTTTAATTTTTGCCCCCATTGCTTTTAGCATAATTTCTGTATGGTTACGAGAGACAAAAGGCTCAGTTACTGTTGTAATACCATTTTCTACATTTAAACCTGCAAGAAGGATGCAAGATTTAACTTGTGCTGAGGCGATTTTAGATTTGTAGGCGATGGAGTGTAACTTACTTCCGAAAAATTTTAATGGTGCCCTAAAGTCGTTAGATTCTATTTGAGCACCCATAAGGGATAAAGGTTCAATAACGCGTTTCATTGGTCTTTTTGAAAGGCTCACATCACCAATTAATGTAGAATTAAAATTTAGACCTGCAAGTATGCCTGAAAGTAGTCTCATTGTAGTTCCGGAGTTTCCGCAATCTAAATTTTGATTTGGAGCGGACAAGTTTCCGGTTGAATTAACAGTAATAATCCCTTCATTTTTAGTTATTTCTACTCCAAGATTTTGAAAAACTTTCAATGTTGAATATGGGTCTTGACCGTTAGAAAAATTTTTTATGGTAGATTTTCCTTTTGCAAGAGAAGAAAAAATTATTGCACGATGTGAAATTGATTTGTCTGCAGGAATTTCAATAGTGCCGTTTAGTGTGTTATTCGAGTTGTTTACCTTTAGTTTCATAGATAGATTTTACCATAAAATCATCTATATATATCATTCTAAAATTTTTGAGTATGGTATTGTATTAATATATGAAATATCGTGTTATCCAAGGAATATTAACTCTATTTGTGGTATATATTGCAATGTGCGTTATTGGTCTTAGCTCAATTGCAAATTTTGGACTTGCCGTATTTTTAGTTGCAATTATCCCTATGTCTATTTTTTTTATGATTTATCAAAATCAGGTGTTTAAATATAGTATAAAGATTGTTCCAACAGCTTTTGTAGTTAATCAAAATACTATCAAAAATGACCATTGTACGGTTATGTATGCTCCTGATGAGAAAATTATTGTTATGGATAACGAACCTGATAAAAGACGAGCAAAACGTATGTTTACTCTAAAAAAAGGTAAAGTTAATATAAATAAAGCTTGGAACAGAGTTTGTCGAATTTACGACAGTTTTATAACATTAGATTCATTGGCATCTTTTTATAGTTATGATACAAAGATTGACATAATCACTCTTGAGGCAAAAATTCCGACTCCTGTAGCCAAAAAGAGCGTAAATATAGATGCATCAAATTCCGGTCCAAAATTTGTTGATATGAATAATATTCAAGCTGACCCATATTCAAAAGGTACAGAAAATCCAAATGAAGCAGGTGCTGCGTTTGTTGATATGAGTAACATTCAAGAACAAAAAACTTTTACTAAGCGAGAAGAACAAGCGCCTGAATTTCACGAATTTGATGCTATTATGTCAAATTCATCAAAGAAAATTGATGTAAATAATGTTACAGCCAGTGAACTTGCCATTCTTCCTGGAATAAACATTGTTATAGCAAAGAAGATTATTGAATATCGTGATGCAAACGGTTTGTTCAAAACTTTTGATGATTTTATAAAAGTCGCAGACGTAAAGGAACATTTCGTTGACAAAATCAAAGATATGGTTATTTTTGGTGAAGCTCCAAAACAAAGTGAAGATGATGATTATTCAGAAGGCAGGATTGTTGATTTTTAATGTTGTTGGACGTTTATAAAATAATTCCAAAAACAGCAGTTGAAGGTCCTGAAAATAGATTTTGTATTTGGGTTCAGGGGTGTAAAAAACATTGCAAAGGATGTTGGGCAACAGATACTTGGGCTTTTGATGTTGGCAAAAAATATTCTGTAGAGTCTTTATACGAACAGATATTGGAACAAAAAGACAATATTGAAGGTGTTACATTTTTAGGTGGTGAACCGTTTGAGCAGGCAAAGGCACTTTCCGAGTTGGCGGAAAAAGTTAAAGCTAATGGTTTTTCTGTTGTATGTTTCACCGGATATTTGCTGGAAGAATTAAAGGCAAAAAATGATGTATTTGTGGAAGCATTACTTTCCAATATTGATTTGTTAATTGATGGCGGATTTGAGCAAGACAAATTTGATCTTTCGCGTCCTTGGGTAGGTTCATCTAATCAGCGATACTACTTTTTGACAGATTTTTATACTCCTGAGACTTTGCAAAAGTATAAAAATAAAATTGAGGCACGAATCTCAAAAGATGGACGGCTGGAACTCAATGGCATGGGAGATTTTGGTAAAGTAAGTAAAGATTTATGTTTACAAGTTGAGAAATATAGAGTAAAATAGTTTCAAGAAGAGGTTTTTCAATGGATAATAAAATTATAATGCAATTGTCAAGGTTATTTAGGGCGCGTTTCCCTTATTTATATATAACAACGTGGGAAGAAGAACGTGCTCTTTCTTTAATTAAAAGAATTGCAAAATCAGAAAAGTTGATAAGGGTTACTCGTGATGTATATACATGGACGCAGACAAACGGCTTTGTATTAAATGGGCAAAAAATTGAAGGGACAAACAGTCCGGATAAAGCACTTGATTTTATAAAAGAATGTAATAAAAATGCTGTTTTTGTAATGTGTGATTTTCATGTCTATTTTGGGGTGAAAGGTAGACAGGTTGATTATAATGTAGTGCGTAAATTGAGAGACCTTATTCCAGAATTAAAGACAAGCAAGTTTAGAAAAAATGTGATTTTTATTGCCTCAGAGTTGCTTATTCCTGAATCTATGCAAAAAGAAATTACAATTTTAGATATGCCATTGCCAACATTAGATGAAATCAAAGCAAAATTAGATAAAATGATTTCTCAAAACAACCAAATTGATACATCTGAATTGGATGAAGAAGGAAAAGAAAAACTTTGTAAGGCTGCTTTGGGACTAACTTTGCAGGAGGCTGAAAATGCGTTTGCTCTTGCCATGGTGAATGATGGGCGAATTGATGGTAAAGATTTGGTAGTGATTTTGAGCGAAAAAATGCAGGTAATTAAAAAAACAGGCATTTTGGAATTTATAAATACTGACATTAAAGTTTCTGATGTTGGTGGACTTGAAAATCTTAAGAGTTGGCTGAATAAAAGAAATAATTCTTGGTCTGAGGCTGCTAAGAAATACTGTTTACCGGCTCCAAAAGGTGTTTTGATTACTGGTGTTCCCGGTTGTGGTAAGAGTTTGACAGCAAAAGCAATGAGTGCTGCTTGGCAATTACCGCTTTTAAAATTGGATTTTGGTAAAATCTTTTCAGGAATTGTCGGAAGTTCTGAAGAAAATATGCGAAAAGCTATCAAAACCGCAGAAGCCGTTGCCCCATCTATTCTTTGGGTTGATGAAATTGAAAAGAGTTTGAGCGGAATTAATTCAAATGGTGATAGTGGTACATCTTCAAGAATTTTTGGTACGTTTTTGACTTGGATGCAAGAAAAGACTGCGCCAGTTTTTGTAATAGCAACCGCAAATAATATTAGTGGACTTCCTGCAGAGTTGTTGCGTAAAGGACGTTTTGATGAAATTTTCTTTGTAGATTTGCCAACACATCGTGAACGTAAAGAAATTTTTAAACTTCACTTGGCAAAAAGGTTAAAAGACAAAGATGTTGCAAGTAAATTGATAGTAAATGACGAATTGTACGAAAAACTTGCAGATTTGACCGAAGGTTTTGTCGGTGCTGAAATTGAGCAAGTTGTTATTACTGCTTTATATGAGGCATTTTTTAACAAACGTCCGTTGGAATTTTCAGATTTAGAAAATACGATAAAAAATGTTGTTCCACTTTCTGTTACGCAAAAGGAACAGATTTTGTCGCTTAGACAATGGGCTAATATTAGAGCCGTTGCAGCGACTAAAAAAGATGATATGGCAGAATATAGTTCTGATACTGATGAAAACAGTGATATAAATAACTCTCGCGGTGGTCGAGCTTTGGATGTTTAAAGAAAGGATTTGTTAATAGCATGTCGATTACACTGATGGCTTATCCGATGGCTTTTTTGATAGCACCGGAAAAGGCTAAAAATGAAACCCTCAAACGCGCTACAGATGAGACTGTGATAAATAAATCTGTTGCTACAAAAAATTTAAAGTTGATAAAGGTATTGACAAATATTCAGTATCAAGAATTGAAACCTGCGATGGAGCAAGTAAGTTGTTCACAGGTCAGTGCAGATACTTATTATTTTGATTCAGGGTTGAGAGTTCAGTGGAAGACTCGTGGCAAATATGTCTACGCAAATTTGGTCGGAAATATCGGTGCCGAAGGTCTGCAAAATGAGGGTGAATGTTTATTTACAACTTTAGATTCTATTTTGGCACGAAATGTGCGTTTGATTGATTCTCAAGAGTATTTTTATTATCAATATGATACAAGTTATACCAAACCGAGTGAAATTTATTCTGCGTTAAAGCAAGAAGGTGCAACTCAAATTTTTACAACGGCAGATAATGGTGTTGTAGCCAATTTGAACGGACAAAGTGTAAGATATTTTAAATCAGAATATGAAGCAAGTTACACCCTTGAAGTTGAGCAAAAAGTCAAAATTATGAATATTGGTTTGAGTGGTAAGGCCGAAGGTGTGAATGTTACTTACGGTTTGACAAATTTGAAAATCCAAACAAATATTAAGCCTGAAGAACTCAGAACGCTTCTTAGGAAATCAAATTATCTGTTTTATGAAGCTGATTGCCAAACCCCTTTGAAGAACAGCAATGCAACTCTTAATTGGGTATTAAAAAACGGATTTTATACGGCAGAATTTTCTGGTAGTAATAATAGTGCAATTACGAAAGAAGCGGAGATTATTTTTAGAAAACTGAATATTGCAGCAGGTCGAGATTTGCGCCTAATCAATGATATTTCTACAACTGTTTATACTTATACTACGAACTATACAGACAAAGGTACATTGTTAAACACTTTGTATGAACATGGTGCAGAGGAAATTTCTGAAAGCGGAGATGAAGTTTCTTGTAAAATGTTTGGTATGGAAATGGTCTATTACAAAAAAGATGGTTCAAATGGTTATACACTTGATATTACGCAAGTTTCCAATAAAACCGAATGCGAAAGCGTGATAAATGACTTGAATGATGAGTATGGGCTAAATATTCAAGAAATGACTTATAACAAGATAAAAGAACGTTTGGACAGTGAGAATATGCGACTTGAATCTGAAACAGTAATGGATGATAATTCAATAGTTTTGACAATTGATATTTAAGGATGGTTGATAAATATGGGAAAAATGAAAATAAGACTATTTCCTGATGGGACAATACAAATGGAAACAGAGGGCGTGAAGGGTAAAAAATGTACTGATTATGCTAAAGTTTTGGAAAAACTTGCTGATGCAAAGATTTATCAACTTGAAAAGACAGAAGAGTATTATCAACAAGAAGTTTTAGAGCTTGACGAAACTCAACATTTAAAGGATAATTAGCATAACAAATTTAATATATAGAGGGGTGTCCGAGTGGCTTAAGGTGCAATCTTGGAAAGGTTGTGTGAGGGAAACCTCACCGTGGGTTCGAATCCCATCCCCTCTGAAAAATATTTTGACCCATAAAATTTTTATATAACACGAATATAAATTGACTTGCAGTTTGAAAAAGTGTCAAATAAAATGAGATTCCTATTGTTAAATTCATAAGCTTGGCTGACATGTTAATTTAATCGAAGATATTCGTGTTTTATCAGATATTATTATGCTATATCCAGTAAGAATATTACTATTTGATTTTTTACTAAGTTTTATATTATAATGAGCCTGTAATACACAGGCTTCCGTATAATAAAAAAGGGGTAACATGGAAGATAATAAAAAGATTTGTCCATTTTGTGGTGCAGAAATTAATAAAGATGCTAAAAAATGTAGATTCTGTAATAATTGGTTGGACGAGGAAATAAAATGTCCATACTGTGCGGAAACAATAAAGGCTTCTGCGAAGAAATGTCGTTTTTGTGGTGAATGGTTAGATAATGAACATTATGAATCTATGAGTAAAAAAACTCCAGATGAAAAGGGTTCAAAAGAAAAATTTATAAGATTTAATTTTTTACAAAACCAAAAGATAAATTTAGCTTTTGGTTGGGTGGTGCTTTCGGTCGTAATTTTTTTAGTGCTTGTTATGGTATTTTTTATAACTCATATTCCAAGTTGTAAAAGTCGGGGTATGCAGGAGAAACTAAAAGAGTATTTAACTTCAAATTATTCAGATATGGGGGAAATATCTTTAGATAAGGCTTCTGCACATAAAATAAAAAGGATAGAAAAAGGGTATGCTTGTTCTATAAATGCAACTATTGATAATGCACCTACTCATATTGAATATTCATATAAAAAGGTTTCCTTGAGTGAATATGATATAAATGCAAAGTTTGTTTTGCCGAATTGTTTTGATAGTTCTGTAAAAACATTATTAAGTGATTTAATTAAAGGTTATGATGGGTATAATATAAAAAATAACACGTCAGGTGTTTATACAAATAATGAAGCTCAAAATAATTATGATAAGGATTCTATCACTTATAGTTGTGCAGCTGAGGCAACTTTGACATCAAAACCAGGAAAAGCGTATCTATTAAATTCTTGGGATTATGATGACGCAACAAGAACAATAAAGTGTAATGTTGATTATCGAACTTTCTTCTGTAAGAATGGGTATACAACTTGTGTTGGTTTAAATGATATATACGGTTGTAAATATAAGGATGATAAGTAATGACAGAACTAAAAAACAAGCAATGTCCATTTTGTGGTGAGTATATTCCATTAGATAGTGAAATCTGTAAATATTGTAAGGAATCTTTAGTAAATAACATAGAAACAAGGAGTACATATCAGGAAAAAGGAACGAATGAGGTTGTCCAACCTGATAGTGAAGAAAAAAGGTCCCATACAAAAACTAGATTGAGCTATGTGTTGTTTCTAATTTTGGCGACAATAGTTGGTGGTGTACTTGTTTTAGGGATGTTTTTTGTAGTCCATAGAAATATAGATGTTGGGTTTGCTACTAATGAACAGGAGAAAGCGAGACCACATATTTTATCAAAAGCAAATAATGGTAATTTGGGAAAAGCAAAACAATTATATAAAGAGGGGCATGTAGATGAATCTGCTCAGTTATTTCAAAATGAAATAGATTCGTCTAATGATCCAACTGCATATTATTATATGGGTGAGATTTATAGGGAACAAGGTTTTTCAAAAATTGCTATCTCAAATTATAATAAAGCATTGGAGAATAAAAAGGGGTTTTATGAGCCATTAAAACGATTAGCTGAGGTTTATTTGGATAAATATGAGAATGATAAAGCTTTAGAGTATGCAACAAAAGCTATTAAGATGCATCCAAATGATGTCGAGTTGTTAAAAACTATTGCTCAAATTTATCAAAATATGGGTAATAGTGATAAGTTATTGGAGATTTATAAAAAAATTGCAACGTTGGATAAAAAAGATTATTCCTCAAACTATTATTTAGCGAATTATTATTATCAAAGTGAAAAATATAAAGAAGCTATTCCTTACTTGAATAATTTGATAAATACTGAATATAACACGGATTTGGCCTATTCTCTTGCTGTATCTTATTCGCAAATTGAATATTATACAAAAGCAATGGAAATCTTAGATTTGATTATAAAAAAAGACCCATATGAGTATTATAGTGCTACCTATGCAAAATCTCGTCTTTCAGATATGAAAGATTATTATAATTCTACTCATAAAAAGACTCCAGTTAAGAAAGTTTCAACAACTAAGCCTAAGAATGAAACTCAAAAAAATGATTATACAGAGGAAGCTGAAAATGCATTATTTTAAATTGTTGTTAATATTCGTAGGGTTATTAATGTTGACATCGCCGCCTGTATTGGCAGAAAATTGGGTTGAGGTTGTTGGCGCAGATAATGAAGTTTATATAGATTCTGACAGTATATTATCTGATGGCAATTATTTATTTTATAATATAAAATATTATGAACCAAAGGCTAGGGAGGATTTGATTGTAACAGTTCAAGCAAGAGAGAATTCCGCAGGAATTGTTAAAACTTGCCCTGTTTCAAAGTATAATAAAGATAAAACAATTAATACTGATATTATCGCAAAGCATTTTAAAGAAATAACACCAGAATCAAAGCTTTATAATGCAAATGAATTTGCAAAATCTTATAAATATGGTTCAAGCTCTGCAGGAAGATCTGCTGATGTTGGTAGTGCAAGACCGAGCATGGATGCTATTAAAGAACCGGATTTTGGCCCATACATGAGAGAACTTCAACGAAGAATCAAAATGAACTGGGATCCTCCAAAAGGAAATGAAAGCAAACGAGTTGTCTTGTTATTTAAAATTGCAAAAGATGGAAGATTGTTATCTTGTAGTGTATTTAAGTCTTCAGGATTGCAAAAAGTTGATAGTGCCGCACTAAATGCAGTAAATTTAGCTTCACCATTCAGACCGCTTCCACATGAATACAAGAATTCAAGTATAGATGTCCAATTTACATTTGATTATAATGTATTTGGCGCTTCAAAATATTAGTCAGTAGGGTGCAATTTATTGCCTCAAAAATAATTATATAATGTGAATTTACCAATCCGACAATATCTTCCCATCTCTCGGAAGTTTTTATCCTTTTTCTATCCTTGCTTAAATTCAAGTCCTGTCTAAGTTTGAGGCAAAACCAATAAAACAAACAGAAAAAAGGATAATTTTAAGGATAAATAAAGGATAAAAAGGATAATTTTTCTTAAATTGAGGGAAATACCTAAAACCTAAACAACACCTAAATTATACCAATATTCCCACTTTCAAATTTATCCGTCAGGTTATAGATTTGACATGCAGTTTAAGAAAATGTGATTTGACTTATAGTTTGAGAAAATGTGTCAGATGAAATGATAAATATAATTGTTGGGGTAGAAACCCCAACCTACCAGC
>OBLI01000910.1_pt1 | contig 30620 bp, 23 predicted proteins | sample 1519701 | NCBI WGS metagenome assembly OBLI01 (sample SAMEA3663005, study PRJEB22513) | pig gut metagenome | biome: pig gut; feature: pig-associated habitat; material: faeces | place: France | collected 2012 | reverse complement strand
GGATGGTGGGATTTCGGTACAGGTGCTCTGGGTGATATGGCTTGCCACATCCTGCATCCCGTCTTCAAGGCTCTTGACTTGAAGTATCCCATCAAGGTTCAGGGTTCTTCTACTCCTCTGATGGCAGAGTCTTGCCCCAATGCTCAGATTGTGAAGTACACCTTCCCCGCACGTGAAAACCGTCCCAAGGTGGGTATGCCTGAGGTGGTGGTTACATGGAGCGATGGTGGTATTCTTCCCTTCCGTCCCGACACATTGGCAGCTGGTAAGGACCTCAACGTAAGCGGTGGTGCAGCCATCTTCTATGGCACCAAGGATACTCTGATTGTAGGTTGCTATGGTGAGAGACCTTATCTGCTGAGCGGTCGTGTGCCCAATGCTCCCAAGGTATGTCGTCGTGTGACTGAGAGCCACCAGAGAGATTGGATCCGTGCCATCAAGGAAGATCCCGCAACACGTGTGAAGACTTCTTCTGACTTCAGCGAGGCAGGTCCTTTCAACGAGATGGTTGCCATGGGTGTGGTTGCCGTACGTCTGCAGGGACTCAATCAGGTGCTCGAATGGGATGGTGAGAAGATGCAGTTCACCAATATTCCTGAGAAGGCAACTGTGAGAAGTATGATCAAGGACGGCTTCTCTATTCATGACGGACATCCTACATTCAACAAGACGTTTACTGAGCCTGTCAACGCTCGCCAGTTTGCTGCTGAGCTGATTAAGCCCAAGTATGAGAATGGATATGTTCTGCCTGAGTTGCCCCAGGATTAAGATCTGTAGTTGAACTATATAATACAAAAGTCTCAATGAAACTGAGAAACATTTTAGCAGCCACCGCACTGGTGGCTGCTATTGGTGCAAATGCACAAGGCATCAAATATGTGATTAATCACAATCCAGAGGTTGACCTCAGCAGTTTGTCTGTAGATAAGGACGGCTATTATGTTCTCTTTGACGGAAAGAGCCTGGATGGCTGGCGTGGTTACCAGAAGGATTACGTGCCCAACAAGTGGAATGTGAAGGATGGTTGCCTGCACTTTAACGGACGTGGCGAAGGCGAAGGCGGTGATGTCATTTTCGCACATCAGTTCAAGAACTTCATCTTCGAGGTGGAATGGAAGATTTCCGAGGGTGGAAACTCAGGAATATTCTATCTCGCTCAGGAGAGTTCCACTGTGGGTAAGGATGGTAAGCTGCATGCTGAACCTATCTACATCTCTTGTCCTGAGTGCCAGGTGCTCGACAATGAGCGTCATCCCGATGCCAAGTTGGGTGCAGTTTTGGGTATTCGTCAGAGTACTTCTCTTTATGACATGATTCCTGCAAAGCCTCAGAATGCCAATCCTGCAGGCGTGTGGAACAAGATAAAGATTGTGGTAAAGAATGGTAAGGTAACACATTATCAGAACGGTACTAAGGTGCTGAGTTACAAGCTGTGGGGTGAAGATTGGATCAACCTTCTGCAGAGCAGTAAGTTCTCTCAGAAGAACTGGCCCATAGCCTTCGAGTTGCTCAAGAACTGCGGTGGCGACGGACATAAGGGTTACTTCGGATTCCAGGACCACGGCGATGAGGTTTGGTACCGCAACATTCGCGTGAAGGTACTCAAGTAATTCCCTTGCAGGTCAATGATTGTATAATCAACAAACAAAAACAATGATGAAAAGAATCTTTTTTGTAGCTACTGCTATTCTGTTGGCATTGTCATGCAATTTGCAGGCTGATGCCAAGAAGAAGGAGGTATGCTTCCAGATGTATAGCGTACGTGACCTCATAGGCGATGCTGGCAAATATGCACAGAATCATGAGAAGGTGCTCAAGCAGTTGGCCGACATGGGTTATACTGCAGTTGAAGCTGCCAATTATGGTGACGGCAAACTGTATGGAGTGACTCCTGAGCAGTTCAAAGCAGATATTGAGGCAGCAGGACTGAAGGTGCTCTCCAGCCATGTTACTCGCAATCTGAATGACGACGAACTGAAGAGCAAGAACTTTACAGAAGCTCTGAAGTGGTGGGACGAGTGCATCGATGCCCACAAGCGTGCAGGAATGAAATATATGGTAATTCCCTGGTGCAGCGTACCCAAGACACTTGCTGACCTTCAGACCATATGTGATTTCTACAATCAGGTAGGTAAGAAGGTGGCTGCCGCTGGCATGAAGTTGGGTTACCACAACCACAGCCATGAGTTCCAGAAGGTAGAGGGCAAGGTAATGGAGGACTATATGATAGAACATACCGACCCCAACTATCTCTTCTTCCAGATGGATGTATATTGGACAGTACGCGGACAGCAGAGTCCTGTGGACTATTTCAATAAATATCCCGGTCGCTTCTCTTTGTTGCACATCAAGGACAACAGCGAGATTGGTCAGAGTGGCATGGTTGGTTTTGATGCTATCTTCAGCAATTTCGATAAGGCAGGTGCCGAAGGATGGGTGCTCGAGCTGGAGCATGGTTCCACCCCCGACATCCTTGAGGGAATGAAGCAGAGTATTGAATACATTAAAAAGGCTAAGTTTGTGAAAGCTTCTTACAGCAAGTAACAGAATGAATAACGGTCTATGGGCTGCAGGCAGTAACGTCTACCTGCAACCCATAGTTTTATAGACAAATTACTATTTAGATATGGTTGAAGACAAGGAGAAAGAGGAATATCAGTCAGAAGAGCAGACATCGGGAATGTCCTTTTGGGATCACCTGGAAGTTCTCCGATGGGCCGTGTTCCGTTCGGTATGTGTTCTGATAGGGTGTATGGTAATCACCTTTGCCGTCATGCCCCGTTTATTTGATAAGTTTGTGCTTGCCCCCACTACAAGTCAGTTCTTCGTATACAGGTGGATAGAGAGTCTGACCAACGGATTCGTTCATTTCAATCCTGACTTCCATGTGAAGATTATCAACATCAATGTGGCGAGCCAGTTTATGACCCATATCCACACGTCTATCTCCTTTGCTGCAGTCATTGCATTTCCCTATTTTATCTGGGAAATATGGAAATTTATCGAACCAGCTTTGTTTGAGAATGAGATACGTCATCTGAGGCCAGCTTTTTTTGGTGGTACGATGATGTTTTATATCGGATGTGCATTAGGTTATCTGTTGGTTTTCCCCTTCACCTTCCGATTCCTGGTTGAGTATGACCTCAGTCCATCCATTGAGAACCAGATCAACCTTTCATCATACATCAGTAATTTTACCATGCTCATACTGGTGATGGGAATCGTATTCGAAATGCCGTTGCTGGCATGGCTCCTGTCACAGTTTGGCATCCTGCATAAATCATTCCTGCGGAATTATCGCCGTCATGCAGTAGTGTCATTGCTTGTATTGGCAGCCATAATCACTCCCAGTGGCGATCCTTTTACACTGATGCTTGTCTTTGTCCCCCTGTATTTCCTCTACGAGTTTTCCATCATGGTGGTCAAGGATTAGACCTTGTGAGAATAGGTGTGAGATGTGCCCCCGTTTCCCCTAAAAAGTATATTGGTTCGTTGTATAATTCTGCAGGGAAATAGTTATCTTTGCAGTACATTAAGCTAATGAGATATATGAGATTATTATCCAGGTCGGCCCTTCTGGCCGCTATGTTGCTTGCATCCTCGGGATTGCAGGGTGCAAAGCGTGAATGCGTGGACTACGTAAACCCATACATCGGGAACATCAGTCATCTTCTGGTTCCTACATTTGCCACTATACAACTTCCCAATAGTCTGATGCGTATATATCCCACACGAGGTGATTACACATCAGAGCTTCTGGATGGATTACCCGTAGTGGTTACCAATCATCGTGAACGTTCTGCTTTTCGCATCAGTGTGACACAGGGAGGAGCACTGAAGCCTGTCATCCGTACCAACTGGGACCAGGAGCGTGTGACACCGTATTCCTATTATGTGGAAATTGACAACAACACCATCAATGTCAGTCTGGCGGTCTCTCATCAGAGTGCAATTTATGACTTTGAATTTCAGAATCCCGATGAGCCTGCCACTGTGATTGTAACCTCAGACAATGGTGCCATGAATGTGCATGGAAATCGTGCAGAAGGATATCAGCAGCTGAGTTCCAACATGCGCATCTTCTTCAGTGGAGAGTTCTCAGTAAAGCCTATTGAGTCGGGTGTACTCCGCGATGGAAGTATACATGCAGACCAGAATCGTGCAGAAGGACGCCAGTCATGTGTGGCTTTTCGCTTCCCTGCAGGAACAAGAAAGGTAAGCTTGCGCTATGGCATCTCTTTGATAGGTGAAACACAAGCCTACTACAATCTCAACCGAGAACAGAAAGGCTTTAACCGCAAGGCAGTGGAAGCCGAAGGACGCCGTGTGTGGAACGAAACGCTTGGACACATCCAGATAAAAGGAGGAACAGAGGACCAGAAGACTGTCTTCTATACCTCATACTATCGTACCTTTGAGCGACCTGTTTGTCTGAGTGAGGACGGACGGTATTTTAGCGCTTTCGATGGAAAAGTTCACTTCGATGATGGCATGCCCTTCTATACCGACGACTGGATATGGGATACCTATCGTGCAGCACATCCTCTGCGTGCTTTGATATTTCCCAAAGCAGAGGAGGACATCATTTCCTCTTATCTGCTTATGGCAGAACAGATGGGAACACAGTGGATGCCCACATTCCCTGAGATGACAGGTGATACGCGAAGAATGAACTCCAACCATGGAGTGGCTATGGTGGCCGATGCCCTTTATAAAGGACTGCGTGTGGATGCCGACCGTGCTTTTGAGTATTGCCGAAAGGGTATAGAGGAGAAGACTCTTGCTCCATGGTGCGGCAAGCCTGCAGGATGGATAGATGACTTCTACAAGCAGCATGGATATATTCCTGCATTACGTGAGGGAGAGGAAGAGACCGACCCCAATGTGCATGGCTTTGAGAAACGTCAGCCTGTGGCTGTTACTCTGGGCACATCATATGATGAATGGTGCCTCTCACGCATTGCACAATGGAGAGGTGACGAAGATGCCCGCAAGAAGTATCTTCAGTTGAGCTACAACTATCGTCATCTGTGGAATCCTGAGACCAAATTCTTCCATCCTAAAGACAAGGATGGAGCCTTCCTGCCCAACTTTGATTACCGATTCGGTGGCGGTCTCTCAGCACGTAATGCATATGATGAGAATAATGGATGGACTTATCGTTGGGATGTACAGCACAATTTGGCCGACCTGGCTCATCTGATGGGAGGTCGAGAACAGATGGTGGCTTATCTGGACCAGACCTTTGCAGAAGATATGGGAAGAGGAAAACGTGAATTCTATTATCACCTTCCCGATCAGACGGGAAATATAGGTCAGTTTACCATGGCCAATGAGCCCTCTCTACATATACCTTATATATATAATTATGGAGGTGCTCCCTGGAAGACTCAAAAACGCATTCGTCAATGTCTGAAGACTTGGTTCCGAAACGACGTAATGGGTATTCCTGGCGACGAAGACGGTGGAGGACTGACCTCTTTTGTGGTATTCTCTTCCATGGGCTTTTATCCTGTAACACCTGGCTTGCCTATCTACAACATTGGAAGCCCATTGTTTGAAGACGTACAGGTATTGCTCCCCTCAGGAAAAGTCTTTCGTATCATTGCCAAGAACTGCAGCGATACCAACAAGTATATTCAGAGTGCACGCCTGAATGGCAAGCAGTGGAACAAACCTTGGTTTTCACACGACGATATCAAGGATGGCGGTACTCTGGAACTGAAAATGGGACCCAAGCCTAATATCCATTGGGGAGCAGAAGAGGAGAGTATGCCTCCTTCGGCAGATCCTTTGCCCTAACAGCAAAGATGGTTACGTAACAGAGTGTCGGGAAAGACCTCGGTCAGGAGACATCCTTATGCTGAAGACCGATTAGGTTAAAGACGAATTGAGAATGAATAAAACGGAGATTGTGTTCATGCCAAACACAATCTCCGTTTTTATAATAGGTATAGGGTGGATGCCTAAAGCACTTTCTTATACAAATCCACGATATCCTGACGTGTCACCAGGCGGGGATTGCCGGGAGTGCATACATCCTCAATGGCCTGGTCGGCCAAGGCATCAATGTCTTTCTCTGTAATGCCAAGGTCAGAGAGATGCTGTGGAATGCCCACCTCGATGGCCAGAGCACGTACAGCATCGCAGGCAGCCTGTGCAGCTTCAGCCTTTGTCATGCCGTCCTTGTAAGCATCCATAGCCTTGGCTATCTCTACGTATTTTTCTATGCATACAGGCTTGTTGAACTCCATGATGGTGGGCAGCAAGAGTGCATTTGCCACACCGTGAGGAATATCAAAGAGCGAACCCATGGGATGTGCCATACCGTGTACCACGCCCAAGCCCACATTGGAGAATGCCATACCAGCCACATACTGTGCCAATGCCATTCCCGAACGTCCTTTAGGATTCTTGGGGTCATATACGGCAGTACGCAGATATTTGTTTATCAGACGAATGGCTTCTATTTCAAACATGTCCGACAGTTCCCATGCAGCTTTGGTGATGTAACCCTCGATGGCATGTGTCAGAGCATCCATTCCTGTGGCTGCTGTGATGCCTTTGGGCAGACTATACATCAGTTCAGCATCGATGATAGAGCAGCAAGGGATATCATTGGGATCCACGCATACCATCTTCTTCTGTTTCTCCTCGTCGATAATCACATAGTTGATGGTGGTCTCGGCAGCAGTTCCTGCAGTGGTGGGAAGTGCTATGATGGGCACAGTCTTATGCTTTGTGGGAGCACATCCCTCGAGGCTCACCACGTCGGCAAACTCAGGATTGTTGGTGACGATACCTATTCCTTTGGCTGTATCCATGCTGGAACCTCCTCCGATGGCAACTATAAAGTCTGCTCCAGATGCAGCAAAGGCATCCACACCCATTTTTACATTCGTCACTGTGGGGTTTGGTTTTACCTCACTATACATTTCAAATGGAATACCAGCCTCGTCCAATACGTCCGTTACCATCTTGGCAACACCAAATTTCACGAGTCCTTTGTCTGTGACCACTAAAGCTTTCTTCAATCCTAAGCGATTGACTACTGCGGGCAGTTCCTTACGTGCACCTGGTCCGAAGTAGGATACTTCATTAAGGATAAATCGATTTACCATAAGTCTTTTGTTAGGTTTGGTTTAAACGTGTGATTTGTTTTATCTCTTGAGTGAATAAGTTCTTAAAGATTCCACTACAAATTTACTTATTTTCCTTCATATTATTCATGCCTGGTCATTTAAATTGTTTCCAGAAACCAACAAATGTTTATCTTGACTGTCTGAAAATGCCGACCGCATCGGTAAAGCAAAGAAAAATATGTCGGTTGATTTCCTTACGTGAGATTAATTGACTAATTTTGCATCGCTTTGAATGCAATTAACAAAAACAAGATATTATTATGTCGAAAAAGAACATTAAGGTTGAGACCAATGAATTTGACGAGGCTATTGAAGTTTCCAAGTCGTTTGTAGAGAAGAATATCAAGCCATTGGGCTATGGCATCGGTGCCATTCTGGTGGTGGTGATAGGTATCCTGCTGATACATCAGTTCTATATTGTTCCCAACAACCAAAAGGCCGACGAGGCACTCTTTGCTGCTCAGCAACTCTTTGCTGATGGCAATTATGAGAAGGCCCTCAATGGTGAAGGTGATACAAAGGGTTTCCTGGCTGTGGCTGATGAATATGGATGCACCAAAGCAGGTAACCTGGCCACCCTCTATGCTGCCATATGTTATGCACATGCCGAGAAGTATCAAGAGGCTGTAGACATGCTGGAAGACTTTGACGGTTGTGGTGATGAGATGGTAAGTCCCTCTGCTATTGGTATGCTGGGTAACTGCTATGCAGAGCTGGGTCAGAACGAGAAGGCTGTAAGCCTCCTGCTCAAGGCTGCAGACAAGGCAGACAACAACACCATCAGTCCTATGTATCTGGTTCAGGCCGGACAGATTTATGAGTCTCTGGGTCAGCCCGAAAAGGCACTTGAATGCTATAAGAAAGTGAAGGAGACCTATATTAATAGCGCTCAGTATCAGGAGATAGACAAGTACATAGAGCGCGTATCCAAGTAAGCCGGTGTACGATGGCAAGCAGACTGCATAATCTTTCCGACTACGATTTTGACTCCGTGCCCAGTGGATCGGGTCTGCGTATAGGAATCGTAGTTAGTGAATGGAACAATAAAATCACAGGTGCCCTTCTTCAGGGTGCCTGTGATACGCTTATGAAGCATGGCGTCAGCGATGAGGATATCATCGTCCACACAGTACCAGGTAGTTTTGAACTGGTGTTTGGAGCTGCTCAGTTTGTAAAGAGCCACCAGGTGGATGCCGTCATTGCTATAGGATGTGTAGTGCGAGGAGATACTCCTCATTTTGATTATATATGTCAGGGGGCCACTCAAGGGTTGGCTTCATTGAATGCAGAATATGACGTCCCCGTTGTCTATGGTTTGCTTACATGCAATACTATGGAGCAAGCTGAGGACAGATGTGGCGGTATTTTGGGCAATAAAGGAGACGAATGTGCCGTCACAGCACTCAAGATGATTGATTATCGCAAAAGGTTTGTTTAATCCAAATACGATTTGGATTTAGACTCAACCTTCTGCGTTGTCCTTATTATCAGCGCCATTATTGGATTTCTTCTTCCAGTAGTGGCGTTTTTTTGTTTTTCTTCTCTTGTCTGTTTTCTGTTCTGAGTTGTTAGCAGCCGATGTGGATTCTGTTACGCTTGCTTGGTCTGCCTGCTTTCCTGTAGACTGTTCTGCAGTTGCCGATGAGCTAGCACGGTTTTGCTTGTCGGAGTTTACCACATGTTTCTTACTATTTCGTCTGTATGGTTTCCTCGGTTTTCTGGATTCGGTATTTGTGACTACTTCCTCATCCGTGGTTACAGACATTTCTTTCCCTTGGGCAGAAGCTATACTTTGGTCATGTGCTATCGCTTCCTTGGTATTCCTGGAATTGTGTCTTCGGCTCACTTTCTTATCCTGTTTCCTTTCCTTGTTCTTGGTACGTGGTCCTTTACCCCTGTTCTTGTGGTTTCTGTATTCAGGTCCTTCTCCCAGTTCTTCAGGAATGGTTTCTTTATCGATATCTTTCTCCAGGAAACGTTCTATTTGCTTGAAATCAGGTTGGTCCTTTTCGTTGACCAGTGTGATGGCTCTTCCGTTTCTTCCTGCACGTGCAGTTCGTCCTATGCGATGTACATAGTCTTCCTCGTCGTGTGGAACATCATAGTTGATTACCAGTTGGATATCATCTATGTCAATTCCTCTTGCCACGATGTCTGTGGCTACGAGGATATCTATTTTTTCGCTTCGGAAGAGATACATAACCTCATCTCTCTCGTTCTGAGATAGGTCGCTGTGCATGGCCCGTGCATTATAGCCTGCACGTATCAGGGCTATTGCCAGTTCCTTAGTCTTTATCTTTGAGCCAGTGAAGATAATCACTTTCTCTGGTTTTTCCTGGCTGAACAGATGCTTGATAATGCCGAGTTTCTGTACCTCATAACAGATAAATGCACTTTGTTTGATGTTCTCTGCCGGTTTGCTTACAGCCAGTTTTACTTCCACGGGATTGTTCATGATAGTCTTGGCCAGTTGCTGTATCTTGTCGGGCATGGTGGCACTGAACAGAATTGTTTGTCTGTTCTTCGGCAAGAGATTGGCTATCTGCATGATATCTTCGCTGAATCCCATGTCCAACATGCGGTCAGCCTCATCGAGGATAAAGAATGAGACCTGGCTGAGATCTACGTTACCCAGGCTGATATGACTGATAAGTCGTCCTGGTGTAGCTATGATGATGTCAGCTCCTGTCTGCATGCTCTTTTTCTCCTGTTCGTATCTGATTCCGTCATTTCCGCCGTATACAGCCACGCTGCTCACGTTGGGCAGATAATAAGAGAATCCTTGCATGGCTTGGTCTATCTGTTGCGCCAGTTCTCTAGTAGGCGACATGATAATGCAGTTGATGGCATTTGAGGGGTATCCTCCATCTTGTAACATACTCAGCACAGGCAACAGATAGGCAGCAGTCTTTCCAGTACCTGTCTGTGCAACCCCCAATACATCATGCCCTTCCAGGATGGGAGGGATGGAGTGTTCCTGTATAGGAGTGGTTTCTGTGAAGTTCATGTCGTCCAGTGCATCCAGCACCAGATCATTTAAGTCCAATTCGTAAAAGTCCATGTCTGTTTGTTCTTATCATCTGGGAGCTTTGACATATAGATACCAGGCGATGAATGAATATATGATGTTGGGCAGCCATGCAGCCAGGGCAGGATGCAGTCCACCGTTTGTGCTGAAGGTTGCCGATACACCTTGCAGTAATATATAACTTGCGCTCAGAGCCAGTCCTGCTCCCAGAGCCATTCCCATTCCTCCCTTACGCTTTCGCGAGGACAGAGCCATGCCGATGGTGGACAGGATAAAAGCAGCAAAGGGTGAAGCAAATCGCTTATGATATTCCACCTCGAAGGCTTTCAGGTTTCCTATTCCTCTGTTTTTCTGTTTCTCAATGTATTCTCGCAGTTCGCTGTTGGTCATCGTTTCTTGCTGACTGCGGATAAAGAGGAAGTCCTGCGGTTCCATAGTGATGATGGAGTCCAACCGGTTGTAATGAGTAATCTGTTCCTTGAGCCCTTTCAGTTCACGTATGGTCACATTGTTCAGTCGCCATTGGTACCTTACGTCGCTTAGGGTATCATATTCCACATTGGTGGCTGTCAGATGTGAGACGAGTTTTTTGTTCTCGAACTTATCCAGTGAGAAATGTATACCTGTCTTGCTGATGCCGTCGAAATGTTCCATGAAGGCTATCACACCCGTATCCACCTGCAACTGGACATTGTCGGCATAGGTGGGATTCTTCTTGTTACGCTTATACTGGTTTTCAAATGCCAGTCGCTTGACACTTCCTTTGGGGATGACCTCGGCTCCGAGGTAAAAGGTCATGGCGGCTATGATGGCAGAACTGATGATATAAGGCCTCATGAGTCTACCAAAACTCATGCCGGTACTTATCATCGCTATGATCTCGCTGTTGTCAGCCAGTTTGGTGGTGAAGAAGATAACACTCAGGAAGACAAACAGCGCGCTGAAGAGATTGGTGAAGTAGGGGACAAAGTTGGCATAATACTGGAAGATGATGGCATGCCATGAAGCATGGTTGGTGGTAAACTTATCCACATTTTCGTTGAAATCAAACACCACAGCAATGCTGATAATCAAGAATATGGAGAAGAAATAGGTCCCCAGAAACTTGCCTATCAGGTATCTGTCTATACGTGTTAGAAATCTTGGTCTCATGCTATGGGCCGATGTTCTGATGTTTCTTGATTGAGCCTTACAGACGTTGTGTCACCTGCCTGATCATCTTATTCTTCCAGGTGCGGAAGTCTCCCGCCAGAATGTGTCTGCGTGCCTCTCCAGTGAGCCAGAGGTAGAAGGAGAGATTGTGGATGGATGCAATCTCCAGGGCCAGTAATTCCTGTGCCTTGAAGAGATGGTGCATGTAGGCCTTTGTGTATGTGCGGTCCAGAGTACAGGGGCCTTGAGGATCCAGTGGGCTGAAATCGTCTTGCCACTTCCGGTTGCGCAGGTTGATGATACCCTCTGCAGTGAATATCATTGCATTCCTTCCGTTTCGGGTGGGCATTACACAGTCAAACATGTCCACACCTCGCTCTATGCCTTCCAGCAGGTTGGCAGGGGTGCCCACTCCCATGAGATATCGTGGTTTGTCTTTAGGCAGAATAGCATTGACCACCTCTATCATCTCATACATGACCTCAGCCGGTTCTCCCACAGCCAGTCCGCCTATGGCATTTCCGTCGCATCCCTTTTCTGCCACGAATTCTGCACTCTGCACGCGCAGGTCGCGATAGGTACATCCCTGAACTATGGGAAAGAGGCTTTGCTCGTAACCGTATTTCGGGTCGGTCTCATTGAATCGTTTCAGGCATCTGTCCAGCCATCTGTGTGTCAGTCCCAGGCTCTTCTTGGCATAAGCATATTCGCTGGTGCCCGGCGGGCATTCGTCCAGGGCCATCATGATATCGGCACCTATGCTTCGTTCTATGTCCATGACTCGCTCGGGAGTGAAGATATGCTTGCTTCCGTCTATGTGACTGCGAAAGGTACATCCCTCCTCAGTAAGTTTCCTTATGCCCGTGAGTGAGAATACCTGGAAGCCACCGCTGTCTGTGAGAATGGGTCCGTCCCAGCTGTTGAAACGATGCAGTCCGCCTGCCTTCTCCAGTATCTCTGTTCCTGGTCTCAGATACAGATGATAGGTGTTTCCCAGAATAATCTGTGCCTTTACCTCTTCCTTGAGGTCTCTTACCGATACTCCTTTCACGCTGCCCACGGTTCCCACAGGCATAAAGATAGGGGTCGTGATGTCTCCATGAGCGGTGTGGATGATTCCTGCTCTGGCTTCAGACTCGTGGTCGGTATGTTGCAGTTGGAATGTCATGCCTCTTTTTTGTCCTCTGTTTTCTCTTCCAGGTGAAACACAATGGGGTTATCCACCAGCTCTGGCAGTAGGGCAATATTCCACACATCGGTCACAGTCTGCACATAATGGAACTGCAGTCCCTGCAGATAAGCTGCTGGTATCTCTGTGATGTCCTTTTCGTTGTCTTCACAGAGGATGATGTCTGTGATGCCGGCACGTTTTGCTGCCAGTATCTTTTCTCTGATACCTCCCACTGGCAACACCTTTCCTCTCAAGGTAATCTCGCCTGTCATGGCCACCTTGTTGCGAACTTTGCGCTGGGTAATGGCGCTGGCTATGCTGGTGGCTATGGTTATGCCTGCACTGGGTCCGTCTTTGGGTACGGCTCCTTCAGGTACATGTATGTGTATGTTGTAGTTTTCGAAGATGCGCATATCTATTCCCAGACTGTCGGCATGAGATTTGATATACTCGAGGGCCAGCATGGCACTCTCCTTCATGACGTCTCCCAGATTGCCTGTGAGCGTGAGCTTACCACTCTTTCCCTGGCTTAGGCTGGTCTCTATGAAGAGTATCTCACCACCCACACTGGTCCATGCCAGTCCTGTTACCACTCCTGCATCCTTGTTGTCCTGGCATTTATCGCGGTTGTATGGCGCATTGCCCAGTAATTTCTGGATATGTGCAGGTGTGATGGTCTTGGGTAACTCATCCGTGGCTTCCTTTGCCACGCTCAGTGCCACCTTTCTCAGCAGCTTGTCCAACTGTTGTTTCAGACCTCTTACTCCGCTCTCCCTGGTGTACTTCTCTATGATGACTTCCAGAGCCTCTTTGGACACCTTGGGCGATGTGGTACCTTTGAGTCCAATCTCCTCTTTTGCTTTGGGCAGAAGGTGGCGGCGTGCTATTTCTATTTTCTCCTCTGTGATGTATCCACCCACATTGATCAGTTCCATTCGGTCCAGCAATGGCCGTGGAATGGAGTTGATATTGTTGGCTGTGGCAATAAACATTACTCGGCTCAGATCATAATCCATATCGAGGAAGTTGTCATGGAAAGTCTTGTTCTGTTCCGGGTCCAGAACCTCCAGCAGAGCTGATGAGGGATCTCCCTGAATGGTGTTTTCTGTAATTTTGTCTATCTCGTCCAGGATAAACACAGGATTAGAGGAACCTGCCTTTTGGATTCCCTTGATGATGCGTCCTGGCATGGCTCCTATGTAGGTACGTCTGTGACCACGGATTTCACTCTCGTCATGCATGCCTCCCAGACTTATACGTACATATTTGCGGTTGAGTGCATCGGCAATGCTTCTTCCCAGACTTGTCTTTCCCACTCCTGGAGGACCGTACAGACACAGGATGGGGCTCCTGAGATCATTCCTCATCTTCACCACAGCCAGATGTTCCAGGATGCGCTCCTTTACCTTTTCCATACCGAAATGGTCCTTGTTCAGGCGGTTTTCTGCCCGTTTCAGGTCGAGGGAGTCTTTAGTGCAATAGTCCCATGGCAACTGTAACATGGTCTGCAGGTAATTGAGCTGCACATTGTAGTCAGGTGACTGGATATTGATGCGAGTCAGTTTGCTCAGCTCCCTGTTGAAGACCTCCTGGGTATTGGCATTCCACTTTTTCTCACGAGCCTTCTTCTTCATCTCCACCAGGTCATCTTGTCTTACGCTGGCATCGTCCTTGTTGCCCAGCTCGTGCTGAAGTTGCTTTATTTCCTGGTTGATGAAGTACTCACGCTGCTGCTTGTCTATATCTTTCTGTGTGCGTAGCTCTATCTCCTTTCTGAGTTGCGCAAGCTTGAGCAGACTGTTGATGGTGGTTAGGGCCATTTCTGCTCTCTTTATTTCCGATGGAGCAGAGAGCATCTGATATTTAATGTCTGTGCTTATGGGCAGATATCCACAGATGATATTCAGCAGTAGGGCACAGGGCTTCATGTTGCTTATATACTGAACGAACTCTATAGGGCAGAATTCGGTAATCTCTGCCAGCATCTTCACCTTATTCCTCAGTTCGGACACCATGGTCAGGAATGTCTCCATCTCATCTTCTGCAGGTTCCTCGTCAGGAAAGGCTTTTGTAAGGCCATGACATCCGTGTGCATTTTGCTCAAACGTCTCCATTCTTGTCCTATTGAAGGCATGGATGAGCGCCGTGTAATTGCCATCTGGCATCTTATAGAAGTGAATCAGTTTGCCTATGATGCCCACGAGATACAGATCTTCCTTAGTTGGGTTTTCTATCGAAGGATCTTTTTGTGGGAATACAGCCACCATTCCGTCGCCTCTTTCCACTTCCTTGAGAGTGGATATACTTATGCTGCGTCCCACGGTTACTGGGTTCATGGTGCCCGGAAACAGTATAGAGTCACGTACGCACAGGATGGGCATTTCTCCTTCACTATTGGAATGCATAATCTTGTCTGATTCTCCGCTCAGGTCAGCAACATAAGAGAAGGAAATTTTATGTGTGTTTGTCATAAGGGCAAATCCTCTTGTCTATTTCTTACAAATTAAAATTAAACGGCTGCAAAAATACAAAAATTTATCGGAATCTTAGGACTACCAAATGCTAAAATACGTATCTTTGTTCTATAGATGTAACTTTGTGATAGAGACTTCATAGCCTTTGATATTTCCGCACTAGCCCATGAGTCAACCCTTCTTTAGATTTCGCCAGTTCGTGATTCATCATGATTCCTCATCGATGCCCGTAGGGACAGATGCTGTATTGCTGGGTGCGTGGGCCAACTTGTCCATGGCACACCATATACTTGACATTGGGACTGGGTCAGGGCTCATTGCTCTGATGGCAGCACAGCGTGCTCCTCTGGCCCGAGTAGAGGGTATTGACATAGATATGCCATCCGTGGAACAGGCTCGCAGTAATGTCTCTGGCAGTCCCTTTGCCTCTCGTGTCTCTATCCATCATGGTGACGTACGAGAGTATGTGTCAAGTGAGGGCTTATTTGACAGCATCCTTTCCAATCCGCCCTTTTATATAAATGATGTGGTACCTCCTTCCCAAAGGCGATATGTGGCGCGTAATGCTTCCGCTCTTCCCACCGAGAGTCTGTTGGATGCAGTGGTCCGTCTGCTTTCTCTTGATGGTACGTTCTCGGTGGTAGTTCCCAGCACATCACTTGCATTATTTGTAGCTTTGGGGTTGGAACGCGATTTGTTTCTCGCTCGTTGCACCCAGGTGCGTACGGTCATGCGTAAACCTCCCAAGCGTGTCCTGCTGGAGTTCACTCGCCATCGTGTCTCCACAGCCATGCATGATGATTTGATGTTGCATGATGCCAATGGTTTGAGGTCGGCAGAATATCTTCGCCTTACAAAGGACTTTTATCTCTAAAGGCGCCAAGAGCAAAAACCGGCTCAGAAGATAAACATGGGGGGGAGACTCTAAATGAAGGCCTATTTTCCCGCAAGTACTTGCGGGGACGGTTGCAGGTACTTGCAGGAAAGGTAGCAAGTATTAGCGTGGAGGATGCAGTGCACTGCGAGGACGGATGCAGTGCACTGCAGGATGGGTTGCAGTGCACTGCAGGAAGGGTTGCAGTGCACTGCGTCTGAGAGGGGCAAAGCTAGTACCTAAATCGTCAGTTCTATTATGGATGAGAGAAAAGGGAGGAAAGAATCAGCGTACGGGGGCACTATAGCTCCCTAGGAAAATTTCTACCGAACCATCTTCATGCCCTTCTCATCAGTGTTCATCCCTTAATAACATCTGTCATCAGATGAAATACGTGCATGAGCACGTTTGGGGTATCATTCCCGGTGAATGACACTGCCACTGGCCTGATGGGTAGCCAATACCAGGACTTCTGCTATCTGCACGTGTTCGGGAGCTTGTGCAGCATACAGAGCAACGTCGGCAATATCATCACCCGTTAGGGGTTTGATGCCCTGATATACCTTTTCGGCCCGGTTCTTGTCCCCATGAAATCTGATGCAAGAGAAATTAGTCTCCACCAAGCCTGGTTTTATGTTAGTCACCCTGACCTTGGTATGTGCCACATCAATCCTGAGGCCGTCAGAGAGCGTCTTCACGGCACTCTTGGTGGCACAGTACACGTTGCCTCCTGCATAAGCTGCATCACCTGCCACAGAACCGATGTTGATGATATGTCCATGGTTGCGAGCCACCATTCTCGGCACTACAAGCCGGGTCATGGTGAGCAGACCTTTTATGTTGGTGTCTATCATCTCGTCCCAGTCTTCCTCATTTCCTTCGTATTCCGGTTCGAGACCTCTGGCCAGACCAGCGTTGTTGACCAGCACATCTATCTCTTTCCAGTCATCGGGAAGTGACTCTATAGCCTGCCGGGCAGCCATTCTGTCCTGAACGTCAAACGCCAAGGGGAGCACTCTTATACCCAGTCTTTCCAGTTCCATCTTCTGTTTCTGCAAGCAGTCTTCTCTGCGCGCAGTGATAATCAAATCAAATCCCGCTTGAGCGAATTTTCTTGTGCAACTTTCTCCGATGCCACTTGTGGCACCCGTAATCAGTGTTATAGGTTTCCTGTTCATTGGCTTTAATGATAGAATGATTTGCCTGAATGTTAGGCGTTACTATTTGTTTTTATCCTGCGCCTGAAAATGATATCTTCTGCAAGCATTCGATGCGGAAGGATGATATTCCTCTGTGTAAGCTTACTTTTTCTTCTCCTCCTCAGCCTTCTTCTTGAGAATCTTGTCCATCTCATCGAATTCTTTGCCTTTGTTCAGATTAAGGTAGATTCTATAGAGTGGTGATGCCCATCGGTCCACCATGTCAGGTTGCAGTTCACGTACCTTTTCCATGCAAGGCATAGCCTGGGCATATAGTTCGTGAATAGCTTTTCGGTCTTCAGCGAACCGCTTGTCCTTGATATCGTTACATGCAGTATCTTTCTTGATGACAGCCATGTTGAGATAAGAGATACCTTTATTATAATATGCATCCACATAGGCAGGGTCTCTCTTGATGGTACTGTCGGCAAACTGAATGCAGGCTTCGTAGTCATTCTCCATGAGTTTCATCTTGCACTTGGTGTACCAATAAATGGCTTTCTCTGCCGATACCACCTGGATGAGTGAGTCGGCCAGTTCGCAAGCTTCCCTGGTCATCCTTTGGGAGTTGTACCAGTCTATCAGATTCACAAAGAAATAATCGTATTCGGGATAGAGGTTCACTCCTGTGTGCAGTTCTCTTACCCACAAGGAATCATTTTTGAGTAGCGCATAGGTGCGTACTTTATATTCCTGCAGAATGGGTTTGTCGCCTCTGCTGGCTGCCTCTATGGCTTTGTCGATATATTTCAGAGTATGTTTGGGTTGGTTTGTCAGGTAACCACAGAGAGCAGCCTGATAGGCGAGTCGATAGAGTAGGGAGTCTCTCTTGCTTGTGGTATACGTATAGAAGGCATCTATGTATCCATATGCCGATGCATAGTCGCCTTTGCGCAGAAAGAACTTACTGCCATTGAGGATGTTCTTGATGTGTTTCTGCCTCAGATCGTAAGTTTTCTTGGAATATTTCTGTTTTACTTTCTGCTGCGCATTAGGTACAGCATCCACACTGTCACACAGCCGTAGCTGCTCATACATATTGAGCAGGGTGTTGAAGAACATGGCCGTATCGTATTGCTGCTTCAGATAAGCTTTCCGGTTCTCTACGCTGTTTGATGATTCGTACAGCTTGGCTGCGGTATAGAATATCTCTGCCTTATCCTTGTTTTTCAGTTCTGGCCGCGACAGGGCATTTATCAGATTTGTTCTGGCTCCGTCTTGTCCCGATGCATTCTTGATGGCAGTGGATGCAGCCTTGTACAGAGTGGACATTTTGACGGGCTTTTGGGCTTTCTCTTTCTTGCTTGCCGAATAGCCAGGCAATACAAGAAATGTGCATAGTATTAAGACAACATAAGATTTCTTCATGATGAATGATATTTCTCTCTGTTATTCTTTTCCTGCGGTCTGTTCTCACACGACCGTCACTTATATGATATCCTGATGTGTGGTTCTATGGAACTCTTTATGTATGATTATTACGTGATCCTATCCTATAAGGGTTAGCTGTTCTGTATTTGATAATATATCTGTTCTGTTCTCAGACTGTAGGCTGAGGTGATGTATCGTTGCCAGGCATCATATGGCCAGCTGATGCTCTGAAATCTCTTCTGTCTGTGAAGGGCCTGTGGCGTGTTAATCCAGTGTACGGGATGGTTTCCCCTCTCTGTGAGTAGTGAGGCGGATGCCATCCCGTACACCTAAAGGGTATGCTTATAGGAGTTTATCCATTTCAGCTGCTTTAGCAGCCTGACCTGTCACACTATAGCATTGTTTCAACTCGTAAGCCCACTTCTGAGGTTCATCGGGCGTACACTCGCGAGCTTTTTCGAAATAGGGTATAGCTTCACCAAACATCTTCTTGGTCTCCTCCAGTGTGGCTTTTGCTTTTACCTGATTCTTGATGCTGCTCACAGTAGCGTTCTTGGCCAGAGCCTGACGGAACTTGCAGAGGCCAGCCTGATACCATGCATCATAATATGTAGGCTTTATCTCGGTGCACTTGATGTATGAAGCCAGTGCCTCGTCATATTTCTCTTGTGCAAAGTATGCGTATCCCTTACCATAGTTAGCAATCAGAATGTTGGGGTCCACAGCCAATATCTCATCTGCGTATTCCAGCATCTTGTCCAGTCCAAGTTTCTGTTTGTAGGAGAGCAGAATCTGAATCAGTTCCTGGTTCTTCTCAGGATTCTTGATGGTAATATCATGCACAGCATTTGCCCATGCCACGGTGTCTTTTCTCTCCAGGTAACTGGCCACTTTGGCTTGGCGTGTACCTTCCGCACCCTCTTCGAACTCCAGGGCCAGATCATAATACTTGTCCATGGCGTCATACAGTTTGGCATCGTGAGCCATATGGAATGCATAATATGCTATCTGTGCGTTGGAAACACGAAGTTTAGCTATATCGGCTACCTCAGGATAAATCTCCTTGTAATGTATAGCGCGGTCATAAGCCTCGAGAGCGCTCTGATAACGGCCACAGGCAGCTTCAAACTGAGCGGCGTAGATGTAATAATCTCCACACAAGCTCAACTGCACTTGCTTGGCCTTCAGCTGTGCTTCATTACCCATTTCTCCTTTGGTTACCTTGGTGTACTTCAGTTCGTTGTGAAGTGCATCGGTAAGGTACTTCAGATTGTTGTAGAAATAGACGGTATCAAAGGGAAGCTTATTAGAGGCATTCTCAATCATGATGTTGAGGGGATGCTGTGCAAATGACGTGCTCAGAGCGTAGGTTTCGCCCAACTTCTTTTCTTCAATCAGACCGCTCTGTAAGGCCTTCTGCACGATTTCCTGTCCTTTCTTGCTCTCTTCCAGAATGATTTCGGGCGTAGCCTTTTTCTCTTGGATTAGTGCATTCAGGTCATCCCATACCTTCTGTGCCTGTTTTACCTGCTCTTTTACTTCTTTCTGTGCTGCTTTAAGTGCTGCGGCATCAGCCTTGGCCTTAGCCTTCTCCTCTGCAGTCTGTGCCATTACATTGCCTGCGGCAAGTGTAAGGGTAAGCAATAACAATACTCTTTTCATAATGTCAGAATTGTATTGAGGTAAATAATATGATTATTTGTTTTCTTCTGTTGTTTCAGCCTGGGGCTCTGGATTGTCTGCCACGGTCTCCACTTCTTCATCCTCAGTCCGTGGAACCACACTCAGATGACTGATAACGTCATTGCGTTTCTTCAGCTCAATGAGTTTGGTGCCTTGTGCCACACGTCCCTTGGTGACCTTCACGGAGTCGGCATGCAGACGTATGGTGGTGCCACTCTTGTTGATGATCATCAGGTCATCTTCGTCGGTGATTACCTCGGTGGCCACCACATAACCGGTCTTTTCTGTAATCGCTATGGTCTTCACGCCTTTGCAGTGACGTCCCGTCTTGCGGTATTCATCCACTCCTGTACGCTTGCCGTATCCGTTCTCGCTGAGTACCATGATGCTCTCGTTCTCTACGTCGTTGACTACGCACATGCCCACAACACGGTCACGGGGATCATCGTCCAGAATGATGCTTTGCACTCCAGTACTTACGCGACCCATTTCACGTACCTTACTCTCTTCGAATCTTACCACGCGTCCGCCAGCATTAGCCACGATAATCTCGTTGTTACCATTGGTGAGCTCTACGCCTATCACCTGGTCATCTTCACGGATGTTGATGGCATTCACACCATTGGCACGCACTCTGCTGTATTCTGACAGACAGGTCTTCTTGATGATACCGTTTTTGGTACAGAAGACCACATAATGTGACTTGCAGAAGTCGGGATCCTGCAGTTTGCGTATGCAGAGACATGCGCTGATACTGTCGCCTGGCTGTATCATGAGCATGTTCTGTATGGCACGGCCCTTGTTCTGCTTGTTGCCTTCTGGAATGTCATATACCTTGAGCCAATGACAACGTCCACGGTCGGTAAAGAACATCATGGTGTTGTGCATGGTGGCAGGATATATCTTCTCTATGAAATCGTTGTCTCTGGTGCTGCTTGCCTTTACGCCAATGCCTCCTCGAGCCTGTGCTCTGAATTCTGCCAAAGGAGTACGCTTGATGTATCCCATGTGGCTGATGGTTACCACCACTTCGTCGTCGGCATAGAAATCCTCGGCATTGAACTCGTCGGCGTTGGGGAGAATCTCTGTACGTCGCACGTCGTTGAACATGTTCTTGACTTCCAGCAACTCCTCTTTGATTACCTGGCGGCAGAGTGTGTCGTCGGTGAGTATTTGATTGAAGTATTCAATCTTCTTCATCAGGTCATCGTATTCGGCATGCAGCTTATCCTGCTGAAGTCCTGTCAGCTGTGCCAGACGCATATCCACGATGGCTTTACTCTGAATTTCATCCAGTCCGAAGCGCTCTTCCAGTGCCCTCTGTGCTGATGCAGGAGTCTTGCTTTGCTTGATGAGTTTGACCACCTCATCGATGTTGTCACTTGCAATAATCAGTCCACTCAGGATGTGCACACGTTCCTCGGCCTTACGCAGATCATACTTGGTGCGTCTGATGACCACATCATGACGATGCTCCACGAAGTTGCTTATGAAATCGCGAAGTGTCAGCAGCTGTGGGCGTCCCTTGACCAATGCAATGCTGTTCACACTGAAACTGGTTTGCAAAGGTGTCATCTTGAAGAGTTTGTTGAGAACTACCCTTGAGTTTGCATCGCGCTTCACATCGATGACAATACGCATTCCATCGCGGTCACTCTCGTCATTGGCATTATGTATGCCTTCTATCTTCTTCTCCTGAACCAGCTGTGCTATGTACTCAATGAGTTGCTGCTTGTTGACACCATAGGGTATTTCGGTCACAACAATCTTGTCGTGCGTGTCACCTGCTTCTATGTCAGCTTTGGCACGCATGATGATGCGTCCGCGTCCTGTCTCATAAGCATCCTTGATGCCTTGCAGACCCATGATGTATCCACCGGTGGGGAAATCGGGACCTTTCACGTATTGCATAAGTCCCTGTACATCCATGTCGGGATTATCCACGAACGCTACACATGCATCAATAACCTCACCCAGATTATGTGTGGGTATGTTTGTGGCCATACCTACAGCAATACCTGTGGCTCCGTTGAGCAGAAGGTTGGGCAACCTGGTGGGCATGACGGTGGGTTCCAACAGAGTATCATCGAAATTGTTGGTCATGTCCACGGTCTCTTTTTCCAAATCGTCCATCATGGCTTCGCCTATGAGACTCAGTCGGGCCTCGGTATATCGCATGGCAGCAGGACTGTCACCGTCTACGCTACCAAAGTTACCCTGGCCATCCACCAAAGTGTATCTCATGGACCATTCCTGTGCCATACGCACCAAGGCAAAATATACCGAGCTGTCACCATGGGGGTGATACTTACCGAGTACTTCACCCACGATACGCGCACATTTCTTATAAGGTCTGCTGTGCAGATTGCCCATCTCTTTCATTCCAAAAAGGATGCGTCTGTGTACAGGTTTGAATCCGTCTCTAACATCGGGCAATGCACGTGCTACGATTACGCTCATAGAGTAGTTGATGTAGCTTTGCCGCATCTCGTGCTCAATGTCAACTTTGATTATTCTTTCTTGATCTTCCATTATGTAATTATTGTATCTTTTCCTTATTGATAGGAGGCGGACTATTCGCCATTTCAATCTACAAAGGTACTTAATGTTCCCAATACCCCAAAATCTTTTCTCCTTAATTTTACTCTCGTGTGCGTCATGGACGTGTGAGAATCATGCCATAGCCTCTCATTTTTGCTATTTTTAGCCCCATATAGCATTTTGAGTGCCTTTACTGACAGAGGGTCGGCATTGCGGTAGGACAACAGATATGAAAAGAATTCCCAGACGATATATCAGACATCATTGTGGAAAGAATCAGTCATATTTTATTATCTGATACGAAGTAAACACAGCATGCTTATGGCCATTTCATCTTATAATGTTACTTTTGTGATTACTTAGGGTTCTGAACCTCATAGATAGATGTATCTTACAAAATCTGTATAATGTCACAGTATACTATAAATTCGCATATGATGTTACCAAAAGGACTGTTATATCCCAGGTATATACTTGCTCTGCTATTTCTATTTTCAGGTTACGTGTATACGTCTGCATTCAAGGGACCACGAACTCTGGCAGAGCAGAAGTCAAATGCTCCTACTGCTGAGCATCATCCACATTCTGTAACCCCACTCTTTCCTTGTTCTCCCACACTGGACAGTCCCTATGGTGTTTGCTCGCATATTACTCGTCGATGGATGGATTATCCGATAAGAGACAGGGAACTTGCCTTGGCTAAGGAGGTTGGCATCAGATGGGTACGCTCTGATTATGATTTCGGAACAGCCTTTGGTAATGTCCATGACTTTCATCCTCAAGTATTCGATGATGTAGCCGCTTCCTGCCTAGAATATGACCAGCAGTTTCTGGCCATATTGACATGGTTAGGCAAGATGCCCTGGGATGATTCCCAATATGGTGCTTTCCTGGATTCTCTGGCAAGAAGATATGATGGGAAAGTGACTCATTGGGAGATGATGAATGAGGTGAACCTAACTCGAAATGTGGATTCACTTCCAGCACGTTATGCTTCTGCTCTTCGTGTGGCCAGTGAGCACCTTCACCAGATAAACCCCAATAATAAGGTTCTCTTAAGTGGGCTGGCTGAGGTAAAGGATGATTTCTTGGAACAACTATGTAGGATGGGTGCGATGAAATGGGTGGATGTGATGAATTTTCATTCCTATTTTCGTCCCGAGGAGCTTATCCAGTGCTTTTCTAAAATCCGCTCATTGATGGATAAGTATGGATGGCAAAAACCCGTTTGGCTTACAGAATGCGGTATGCATACAAGTGCCGAGAAATATACAGCATCGGGTTTTTATCTGGACTTTCTGCCTGCAGCATTCCGCCGATTGAATATACCCTTGGATAAGGTTTGTGTGGGATATCTTGCCGACCGTTCTTCCGGATATGTTACATTAAGCCACCGCGAGGCACAAGCTTATCTGAGTCCTGTGGCTCACAATGTCATACCTGTGTCTCTCAGCCAACTTGCTTCTCTGTCGGTCAGCAAAGTGCCGGTATTGCTTGCTACCACAGATGAATATTTTCCTATGAGCCATTTCCCTGCACTTGTGGATTATGTGCGACGTGGAGGCAGCATCATTCTCTCAGGCGGTATGCCTTTCTACTACGATGCTTACCTTCCTTCCAATACTTGGTTTAACCGCCATGAGACAGGCACATCCATGCTGAAGCAATTACACATGTCCCCGCTCCTGAAGTGGCAAACCAGTAAGGGTGAACCTATCACAGAGATACCGCCGGTGGTGAAGATGTCTCCTCAGGCAGGTTTCTCATATTCATGGGAAATCTCTTCCAAGAGTCCGGCTCGCTATCTCACTGACGAAGCATTGGCTCAGGGTGATACACTTATCCCCTTGATTACTGCAGGTACTCAGGAGAAGCAAATTCCTGTGGCAGGTATTTATCGGTTGAATTCAGATTTGCGTGGCAATATCGTCTTCCAAACACGTATGTATGCTCACCCCTTGCCAGACAAGGAGGCAGAGCAGGCCCGACGTGTGGCCAGAATATATCTGTTGGCTCTTGCTCATGGAATAGAACGCGTGTTCTGGTATAACTTCAGATCCAGAGAGACTGATGCCTATGAACCAGAGGACTGTTTCGGCCTCATTCATGCCGATTTCTCCGAGAAACCATCTCTGCAGGCCTATCGCACACTGACAAGTATGATGCCCAGTGGAAGCACACGTCCCAGTATGCAGATTGATGATAATCTATTCAGTGCCACCTGGACCCGACCGGATGGTCATCAGATAACCGCCATGTGGTCGCCATATGTGCCGGTACAGTATCGATTGAAGAAAGGTCAGGCAAACACTTTATATAATCATTTGGGAGAGAAAGTGATGCTGAAGGGTAGAACCATCACATTGACTGATGCCATTATTTATATTGTTGACTGACGTCACGTTACAGAATCCATCTTATAGAGATGTTTCTTAAAAATGTTTCTAAAAGATGGAGCAGAGTGAATTTTTCTTCCTACTTTTGCAAGACATAAGTTCACTTGTGGATAGAGTGGCATTATAATTTTGTATAATGGAGAAAGAATACCGAAAATAGATTGTTTAGATAGGATATAATTATGAACTTCATTTTCATTTCACCCAACTTTCCTGCCAATTATGCACATTTCTGTGCCAGGTTACATGATAATGGCGTGAGTGTGTTGGGAATTGGTGACGCACCGTATGATGAACTTAGTGAAGAGTTGCGCAATTCACTGACCGAGTATTACAAGGTGTCGTCTATGGAAGATTATTCCGAGATGTATAAGGCTGTGGCTTACTTTGCCTGGCATTATGGACGTATCGATTGGATAGAGAGCAACAATGAATACTGGCTACAGCAGGATGCACGTCTGCGCACTGATTTCAACGTATGTACCGGTATGAAATCAGACAGCATAGAGAGTGTGAAGGAAAAGTCGGAGATGAAGAAGTACTATGCCAAGGGTGGTATCCGTACCGCTCGTCAGGTGAAAGCGTCAGAAGGACTGGATGCTATCTTACGCTTTGCTTCCGAAGCTGGTTATCCTCTCTTCGTAAAACCCGACGTGGGAGTAGGTGCTGTCAGTTCCCACAAAATAGAAAGCGAGAGTGACCTCAGATTCTTCTATTCATCCACACAGAATGTGTCTGATTATGTTGTGGAGGAGTTTGTCACGGGCAACATCTGCACGTATGATGCTGTGATTGACAGCCGAGGCGAACCGCTTTTTGAGAGTATGTGCGTATGTCCGCCCAGTATAGCAGATATCGTCAATTATAATCTGGACAGTACCTATTACGTGGAAAAGCACATGAGTGAGAACTTGCGCTTTTGGGGCAGACGTACAGTAAAAGCCTTCGGAGTACAGAGCCGTTTTGTACATCTGGAGTTCTTCTGCCTCGACAGACCTCACCGAGGACTTGGTGAGAAGGGTGACTTCGTGGCTTTAGAGGTAAATATGCGTCCAGGTGGAGGCTTCACGCCTGATATGATCAACTATGCCCACAGCGTGGATGTCTATAAGATATGGGCAGATATGGTGGTGTATGACAAGAGGGTGACAAACGATCCAGAGGATGATTACTACTGCGTGTTTGCCGGCAGGCGCGACAATGTGTCTTATGTTCTCAATCATGACGAAATCATGTCCAAATACGCTTATGCCATGATGGATGCTCCTCGCATCCCCGCAGCCTTAAGCGGTGCCATGGGTGACCAGAGTTACATAGCACGTTTCCGTACAGTAGAGGAGCGAGACACTTTCCTTTATGACGTGTGTAATAGGATTTGACGTCCTATATTGTGCATTATTTCATAGTATAATTTAAGAATAAGATGAGAATAGATTATCATAAGGAGTGGAGTCACAGTCTTGGGCGTGACATGGAGTATAAGGTGTATGGAGAGTCTGGACGTCCTCTGCTGGCTTTTCCCAGTCAGGACGGACGTTTCTATGATTATGAGAACTTTGGTATGGTGGATGTTCTTTCGCCTTGGATAGAGTCAGGAAAGATACGTCTCATATGCTGTGACAGTATAGATACTGAAACGTGGAGCAATCACTATGGGAATCCTCGCCAACGTATAGAATTACACGAACGTTGGTATCATTATATTATGGACGAACTGTTGCCTCGCCTGAGACACTTTGATAACGAGACCTTCATGGTGACAGGATGCAGCATGGGCGCTTTCCACGCAGGTAACTTCTTCTTCCGTCGTCCCGACATCTTTGATTCACTCATAGCCCTGAGTGGTCTTTATCATTCTGCATATGGCTTTGGCTCTTATCATGACGACCTTACCTATGCCAATTCACCTCAGGACTTCATTCCCAACATACCAGAAGATCATCCATGGCTCTCCCTCTACCGTCAGCGCAACATCATCTTGTGTGTTGGCCAGGGCAGATGGGAAGAGGAACTCCTCGAGAGTACACGTTGCATGGATGAAATTCTGAATAATAAGGGAATACCTGCTTGGGTGGATTACTGGGGATATGATGTGGATCACGATTGGCCCTGGTGGCGCAAGCAACTCGCTTATTTCATGCAAAAGATTGTTTCATGACGGTCTATCTTACCAGCAGTCCTTTTGTGGAGGGTACGCCACTATTTTCTGAGGATAATGGATTTGCCCGTATGCTCCTATCTGACTTGCCTAAACCAGTCAGAGCACTCTTCGTTGCCAGTAACCCTGCTGATGTGGAGGGCACAGAGGAATGGGCAAGGTACATGAAGGAGAGTTTGGGAGAGTTAGGGGCCAATGTTCTTACATCCAATGTTTTACATGAAGGAACTGCCACTGATGTATCTTACTTTCTCTCTGGCGCCAACTTTATTATGTTGTCGGGCGGACACGTACCCACTCAGAATCGTTTCTTCCAGCGAATAGGTTTTCGCTCTTTGCTTACAGGATGGCAGGGAGTGTTGTTGGGTGTGAGTGCCGGAAGTATGAATAGTGCGGAGCGTGTTTATGCCTTGCCCGAAGAGGAAGGGGAGGCGGTGGATCCTTTTTACCAAAGGTTCTTGCCAGGTCTTGGTCTCACGCACACCTGTATTATTCCTCATTTCCAGAAGTTGCAGGGTGTGGTGCTTGATGGTAAACTGGTGATTGAAGACCTGGCTCAGGCGGACAGTATGGGACACAGGTTCTATGCATTGCCTGATGGCTCTTTTGTCTATAAGAAAGGTTCCCGAGAAGAACTGCACGGACCTGCTTGGCTCATATCGGATGGCCAATGCCGTCTGTGCAACCATCATGGAGAGATTCTTCTTCTCAGTGAGTAAGCGGATATTTCATTTGGCGCCCGCATCTGTATTTTTCTTCTTCATCTGAGCCAGTTGCCATGAGTTGTATACATTATGCCAGATGCTGTAGAAGCCTCCTGCCAGGGAGGTCACAGGTGTCAGGAAGGTATATCCCATCCATATGGCAAACACGGTGTTCTTCTGTCCACATGACTGTGCAGCACTTATAGGATCGCCATATTTACTGCCAGCCATCCTGCCCATCCCAAACTGAATAATACATGCCAAAAGTGAAGCCACAGCCACTCCTGCTGCTACGCCAACAGAGACATGGCTGTTGATCAGACTGCGTGTGGTGACGGCCAAGGCCAATGCAAGTGCTATGGCCCAAAGGTGGAAAGGAAGGTCCTTGTAGGAGGCTAAGCGTGATGTGATGCTTGGAGATATTCTTCTGAGCAATTCTGCTGCAAAGATGGGGCAGAGCAGGAGTGGAAACACTTTGCTCAGTACCACGCAGAAGGCATGCGTGAAGGTCATTCCTTGTTGGGGATGAACTGCAGGAACCAGCAGAGGCACCAATATGGCCACACACAAGTTTATCAATAGTGTGTAGGTGGTGGTGGTACCTGCTCGTCCACCCAGTTTGCTGGTGACCACCACTGCCGCTGTTGCTGTAGGACAGATAAAGCATAAGAGTGCTCCTTCTATTTCCACTCGGAACGACGTCTCTGGGAAGATGATGAGCAGCAGACATAGCAGGAGGAACATCCCCGTCTGCAGAAGCAGATTCCATATCTGCCAACGGCTCAGTCGTAATTGTGAAGGATGCACTCGGCAAAAGGTCAGAAACAGCATAAGAAAAATGAGAATGGGTTGCACGATGTGTACTCCTTGAAGCATAAGGCTGTGCGCATCATTTCCCAGTGGCAACCATCTCAGGATAAAGTAAGAACTGATACCGGCAATCATGCTTATTGCCAATGTCCATTGCCGGACAAACATACGTATCTGCATATTCATCATTAGGATTCCCCCTCCTTGTGGGGGCCATACGTGATGCAAAATTATGCAAAATACACCTTGCTTGATATCTTTTTAAACCAATATTTTCATTTAAGAAGACGATTTTGTACCTTTGCAGCATATTATAGAAAATTGTATTTTTAGAACATGAATATTTATCTTAGGTACTTTAACAAGGAGACTCTTGTTACTTCTGTTAATGATGCAATAGAATTTCTTCAGGGCATACCTGATATTGATATGGATGAGTTCTTGGTTCAGGATATCAAGAGTTTTGTAGAAGGTCCCACCATGTATCCCAAACGCTATAAGGTGCGTGGACATTCCTATTTCATCGTCATTAAGACCACTGCCACCACACTGGAAGAATTCAAGGATAAAGGTGCAGCCACACGTGTGGCTGCTGATAATGCTCGAGCGCAGCGCGAAGAACGTTTGATGTTCTTCTCATCCAAGAAAGAGGGATGGTATGAAGGCAAGTTACTTTTCAAGCGTGTGATAGCCATTCCCCAGACTCAGAAATTCCAGTATATGGATACCACTTTCATTGCACGTGTGCATACCAACTCCGTGCAAGAGTGTTATAATGCCATTGTCAATCATTTGCGCACACGCAATGATGTAGACCCAAGAAGTCAGTTCCCCAGTATCAAAGGCCGCAATTTTGAGTGCCGTTATCTGGGAGAATGAGTGTTTTCAGATCTTTACAGAGAATTATAGTAACGGGAGCATTATTGATCAATGCTTCCGTTACTTCATATGCATACTCTGATTCTGGCGATAGCATCCTTCGCTCGTTCCCTCTGCCCGATGCTCTGCCTGCACCATTACGAAGTGAGACGCCTGTCCCTATACGTCGTGAGTACACAGTCACCCAGGTCATGCATCATATCACTTCTGTCACAGGAATAGATGTTTCCCATTATCAGGGCAATATCAACTGGTCGGATGTGGCAGGTGATCCCAATGTGCGGTTTGTATATATCAAGGCTACAGAGGGAGCCGGTCTGAAGGACAGTTATCTGCAGCGAAATGTGCAGGGGGCCAGACAAGCGGGACTTCCTGCCGGTCTGTATCATTTCTTCAGTCCCACTGCTCCTGTCAGGGAACAGTTGTCCAATTTCCTGGGCACAGCCAAGAGATGCCAGCAGGATCTTATCCCCATTGTGGATGTAGAGAAGAGAGGTCGTCAGTCTGCTGAGATATTTCATCGTCGCCTCCACGACTTTCTTTCCAGTGTAGAACAATTCTATGGTGTGAAGCCTATCATATACACATATATGAATTTCTATAACCGTTATATGGCAGGGAAATATTCACAATATAAGTTTATGATAGCATCTTATTCCGAGGATGTTCCCGAATTGATTGACGAACCGCAGATGGTTCTATGGCAGTTTACTGCCGAGGGTAGTGTGGAAGGCGTGCATACTCATGTAGACAGAAGCCGGTTCATGGACCGTTATTCCTTGCCCGACATCCTGCTGCCACGCTGACATCGGCATTGTGATGGCTCAGTGGAAAATATATATCATTTCCGATAAGGTTAATAACCTTTCGGCCGTAAGGTTATTAACCTTTCAGTCGTAAGGTTATTAACCTTATCAGGGATGTAAACGTATTCATATCCTATGGCAAACGGTTTCACCCACTTCATTTATAATATACTTCACGAATAATATATTATTATGCGTCACTCCATATTTCTGATGAACCCGATTTTATTTC
>OBLI01000909.1_pt1 | contig 30631 bp, 32 predicted proteins | sample 1519701 | NCBI WGS metagenome assembly OBLI01 (sample SAMEA3663005, study PRJEB22513) | pig gut metagenome | biome: pig gut; feature: pig-associated habitat; material: faeces | place: France | collected 2012 | reverse complement strand
GGGCGAGGCCGGTGGCGCCGTCAACAAACCAGTCGCCGCCCTTGATGAGCAGCAGCAGACCGACTGCAAAGAAAAGAATGGATTGAATCATTTTGCACACTCCTAACACAAATTCTTAACGCAAGGCGAAAAAAATACCCGACACCCCAATACGGATGCCGAGCTCAAACATACGACTGGGGAGAACATCGTGAGTCTCGCAAATTAAAGCAAGCCAGGCAAAAGCCGCGTCTGTTGACTTGCTGCGCGAAAGGCGCATGCTACTCCCTCATCGTCGGAGATATTCATTTCCGCTATTCTAGCATTGCATCCGGAAAAAGTCAAGCTGGAATCTCTGAAAATGTGACGGACTTGTCCATTGCAGCTGTGGTAGGATTCTGCGTGGAGGGATGCGGTATGAAAGTAATCTGGAAGGAAATCTGCACGGCTTTTTTTATGGGGGCGATTCTGCCGGTATTGATTCTAAATATTTCCGCACTTTTACTCAGGGGAAAAGCGCAGGAACTGCCAATTGTAGAAAGCGTTCCGGAGACAAGCGCGGCAGAGAGGTTGGATTTTCCCGTGCTGATACATTTTTCGGACGGAAACGTGAAGCAGATGGATATGGATATGTACCTGACCGGTGTCGTTCTTGGCGAAATGCCGGCGGATTTTGAATCGGAGGCGTTGAAAGCGCAGGCAGTTGCCGCAAGGACCTATACCGCAAAGGCGGTCAAGACCGGTGGAAAACATGGAGACGGAAGCATATGCACCGATCCCAGCTGCTGTCAGGCGTATCTGTCGGAAGAAATGTACCTCAGCCGGGGCGGAACGGAGGAACTGCTTCAGAAGGTTCGCAGTGCGGTTGCCGATACCTCCGGCTATGTGCTGACCTATGATGGAGAACTGATTGAAGCGACGTATTTCTCCTGCTCCGGGGGCAGCACGGAGGACGCCGTCGCTGTTTGGGGCACGGATTATCCCTATTTAAGGGCAGTGCCCAGTCCCGGAGAGGAGGAGGCTCATCACTTTTGCGACACGACGTGCTTTACAGTGTCGCAGTTTCAGGAAAAGACCGGCTGTACCCTGACTGGGGACCAAAGCGAATGGTTTGAAATTGAAGCGTACACACAAGGCGGCGGAATAGACTCCATGCTGATCTGCGGGGAACGATACACCGGGACGCAGCTGCGTCAGCTGTTAGGCCTGCCTTCTACCGCTATGACGATATCCGCCGCGGGAGACACCATTACGATTGTCACAAGGGGGTACGGTCACCGGGTGGGAATGAGCCAATACGGAGCGGATGCCATGGCGGCAACCGGCAGTAATTTTATTGAGATTTTGGCGCATTACTATCCCGGCGCGCAGCTGGTCCAGCTTTCTTGAAAGGTCTGTTATACAATAGAAAATCACTTAGCCTGCGGACGGAAATGCCGCAGGCTTATAATTTACAGTAAGTTCACACAGAGAACCGTTGTTTTATCGAGAAAAATCTGGTATAGTATACAAAAAATATGTAGTTAGAAAAAGGAGGAATCCCAATGATTCTGACAATTGATGGACATACTGCGGAAGCAAAACCGGAGCAGAGTCTCCTGGACCTGGTAAAGCAGCTGGGTCTGGAAGGGAATCGCCTTGCAGACCGTCCGCTCGCCGCAAAGATTGCCGGTGAGGTATTTACGCTGAATTATATTCCTGTCCGCACAAAGGATACGCAGGGTGACCGGCCCTCCATGCGTCAGGCTATGGCAGCTTCCAACGGTGTTATCCGCCTGCTTCACTACGGGGATGCTGCCGGTAAGGAATGCTATAGCCGTACAGCCCAGTTCGCGGTTTTTCTGGCACTGCGTCAGCTGTGGCCGAATGCGGCGGGGAAAGTCAGCTGTACCCTTGGCTCCAGTGTCTATATTCAGGTCAGCGGCGCGCCGGATTTTTCAGCGTCGAAACTAAAGCAGCGGGTGAAGGAGATCGTGCAGGAGGGGATTCCTCTGATTCGGCGCAGAGTTCCACTGGAAGACGCTGCCTCCAGATTTCACAGGGAAGGGCAGGAGGACAAAGCGCGTCTTCTCCGCTGGCGTTCCACAGATTACTTTGACGAATACGTGTATGGGGACTATGCTGACTATTTCTATGGGGAAATGCTGCCCTCGACGGCGTATCTGACCGTCTGGGATATTTTACCGGCGGATGGGGGATTTCTTTTCCTCTACCCGGACAATCAGAATCCTGAGATTTGTGCAAAGATTCCCACCATGCCGAATTTCTTTTCTGTGTTCAATGAAGGGGAACGCTGGTGCGCGCTGATGGAGTGTGAGACTGTCGCCGATTTGAACGAACTGACGACATCAGGCAGAATCCGGGAACTGATCCGGGTGAACGAAGCGCTGCATGAAAAGCGGTTTTCTCAGGTGGCAGACATGGTCTGCCAGCGTGGTGCGAAGGCGGTTATGCTGGCAGGCCCCAGCTCCTCCGGTAAGACGACTTCTGCCCACCGCCTGGCGACCCAGCTTCGTGTCCATGGGAAAAAACCGATTCTTATGAGTCTGGATGACTACTACATTGACCGGGATAAAATCGCCCCCGGCCCGGATGGGAAGCTGGACCTGGAGCATATCAATACCATTGACGTGGCTCTGTTCCGGGAGAATATGACCCATCTGCTGGCAGGGGAAAGCGTAGAGCTTCCCAGCTTCAATTTCATTACCGGCCGCAGAGAATGGACAGGGAAGGTACTGACACTGGCAGAGAATTCCGTGATTATTGTGGAGGGCCTTCATGGACTGAATCCGGCAATGCTCCCGAAAAATGTGGAAAAATCCTTGATTTTCCGGCTTTATGTCAGCCCTCTGCTGCCGCTCAACCTGGATGACCATAACCGTATCCCCACCAGTTATCTGCGGCTGCTTCGCCGAATCGTACGGGACTATGAGACCCGGGGCGCGTCGGTACAGCATACCCTCTCCATGTGGGACAGCGTGCGCAGGGGAGAGCAACGGTGGATTTTCCCTTATCAGGAGAATGCGGATGTGATCTTCAACAGCTCCACGCTGTATGAGCTGGCGGTGCTGAAAAAGCACATCTTCCCCCTGCTGACTGCGGTACAGCCGGAGGATGAATGCTATGATGCGGTCCGCAATATTGTCAAGATCCTCAATTACATCCAGGAGGCAGATGTGGACGATGAGATCCCGCCAACCAGTCTGGTGCGGGAATTCATCGGCGGGAACACCTTCTACCGAACATGAATACAGTAACATCCCGGAAGCGTTGCTTCCGGGATGTCTGCGTTCCAAATCAGTTGATTTTCACATTTTCCCACAGGGTGTTCAGATATCCGAGGGCTTCGCTGTCCAGATTCTTGTAGGCCAGTTTGTTATATGCCTCAGCAAAGTTCTCCAATTCGGGATAGAGAACTTCCATGGCTTCGCCGCCCATTTCCTCAATATAGCCGTCGTTGGTATAAACAATGCTGTTGGGAGAGGCATAGTAGGTGTACTCGGCATTTGCGATGGCAGGCTCTTCAGAGAGCATATAATTGATGAAGATTTCTGCCAGCTCCTTGTTCTGGGCGCAGGAGGGGATGCACATGGCGTCCACATAGAAGTTGGTGTTCTCGGGATAGTAGAATTGCAGGTCAACATTTTCGGACTGGGCGTCCACCATGGTGAAGTAGTCACCGGCGTAATATGCGCCGATCGCCGCCTCACCGGACTCCATCATGTTATAGATTTCGTCCATAACATAGCTCTTGACCAGGGGGCGCTGAGTCAGCAGTTCATCGTAGGCCTTGTCCCAGCTGGCCTTGTCGGTGGTGTTCACGTCAATGCCCAGCTTGTACATGGCAGTACCGAAGGCGTCCCGGGAGTTATTGAACTGCAAGACCTTGCCGGCGTACTTTTCATTCCACAGCAGATCCCAGCTGCCGGTATCGGCTTCGTCAACCACATTGGCGTCATAGATAACGCCCACAATGCCGTAGGTGTAGGGAATGGAATACTGGTTGTCGGGATCGTAATACAGGCCCTTGAAGGTGTCTTCAATATACTGATAGTTGGGGATATTGTCAAAATTCAGGGGCAGCAGCAGGCCTTCCTGTGCCATTCTCGCAATCATATAGTCGGAAGGAATAATGACATCGTAGCTGACGGCACCGCTGGAAATTTTGCTGTACATATCCTCGTTGGAGGCGAAGGTGGAATAGTTCACGGTGACCTTCTGTCCGTAAGTCTCCTGATACCACTTCTCAAATTCCCGAACGGTGTCGAAGGAGCCTTCACTGCCGTCGGAGATATACTCGCCCCAGTTGTAAACGTTCAGGGTCAGACCCTTCTTACCACCGCAGCCTGCCAGGCACAGACCGGCCAGCATAATGGCAATCAGGCTGAGGGAAATCCACTTTTTCATTTTGTTTCCTCCATTTTTCTCTTCAATATTTTATTTTGCTTCATCCTTTTCGTCCACCAGGTTGCTGATCATCAGCAGCCCCAGTGTGACAAAGAAGATGATGGTCGCCAGAGCGTACATTTTCGGCGTTACGGTCTTCTTGGTCATGCCGTAAATCCGAATGGGCAGCGTTTCAAAGCCGTTGCCGGAGGTAAAGTAGCTGATTACGAAGTCATCCAGAGACAGGGTAAAGGCCATAATGGCGCCGGTGATGATACCGGGCAGGATTTCCGGCAGTTCCACCTTGAAAAAAGCGCCCATGGGAGTGCAGCCCAAGTCCATGGCAGCCTCCGGAAGAGATTTGTCCATCTGCCGCAGCTTCGGCAGAATCTGCAAAATCACATAAGGCAGGCAGAAGGTGATGTGGGCAATCAGCATGGTCCAGAAGCTCAGACTGGTGGACGCACCGAACAGTCTGCCCACAAAGACGAACATCAGCATCAGAGAAATACCCGTGATGATATCCGGGTTGGTCATAGGGATGTCCGTTACGGTGTTCATCACAGCCTTGGACCACCTGGAGCGGAGCTTATTGATACCCACGGCGGCGGCGGTACCCATAACTGTGGAAATCGCGGTGGCGGAAGCCGCCAGAATCAGCGTATTGCGTACCGCCTCCAGCGTGTTGCGGTCTTTCAATAGCTCCTGATACCATTTCAGGGAGAAGCCGGAAAACACGGAAAGACTTTTTGACTCGTTAAAGGAGAATACAAGCAGCACCAGAATCGGAGCAAAGAGAATCGCGAATACGATGCCGCTGTAGATTTTGGAAGATGTTTTCATTCTTCGTCACCTCCGTACACATACCGTGCAGTGACATATTTGACCGCAGCCATACATACCAGCAGAATCAGCATCAGGATGAAGGCGATGGCAGCGGCAAAATGCAGATTGTTGGCAACATACTGCCCTTCAATCGCGTCGCCAATGAGGAAGAACTTACCGTTGCCCAGCTTCTGGGAAATATAGAAGGTGCTGATAGAGGGAATCAGAACCATGGTAATGCCGGAAATGACACCGGGCATACTCAGCGGGAGGATCACCCGCCGCAGAACGGAAACGCTTCCGCAGCCCAAATCTCTTGCCGCTTCCAGCAGCCGCCCGTCCAGCTTTGCGAGGATGGAGTAAATGGGGAGCACCATGTAGGGAAAATAATCATAGACCATACCGATAATGACGGCGGCCTCCGTGCCGATGATGTGGACGGTTCCAAGACCCAGCGCGGAAAGGAAACCGTTCAGGATACCGGTATCCTGCAAAATCGTCATCCAGGCGTAGGTGCGGATCAGGAAATTCATCCACATGGGAATCATAATCAGCGTTACCATGGTCTTCTGAGTGCGCTCTTTGGCACGGGACATGATATAGGCCATGGGATAACCCAGCAGCAGACAGATAATGGTGGAAATCACTGCCAGCTTGACAGACCGCATGAAGATCAGAAGATAGGTTCTGACCTCCACGGAGGAGCCGTCCTCCTGCACAATATTGCTGGTTGCGGTAAAGAAGCGGGTGATATTCTCGGTGGTAAACGCAAACTGATTATCCGTAAAGGCGTAATAGGCAATGAACGCCAGCGGCACCACCACAAACAGGGCAGACCAAAGGGAGTAAGGAGCCAGAGCCATCCGGTAGCCGTTCTGAGGATGCCTGCGATTTGCGGTTCTCATTCTTCCTCTTCACCTCCGGGATTGGACAGTTCGTCCAGTTCGTTGGAGAAGGAGGAGTAGTCGCCGAACATACCGGAATACTTGGACTTTTTCATAATGTGGATGGCGTCAGGTTCCAGAGAAATGCCAATGTGCGCGCCTTCCTCCACCGGGTCGGTGGTCTGAATCATCCACTTGAAGCCGTCAATATCCACGATGGCCTCGTTGTGAACGCCCATGAAGGTCACGGAGGTCACGGTGCCCTGAAGCACGCCGGGTTCCGGCTTTACGATGTCCACATCCTCTGGGCGGATGACCACGTCCACAGGCTCGTTGGGGGCAAAACCGGTATCCAGACAGTCAAAAACCTGCCCGCCGAAACGAACTTTATAGTCCGCCAGCATCACGCCGTCCACAATATTGCTCTCGCCGATGAAATCGGCAACGAAGGCGTTGACAGGCTCGTTGTAAATGTCCTGAGGGGTGCCGATCTGCTGAATCTTGCCCTCGCTCATGACGACAATGGTGTCAGACATACTCAGGGCTTCCTCCTGATCGTGGGTGACGAAAATGAAGGTAATCCCGGTGGACTTCTGAATCTTTTTCAGCTCCTGCTGCATATCCTTGCGCAGCTTCAGGTCCAGCGCGCCCAGGGGCTCGTCCAGAAGAAGGACCTTCGGCTCGTTGACCAGTGCCCGTGCGATGGCGACGCGCTGCTGCTGACCACCGGACAGGCTGGTGACACGGCGGTGGGCGAAGCCGGACAGCATAACCATGTCCAGCATTTTATTGACCTTCTCCTTGATCTCCTTTTTGGGCAGCTTTCGCTCCCGCAGGGGGAAGGCGACGTTTTCAAACACATTCAGGTGCGGGAACAAGGCGTATTTCTGGAAGACCGTATTGACGTTGCGCTTGTGGGGCGGGACATCGTTGATGCGTTCTCCCATGAAAATCACATCGCCCTGATCCGGGTAGACAAAGCCGCCGATGATTCGCAGGGTTGTAGTTTTTCCGCAGCCGGAGGGGCCCAGAAGGGTAATAAACTCATTGTCATGAATATCCAGACTGATATTGTCCAGAACTGTCTCTCCGTCAAAGGCTTTGGAGATGTTTTTCAGTTCAATAATTTTGTCCATTTATCGTTCCTTCTTTCCCGAATTTTGTCCAAATACATAAAAAAGCGGCACGCCGCAAATCGGCATACCGCTTGTGTCACGCAAAACGACCGGACTTCAGAACTGTCAAAGGAAAAACGGAATCTGAAAACCGCGAGGGTTCGACAAATTTCGCATCCGGCAGCGCAGAAGGGGAATCGCATCCGAATCAGATCAGAGTCTATATAGCAAAGATTACTTTTACTACTCTTATTGACCATTTCACAAGTTTATGCCATGGGGCACTATCGGTTTATAGTAACCAACTTATAAAACTGAGCTTTTAACTCAATCAATAAGGCAACAGAAGTTGCCAAACCGCAAGCGGTCTTCGGCATTCGACCCGGCTGTCCGTATGGCCTTAGCCGGCAAGGACCGGCGGTCGCAGTATCTTGCTTTGGAAAGACTCTTTCCAATTGAGATGGGTTCATTATAACACAATTCGACTGCAAGTCAATATGGAAAAAGAATAAATATTTGTGCAAAAAGTGGAAAAACCGGCGCAATATGCACAATATATTCGCCATATCCCAGAAAATGAAGAATGCCGGTTGACAGAGCCGCGGCCTTCGTGTATGATGTCCCTGTAATTAAATACCGACAAACGAAGTTCTTAGGGGAATGGCGTGAGCCTGCCGAAGGAGTAACACTCTCAGGCGCCTGTTTTCAGGTGGGGACTAAGAATGGATGTAGCTCTGGAGAATCTCAGAATTGAGTACCGAAGGTGCAAAGCGGTTTTCCGCCGAATCTCTCAGGTAAAAGGACAGAGTAAGTACGTTTCCTGTTTTGGCAGGGGAAACGCGCTTTCTTTTCGCTGGAGCAGTTGCGTCCAGCGATTTTTGTTTGTCAGAAAGAGGTCAAAAAATGGAAACAATCGTAACACAAGTCGTGGCAGCAGTCAATGACGTACTTTGGAACAAGTGCCTGGTGCTACTGTTCCTGCTTTTGGGCAGCGGCGTATTTTTTTCGATCCGCACCCGATTTGTCCAGGTTCGAAAATTCGGCGAGGGTATGCGCCGGGCCTTCGGCAATATCAAGCTGGTAGGTGAGGGAGCAGGCAAGGAGGGTATGAGCTCCTTCCAGGCGCTGGCGACCGCGATTGCTGCCCAGGTCGGTACAGGTAACATTGCCGGCTGTGCCACAGCTCTGGCTTCCGGCGGCCCCGGCGCTGTGTTCTGGATGTGGGTGTCCGCTTTCTTTGGAATGTCCACCATTTATGGTGAGGCAGTGCTGGCGCAGAAGTACAAGCAGACAAATGAAGCGGGTGAAGTCACCGGAGGACCGATTTATTACATCAAGGCCGCGTTCAAGGGGAAACTCGGTTCCTTCATGGCTGCGTTTTTTGCAGTTGCGATCACCCTTGCTCTGGGCTTCATGGGCAACATGGTGCAGTCCAATTCCATCGGTGATGCTTTCCATACCGCCTTTGGTGTTCCCAAGGCGGTGATCGGTGTGATCATTGCCTGCGTTTGTGCCTTTATTTTCCTCGGCGGTGTCAAGCGAATCGCGGCGATCACGGAAAAACTGGTGCCCATTATGGCCTGCTTCTACATTCTCGGCTCACTGATTGCCATCATTATGAATGCCGGAAACATTCTGCCTGCGTTCAAGGCGATTTTTGTGGGTGCGTTCAATCCCCAGGCGGTTCTGGGCGGTGCGCTGGGCGTAACCGTAAAGGAAGCCATGCGCTTTGGCGTTGCCCGGGGCCTGTTCTCCAACGAGGCAGGTATGGGTTCCACCCCTCATGCCCATGCGCTGGCCAAGGTTGCGAAACCGCAGGATCAGGGCGTTGTGGCCATGATCGGCGTGTTCATCGACACGTTTATCGTTCTGACCATGACCGCACTGGTCATTCTGACCTCCGGCGTTCTTGGCACTGTGGGCGCTGACGGTGAGCTGCTCAGCGGCACCGCACTGGCACAGGCGGCCTTCAACCATTCCTTTGGCAGCTTCGGCAACGCCTTCGTGGCAATCTGCCTGCTGTTCTTTGCGTTCTCCACCATTATCGGCTGGTATTTCTTCGGAGAATCCAATGTGAAGGCCCTGTTCAAGGGTAAGAAGGCAGCCCGGGTGGCTTATGGTGTCATTGCGCTGGTCTTCATCGCCATCGGTTCTTTCCAGAAGGTTTCTCTGGTGTGGGATATGTCCGATATGTTCAATGGCCTGATGGTCATTCCCAACCTGCTGGCAGTACTGGCCCTCAGCGGCATGGTTGCAAAGTTTGCGAAGGATGACGACAATCTGACTGGGGAATAAAAAATTGCGCCGGGAAAGACAGCTTTCCCGGCGCGGCTATTTTATCGGAAGGGATTAAAGTACCGTCCGCCGTTCAGATAGGTCAGCGTCAGTGACAGGAGCATCAGAACGGCGCAGCTCAGCATACAGGCAAGATCCATTTTTGAAAAGGGTCTGCCGGAGTACCATGTGCGTTTCTTGTCCTTGCCAAAGCCCCGGAGCTCCATGGCATTGGAAATGGTTTCAATTCGTTCCATGGAGGAAAGAATCAGAGGAATCAGGATGGAGCTGGCAGCTTTCAGACGGTGAATCAGATTGGCCTTTTTGCTCATCTCCGTTCCCCGGGCCTGCTGGGCCAGAGAAATGTCCCGGTACTCCCGCTGAATGTCCGGGATATACCGCAGCGCCAGTGCCACAGCGTAGCTGATACGGTAGCTGATGCCGATGCGGTTCAGGGAGGCGGCAAACTCGGACGGATTCGTTGTGCACACAAACAGCAGAACGATGGGGATGGTGCAGGCGTTTTTCAGAATCACATTGAGGTGGTAGAACAGCTGTTCCGCCGTCACGCTGTAGGGGCCGGCAATGTGGAACAGAACCGTTTTCGTACCATAGATATTGGTTCCGTGCATAGGGCTGAACAGGAAAATCAGAATGTTGTTCATCACAATATAGATGCACATGATCCCCAGCGTGACGGAAATGTCCTGTAGCTTCAGCCTTGCGATGCGGAAAAGGAGTACAGCGGCGACGGTCATAGCCACCAGCAGCGGTGTGTAGAAGCTGGTCATGGCAGCCAGTGTCCACAGGATCAGACACACCAGCTTGCAGGCGCCTGTGAGCCGGTGGATGGGGGAGGGACGGTCGATATAATTAAAGAGGTTGGTCATTTGCGCACCTCCCGGTCTCTGGCAATAAAGCGGCGGGTGAACTCTTCGGAATTGTCAATGCCGCACAGGGCGGAAAGGTGGTACAGCGAGGTTTCCTTCAGGTGGGCTTCCGCTACAATCTGGGGCTCGTTCAGCACCTCTGCTGCGGACTTGTCGGCGATGACCTTGCCCGCATGGAATACCACTGCTCTGGGGGTGTATTCCAGCATCAGGTGCATATCGTGGGTAATCAGGACAACCGTGATACCCTGACGGTTCAGCTCCCGCAGAAAATCCATAATTTCCGTGTAATGCTTCAAATCCTGACCGGCGGTAGGCTCGTCCAGCAAAATCATCTCCGGCTTCAGAACAAGAATGGAAGCAATCGTCACGCGCTTCTTCTGCCCATAGCTCAGGGCGGAAACGGGCCAGTTTCGGAAGGGGTACAGTCCGCAGATTTTCAGCGATTCCTCCACTCGGGGACGGATTTCCTCCTCCGGCACCTGCCGGTTTCGAAGGCCCAGCGCCACTTCGTCATAAATCTGCGTCTTGGAAATCATCTGATTGGGATTCTGCATCACATAACCAATGTGGTCAGCCCGCTCCTTGATGGACAAGGTGTTCAGGTCGATGCCGTTCAGTTCCAAAATACCGCTCTGGGCTTTCTCAAAACCGCAGACTACCTTGGAGAAGGTGGACTTTCCGGCGCCGTTGGTGCCGACAATGCTGAGCATCTCCCCCTTGTGGACCGTCACACTGACACCCCGCAGGGCATGGTGCCCGCCGTCATAGGTAAAATCTAGATTTTCTGCCCGGAGCAGTACCGGCGCGGCGGCATTGACTTCGGCATTGGGATGCTGCTCATACCAGCAGTGCACCTGCTCCTTCTGCGCATCGCTGAGCGTCAGCTCCGGGAGGTAGGAGGGGCGCATCGCTTTTGACAATGCAACACCCGCGTATTTCAGTGCAGTGACATACAGCGGCTCCCGGATGCCGCAGCCGGGAAGCAAATCGGTGCACAGCAGAGAGTCCGGGTCCCCATCATAGCGAATACGCCCATCCTCCATCAGGATGACGCGGTCCACCGGTCGATAGAGCACATCCTCTACCCGGTGCTCGATAATAATGACGGCGCAGCCGGTCCGCTTCTGAATCTCGTCGATCAGAACGATGGCCTGCTTGCCGGTAGCGGGGTCCAGATTGGCGAGCGGTTCATCGAACAGCAGAACGTCAACGTTTCCGACCATAACGCCGCCCAGGCCAACCCGCTGCTTTTGCCCGCCGGATATTTCGTGGGGCGCATGGTTCAGAACCTGCTTAACATCCACAAGTTCCGCAATACGCGCTACCGTGTCATGCATAGGGCCGACCGGCACGCAATCATTCTCCAGCGCAAAGGCAATATCCTCCGCCACCGTCAGGCCGATAAACTGCCCATCGGAATCCTGCAAAACGGTTCCAACCGTTTGTGACAGTTCAAACAGGCCCTGATCCTTCGCATTCTTGCCGCCGATGGTCAGACTGCCGGTGGACTTTCCGGGATAGGAATTGGGTACAAGGCCGTTGATGCAGTGGGCAAGGGTGGACTTGCCGCAGCCGGAGGGCCCGGCAATCAGCACCTTTTCGCCCTTGTGAATGTCCAGATTGATGTGGTACAGGGTCGGCTCCGCCTGAGCGCTATACTGGAAACCGAAGTCCTGAAAACGGATAATGGGTTCATTCTCCAATGAGGATTCCTCCTGACGAACAAAGGCAGGCGGTTGCGCCTGCCTTTGCAATGCTGTAAATTATTCCTTAGTCAGACTGCCGGCCTTAGTCTTGGTTGCGGCGTAGGCGATGCACAGCAGGCTGCCAACAATGGCAGTGGTAACAGCGTTGGCAACAGCGGCCATCAGGCCCTGAGCGATCAGCTTGTCCCAGGGCTCGCCCATCATGTACACATCCAGCACAGGGGCCACAGCCAGCCAGCAGATCAGGTGGCAAACCAGCTGGGAGATATTGAACTTAATCAGGCCCTTCTTACCCAGCTCGCCTTCCTCCATCTTCAGGGTCTTGGCGGAAAGACCCATCAGCAGACCGAATACGGCGGATGCAATGACCCAGCTCCACCACACACCACAGCCAAGGCTGAAGTCGATCAGCGTATGACCGATGAAGCCCACCAGAGCGCCGGCAACGGGGCCGTAGACCACGGCCAGGAATGCCAGCAGACCGTACTGCACAGAGATGCTGGTATTGGGCACGGGGCTGGGGATGGCAACAAAGCGGCCCAGAACAAAGAACAGGGCGGCGCCGATGCCAATGGCAACGATGGTTTTCACAGAGAATTTCTTCATATTTTCTACCTCCATAGTAATTTCTATTCAGGCATAAATGCCAAAACAGTTTCTCTCAGAAGCCCTTAAACGGCTCAATTCGGATTCGCCAGGAGTTGCCTGTGCCGATGTTGTAGGCCCGGGCAAAGCTGCCCTGATTGATGGCAACAGCGACGCAGTCCAGACTGTTGACATAGGCCAGCGCCTCGCCAACATACACATCCGCGAAGCTCCTGGCAAACAGAATAATGTTGCGGTAGACACAGCGGGTATCGTTTTCGATGGTAATGCTCACACGATCACCGTATTGAATGCCGGTTTGCAGGAACAGCGTCCGGGGGATGTTGGTCCACAGGCTGCCGAACCGCACATCCAAAACATCAATGGTGCCGCACACGGCGTGGCCATCCAGCCTTGGCTCGATGATGGGAAGCCGCACCAGCGAGTCTGTGTCCCGCAGAGGGCCGACCTCGGCAAAATCAATGATGCCGCTGGCAAGCCGCGCACCGGTATATGCGTAGACATCCCGACCGTGGAAGGTGTAGCTTTCACCGGAGCGGGGGAGCCGGTTCACATTTTCGTCGATTTCCCGGACTTCCTCAATGCCGTCAAACCGGATCACATGGGTTAGTGTACCGTTATCGGGCGTAACGATATAGTGCCCACTGGCGGTCTTGACCACAACGCTCTTTCGGTCAGAGCCGACACCGGGGTCTACCACAGACACAAATACGGTGCCCTGGGGCCAGTAACGAATCGTCTGGATTAGGCGATAGCTGGCTTCCCAAATATTGTAAGGGGTAATGTCGTGGGTCAGGTCGTGAATATTCAGTTGGGGGTGAACGGAATACGCAACGCCGTACATGGCGCTGACCGCGCCGTCCACAAGGCCAAAGTCCGTTTGAAATACCAGATGATTCATATCTGTGTTACCTCCGGGGAAATCTACAGATTCATTATACAGGCTGCGGCGAGATTGTCAATGAAAAACATTTTTTCTTATGCTGTCGTTGCATTGAGCGGATACCCATGTTATAATATGGAATAAGGAGTGATTTTATGAAGAAAAATGTTGATGCTTTTGACTACGCCGGTGTGATCTGCAAAGCGCTGCGTAAGGGCGTACTGCTGACGACCCGCGTTGGCGACCGTGTGAATACCATGACCATCGGTTGGGGCAAGATCGGCGTGGAATGGGGGAAGCCCATTTTTATTGCCTATGTGCGCGACAGCCGCTATACAAAGCAGCTCTTGGAGGAATCCGGGGAATTTACGGTCAATGTTCCGATGAACGAGGAAAACCGGGAGATACTTGGCTACTGCGGCAGCAAGTCGGGCCGCGACACCGACAAAATCCGCGACAGGAAGCTGGAAACTGTGGATTCCGATGTGGTAGCAGCCCCGGGAATTGTGCAGTTTCCCCTGACGTTGGAGTGTAAGGTGATCTACCGGCAGAAGCAGGAGCTTGCACAAATGCCCCGGGAGGTAATTGGAAAATTCTATCCTCCGGTGGGGGCTGAGGCGGCGCCCGATATGCATACCGCGTTTTACGGTGAAATTGTGAACGCGTATCTCATTGAGAAGGACTGACAGTATGTAAGCCGCTGTGTGACGCAGCGGCTTATTTTTTCTCATGTATGTTCTCATGCGAGGTTTCTGACGTGTGATTTTCTATTCGGCTGGATGATTCTTAAAAGTTCTGTCAAAATTACCAGTACCGGGCGTTAAAAACCGGCGGCAATCAGCAAAGCGCAAGAATTGTCGAATTTTGCAAAATTCCTGTAGCGGTTCTGTGAAGAATGTGCTACAATGAAAGCGTTGGTTTCTATCGCATTGCATTTCATTATGAATACTGTAGCGTTGAGATGGAGGAGAGATATTACCATGTCGAACAACAATATCACGCCGTCAGATTTTTTCAATCCGGATACGCAGGTCGCGCATCTTGGATTGATTGCTTGTCCGGGTGCTGAGGAACTGACTAACCTGATTGATGGTCACCTGCGCGCGTGGGCAAGGGAAGCTGGCATTGAGAAGGACACGTTTGTCATTGACTGTGACTGCCCCCGCTTTCAAAGCGGCGACGCAAAGGGCCTCGTCAAGGAGTCTGTCCGGGGAGACGATATTTTCTTCGTCGTAGACCCCGGCAACTACAGCCTGACCTATAATCTGTTCGGTCAGGAAAACCATATGTCTCCGGATGACCACTTTGCGAACCTGAAGCGGCTGATTCAGGCAGTGGCAGGCAGAGCCCACCGTATGACGGTTATCATGCCCAGTCTGTACGGCGGCCGGCAGCACCGGCGTGTTGCCCGGGAAAGCCTGGACTGCGCGGTTGCTTTGCAGGAGCTGCAGAGCATGGGTGTTCAGAACATTATTACCTTCGATGCCCACGATCCACGGCTGATGAACGCGGTTCCGCTGATGAGCTTCGATAATGTGATGCCTACCTATCAGGTGCTGAAAACACTTCTGCGTAAGATGCCCGAGCTGAGCTTTGACAAGGATGACTTTATTGTCATCAGCCCTGATGAAGGCGCCATCAACCGGAATATGTATTTTTCCAGTGTTCTGGGCTGCAATCTTGGTATGTTCTACAAGCGCCGGGACTATACCCGGGTAGTGAATGGCCGTAACCCGATCGTTGCGCATGAGTATCTCGGTGAGAGCGTGGAAGGGAAAACCGTTTTCATTGCCGATGATATTATCGCTTCCGGCGAAAGTATGCTGGAGGTTGCCGGAGAACTGAAAAAGCGCGGGGCGAAGAACATTATTGCCAACGCTACCTTCCCGCTGTTTACCAGTGGTGTCGCCAAGTTCGATGAGGCGGTCCGGGAGGGTACGCTGACTGCCGTTCTCGGTACCAACCTGACCTACCGCAAGCCGGAGCTTTTGAGCAGAGAATGGTACTTTGACGTGGACTGCTCCAAGTACTGCGCCTACTTTGTTGTTGCCATCAACCATGAGATGAGTGTCTCCTCCATTTGCGACCCCATCAAGAAGATTGAAGCGCTGCTGAAAAATCGCTGATATCCCCCAAAAAACACAGCCTCCCGTTCCAAACCGGAACGGGAGGTTTTGTACTTACATATCCATTGCAGGATTCATATAGTATACATTTTTCTGATTCAGTTTCTCCCGCAATAATTGCGCGGCTTCTCCGAACCTTTGGAAATGGACGATTTCCCGTTCACGCAGGAACTTAATCACATCGTTGACATCGGGATCGTCACTGAGCCTGAGAATATTGTCATAGGTAACCCGCGCTTTCTGCTCCGCCGCGAGGTCCTCCACCAGATCTGCCATAGGTTCTCCCTTGACGGCCATGCTGGCAGCGTTCCAGGGGCTGCCGGACGCGGCGGTGGGATATACGCCTGCGGTGTGGTCAACGAAATATGGCGCAAATCCGGCGTCTTTGATCTGACCATCATTGAGATTCCTTGTCAGCTGATGCACAATCGCGCCAATCATCTCCAGGTGACCCAGTTCCTCTGTACCCGGAGAAGCATCGGAAATGTTCCAAAAAGCAGGGGAAAGGCACTGCCTGTCAGTTTTAGCGGCATTCCATAAGGTAGGACTGTCCGGCTTTCACGGTCAGTTCGATGCTGTAGCCGTCTACTGGGCGGTAATCCAAGGGCGTTCCGAAGATATCCGCGTGTTCCTTAGGCGTGGTTGCGCCCACCGCACCAAGAGGCAGCCGGATTTTCACATCCTGCCGCTCTGTAGAGATCACTCCGACGAAAACCTCATCCTCCCAGAACCGGGCGATGGCTACCACACTGCCCTCGGCGTACAGGAATTTCATACCACCCTGCCGCAGCGCTTTGTGATCTGCCTTCAGGTGGGTCATGGTGTGAATCAGACGGTAAGCGTCACAGGAGGGAATGTCCCGGCTCCAGGGCATGGGATAGCGGCAGCCCTCATTCGTGCCCAGCGTTCCGTCAATTTCCGCTTCGTCTCCGTAGTAGACAGAAGCCGCGCCGGTGAGCAGGAACTGGAAAATCACCGCCCCTCGGTAGCTTTCCTGAGAAATTATGGGATTGTTGTGCAGGCGGCTGGCATCGTGGCTGTCAAACAGGTTAAACTGGTTCTCCCACATCACATAGGGCAGCTTCGCCAGATGCTCCAAAACGCGGTTTTTCACATCCTTCGCCGTCATCCGGTAGGGTACGCTGCGAAGAACGGCGTTTCTCGCCATGAACAGATCCGGCTCCCCCAAAAACTGCCGGATGACTCTGCCGCAGCCGTAGTAATTCATCGGCGCGTCCCATTCATTTCCCTGCAAATACTGAGCACAGTCGCCCCAGTCCTCCGCCAGAATATAGGCCTGGGGGTTAACAGCGCGAATGCTTTCGCGAATCTCGTGCCAGAGGGTGTGGGCCAGCTGAAGTTCGTCCTTCCTGCCGAAGGTATCTGCCACGTCAAATCGCCAGCCGTCAATGCTGTAGGGCGGCTTCAGCCATTTTTTCAGAACAGAATCTTCCCCGCGGTAGATCACGTCCCGCAGCGCCTCAGAGGTATAGTTGAGGGTGGGCAGGGTATCGACACCCAGCCATTTGTGATAGGAATTGTCGGGCGCAAAGAAATAGTATTCCCGCTCCGGGCTGTCCGGGTTGTTGTAGGCTCCGATGGACTTATCGAAGAAGGCGCCGTCCCGATTGAACCACTTGTGGGCGATGCCGGTGTGGTTGATGGAGATATCCAAAATCAGCTTCATGCCATTCTCGTGAAGCGCCTGGCTCAGCTCCGCCAGCGCCTGATCACCGCCCAGATGGGGATCCACATGGAAGTAGTCCAGGCAGTCGTACTTATGTACAGAGGGCGCCACAAAAATGGGGTTTAAGTACAGGGCAGTCACGCCCAGTTCTTTCAGATAGGGAATCTTCTGCCGGATGCCCTGCAGATCGCCGCCGAAGAAATCCATGCAGTAGCCCTTCTTATAGGGCAGCGGCGTATCTTCCCAGTGCTCCATGTGAATGGCTGGGTGACCATCCTGAGAGTATTCACCGGTGCGAACATCGTTTGAGGGGTCACCGTTGCAGAACCGTTCCGGGAATATCTGGTAAAACACCGCGTCCTTGACCCACTCCGGCTGGACATAATCCGCCAGCAGCACGAAATCGTAGGTGTGATCCGGCACATAGGTGGTGATTTCCTTCTGCGTATAGAAGTAAATCACATTCTCACAGACCAGATAGAATTGATACTGCATTCGTTTTTCTGTCATCTGTAGCGGAGCTTCGTAGTAGACAAGCCCCTTTTCTTCCTTTCCACGGGTCATCGGGATCAACTGCTCCACACCGTTGGGAATGGTACGCAGAAAAACACAGTTCACCGGCGCATCCCGGTAAAAACGCAGCCTGATGGTAACGGTTTCAAACAACTTTGGGCAAGGGCTGCTGACGAAGGCAGGGGTGCCGTCGCTGTAGACGCTTTCCAGCCAGAGGTCATTGCGATTTTCCATAGACAATTCTTCCTTTCCTTTGTATCACCCTGACATTGTATCAAAATGACAGAAAAAGTAAAGGGCATAAGCATCAATACCAATGTGGACGCGGTGATTTTCTCCAAGGAGGACCTGACTCTGAACGGAACCGGAACGCTGACCATTACCAGTCCCGGCGGGCACGGCGTTGTCTCCAAGGATTCCCTGAAAATAACCGGGGGCACCTACGCCATTGACGCGGAGGCCCACGGACTGTGCGGCAAGGATGAGGTAAGCATTGCAGACGGCACCTTTGATATCATCGCCGGGAAGGACGGAATTCACGCTGAAAACAGCGAGGACGCAGAGCTGGGCAGAGTCTATCTGGAAAACGGCACCTATCGCATCAACGCTGAAGGAGACGGCATCAGCGCTTCCGGGAGCTGTCGGATTGTGGACGGAGACTATGCCATCACAACTGGCGGCGGCAGTGAGAACGCCCAAAAGCCTGCCTCCAATCCGGGGTTTGGCAGAGGACAGAAGGACGGAGGTATCCCCGCTGGTGGCAAACCGCAGTTTGATTCTCAGGACTTCCCGGAACGGGGAGCGGGCGGAAAGGGCGCTATGGGCGGAAACAAGGGGATGGAACGAATAGATCCGCCCCAGGAGCCTGCGGGGGGACAGGAGCCCGCAGCTACCACGGCGGAAGCCGATACCGTCAGCACCAAGGGCATCAAGGCAAAAAGCCTGACCATTGAGGGCGGTACCTTCGCCATCGATTCTGCTGATGACGGTCTCCATACCAATGGAAATCTGACCCTTCGAGGCGGAACACTGGAAATTGCCTCCGGCGACGACGGCATCCACGCAGATGAAACTGTGACCATTGTTTCCGGCGCCATCCACATTACGGAAAGCTATGAGGGGATTGAGGGTCAGCACGTCGTCATTCAGGGCGGCGAAATCACGCTGACGGCCACCGACGACGGCCTGAACGCCGCAGGCGGCATAGATGGCAGCGGCTTTGGCAAACGCGGCGATACCTTTGCCCAGTCTGGCGAGACCCCCAGCATTGTGATTTCCGGCGGCAGCGTCAATGTCACAGCCTCCGGCGACGGCATTGACGCCAACGGTACACTGGAGATCACCGGCGGAACTGTGACCGTCAGCGGGCCACCTATGGAGATACCTCTGTTCTGGACTATGACATTTCCGGCACAATCACCGGCGGCACCTTCATTGGTACAGGCGCGTCCTCAATGACACAGAACTTCTCCGGCAGCACGCAGTGGGTAATCTGCGTGAATGTGGGCGCACAGAACGCAGGCACGAACATCACCTTGACGGACCATAATGGAACGGTTGTCCTGTCCCACACGCCAGCACTGGACTATGAAATTGTGATTATGAGTTCCACTTCGATTCAGTCGGGTGAAAGCTATACACTGAACGTTGGCGGTTCCACGCAGGTATCCACCGCGAAATGAACGCATATGCCGGGACTCCCTGGGTTGGGAATCCCGGCATTTCTAAGACTATTATCTGATAAAACCATTTGGTTTTATCAGATAGACACTGCCTGGCGGCGTTGTCGTTTCATTATGATCTTCATATAGAAAACTTCAAATTGAATATCAGTATAATGGATGATTCAGTAAAGGGAACGGATAATCTCAGTACACCGCTCCAGCCCAAGCACACCGCTGTCAAGCGTAACATGGTAGTTCTGGGATTGTCCCCACTTTTTGTCCGTATAAAAGCGAGGTAGGCAGCCCGGCGCTTGTCTTTGTCCTTCAGCCGCTGCTCCGGGGAAGCGTCCCGCTCACCGTAGACCTCCACAATCCGCTTTGCCCGGAAGTTCAGGTCTGCGTGAACAAAGACCTTCAGGCAATCTGCCGTGTCCCGGAGGATGTAATCCGCGCAGCGGCCCACGATGACACAGGACCCCTTCCGGGCAAGCTCTGTAATGATTTGATATTGGATTGTCCACAGATAATCTTCGTTGGTGGGGCCATAGACGCGGTTGGAGAAGACATTGGCAAGCACGCCGCCGGGGGTATATTCTCCGGCTTCCCGAATGTAGCCCTCACTGAATCCGCTCTCCTGGGCGATTGCCTGGATGATCTCTGCGTCATAGCAGGGAATCCCCAGTTCCTGCGCTACCATTTTCCCAATGGTGCGTCCGCCGCTGCCGAATTCCCGGCTGATGGTAATTACTCTGTTTTTTATAAGTTGTTTCCTCCTCTATTCAGTTCCCGGTAGGTAACAATAATCAGGACAAGCGCTACAAGGAAGGTCAGAAAATCCGAAACCGGCATGGAATACAGCACACCGTCCAGTCCGAAGAACAGGGGAAGCAGCAGAGCAAAGCCCACGCCGAACACAATTTCCCGAATCATGGACAACGCCGTAGATGCCGCCGCTTTGCCCATGGCTTGCAGGAAAATAAAGCAGGCTTTGTCGACGCAGGCGAAAATCATCATGCACAGATAGATCCTGAAGGCTTTGATGGCGAACTCCGTATAGTAGGCGCTTTCATTTGCGGCACCGAAGATACCAATGAGCTGCCGGGGGAAGAATTCCACCAGAATCAGCGCCACCGCGCCCACCAGACCTTCCGCAATCAGCAGCTTCGTAAACAGCTCTTTGACACGGTTACTCTTCCCCGCGCCCATGTTAAAGCCCACAATGGGAATACAGCCTGCCGCCATACCCACAACGATGGAAATGACGATCTGGAAGAACTTCATAACAATGCCCACCACTGCCATGGGAATCTGGGCGTATTGCTCCTGTGAGAAGACAGCGTCCATGGCTCCGTATTTTCGAAGCATATTGTTGATGGCAGCCATAGCGGCCACCAGACTGATCTGGGACAGGAAACTTGTAATGCCCAGCACCAGTGTTCTGCCGCATACAGCGCCTTGCAGCCGGTAGTGTGCCTTTTCGGGTTTGATAATTTTCATATGGCACAGATACCAGATTGCGAGAACCGCGGTGACCACCTGTCCGATAACGGTTGCCACGGCTGCGCCCATCATGCCCCACCGGAATACAAATATGAAAATCGGGTCCAGAATGATGTTGATGACCGCGCCAGCCAGCGTGGAGAGCATGGCAAACTTTGGGTTTCCATCTGCCCGGATAATGGGGTTCATGGCCTGACCAAACATATAGAAGGGAATTCCCAGGGTAATGTAGAAGAAATACTCCCGGGAATGGTGGAAGGTCTCGGCGTTGACGGTGCCGCCGAACATGGCGATAATCTGATCTGAGAAAATCAGATACACAGCGGTGAGAACCAGTCCGCTGGCTACCGTCATGACAACAGAGTTACCGACACTGCTTCTGGCGGTTTTGGTATCCGCTTTTCCGAGACTAATGCTGACGAATGCGCAGCAGCCGTCACCGATCATTACCGCAATGGCGAGGGCCACCACGGTCAGGGGAAACACAACTGTGTTGGCAGCATTACCGTAGGAGCCCAGATAGCTGGCGTTGGCGATAAAAATCTGGTCAACGATGTTGTAAAGCGCGCCCACCAGAAGGGAGATAATGCAGGGGATGGCGTACTGCTTCATCAGTCTGCCAATACGCGCTGTCCCCAGATGCTGATTGGATTGTTCCATTGGTATCACGTTCCTTTGCATAATAATAGCGTGCAGCCTGAAAACGCTGGATTTACGCCGCAGGCTACACGCTTAATGGATGTGTTCAGTTCAGATAGTCGCCCACAGGACAGGCGTTATACTGTTTTATGACTTTTAAGAGGATAGAGCCATCCTCTTGAGGAATTTCCTCCACAATTTTGTACTTTGTGCGGTTCCGATCCAAGTTTGCCTTATAATGCGCCACTTCTTCCGTTACCAGCTTTACTGCGTAATCGTGTTCTACATCCTCCTTCAGCAGGAAATGAAGTGTCTGGCAGATGCACGCCGCTTTTACCCGTTTCATTCTGATACCCTCTTTCAAAAAATAGTGGCATCTCTGCGCAACTGGATTTACGCAGAGATGCCACTCGTTACAATCATAGTATACTTCATTTTGTGATGGGTTGCAAAGGACAATTTACACAAAAAACAGCTGTTTTCCTTTGGGAAAAACTGCCTTTGCAATTGCGGGCCTATTTTTGATACAATATGGTTGTATTCAATTGCCCAGTGGAAGGATGATGGAACGTGTATCGGAAAGGCGACTATATCAGCTATAGCGGACATGGTGTCTGCCGGATCGGAGATATTCGAAAAATGAACTTTGGAAATGGGGAACAGGAATACCTTGTGATTGAACCGATTGCTTCCGGCAGCGCGACGATTTATCTGCCGGCGGAGAATCCAAAGGCGCAGACGCGGATGCGTCCGGTGCTGACCCGGGAAGAAATCGATTCTATCATTTTCAGTGTCAGAAACGACCAAATGCCGTGGATACTGGATCGTAAGGCCAGAATGGCTCTGTTCCAGCAGATACTGTCCCGGAGAGATACACGGGAACTGCTTCTGCTGGCAAGCTGTCTGCACAAGCGAAAAACAGAAGCAGGACTCCCGACCAGTGAAATGGATATCCTGCATAAAGTGGAGGGTATGATTGAGCAGGAGTTTTCCTTTGCTCTGAATATCAGCAGGGCGGAGATTGGAAAGTACATTCGAGATCGGCTGTGAGATGCAGCCAGACCTCAGACATTCTTCAAAGAAGGGGCGCACAATGATTATGTCCCCATGAAAAATGGAAAGGACTCGGGCAGTGAATATTGAAAGACGGCGCCTGCGGAGAGGTGATCGTCCTTGATGGAAATTTCCGCTAATGCGGGCGCATAACATAGAAACTATTGGTTGCATAACGGATATTTGCAGTATTTTTAGAGGGAATTTCGAATATAAAAAATGAGACCCGCCGCGTCAGCCAGGAACCAGCCGATAGGAATGGAGCACCAAATCGCGACCACGCCCAGCGGCGTATGGGGCGCCAGTGCGTAAGACAGGGCTACGCGGGTGCCCAGAGAAATGATGGTGAGAATCAGGGAAATGTGGGGCTTGCGGATGCCGCGGAAGTAACGCACCATGAATACTGTTCAGGTTTTCAAGAACCTCCTTGTGGAAAGAAGTCAGTTCATAGTTCAGCCGAATGATCCGGTCGGTCTTACTCTTGTGACATTTGGATCGGTGCGGACAGCCGCTGCAATCTTCACACTGGTGAAGTTCCACGGTTCTCCCATATTGGTTTCCTTTCACTGGCTCTGTTCTGAGGAAGAAAAATTCCTTGTTATTTGGACAAACCAGCCGTCCCTCCTCATTCACCCTGAAATTCACAGCACGGTATGGATCGTCGCGGTACTTCTTGTTCTTTGTTTCCTTTTCGTACATGGGGAACTTCATGTATTTCTCCATACCGTGTTCTTCGCAGTACAGGTAATTATTCAGATTTCCATAACCTGCATCTGCTACAGGGTACTTTGGATATTTATGGTATATTCTCCGAAATTCCTCCATTAACGGCTGAAAACAGTCGGAATCTGAGGCATACTGGTAAACCCCGTATACTGCAATATATCCGTCACAGACACCCATTTGGACATTATAGGCCGGCAGCAGCTGGTCATTGCCCATGTGGGCTATAACGATGCAGAGCAGACTGTTGCGCCCGGGGAATGCAGAAAATACCTGTGGCATGCCGACAGGGAATACGGTACCTGACTGCTCCGTTCCTTCGGCGACCTGCGAAACCACAAATATCACGGTCTGTTCGGCGGAATCATCATTGAGCCGCCGGGAGCAAAATACTACCGCACGTTCAGTCAGGTGGAGCAAAACCATGAAGTGCAATCCATTATTACGGCGCCGGGCGCGGCGACCTTCCGGGAGTTTGTCCTCTTTGCCCACAACGGAATCCGAATGCTGGATAAAGCGGGGAATCTGATTAAAACCACGGAGGAAGGGAAGCCCCATGGTGCCCACGGCGAGGTGGATCATGAGGACACGGGGGAAAAGGGCTTCAATTACCGCTCCGAACGGTTCTTTAACCGCTTTCAGAGGGTGCCGCTGGCTTCCAAACTATTTGATTCCAAGGTGCACGGGGAGCCTGCCACTCCGGTGCTTAAGGCTTACACCAGAGAGCGGGTGATTATCCGCTATCTGATGCCGGGAGATAAGCCCAGGAACACAGCTTTCCTGATCCACGGTCATGTATGGCGGGAGTAGCCCGAGAATCCACTGTCCAATGTGGAGCCGGTGAAGGGGGCCATCAGCGTGGGCAATGCCTACAATCTGGAACTGCTGGGCGGCGCTTCCGGCTGTCCCGGCGACTATCTCTACCGTTCCGGCGCCTTGCGCTGGGATGTGGAGTCCGGAATGTGGGGCATTCTCAGAATTCAAATGCGTACCGCGTTCTGCACGCTGGCATCCTGCTGCCGCAATGTGGGGCAGTGGTGGGAGAAGGTATGGAGGAAAGACTGACGGTTTGGATGGTTAGGGTGACTGCAAGGGCATGTATCTTTTCTGAACCCCATATAGTAGGGGGTGGAGGTGCTGCCTGTTGCATCATCATAAGGAATATGTATACGTTGGAGAATCCATTCCAGAGCTGAACGCACAGGAACACAGGGATTTTTTGATTCTTCTGGAAAAGGCGGTTCTCTATTCTCTGGAGAATCGAAATCTGATTAGCCGCAATCAAAGAGACAGGTGTCTTATTGGGATCGACAACCTGTATGCAAAGGATAAGCACCAGACTTAGGGTCTGGTGCTTTCCATATTTGCGTGCCTGCATGGCGGCAAAACATCAGAAGGGAGCATTTGCCGTGTCTGTCAATCGATATGAACGTTTGAATGAGGAACACCGGTACCATCAGGTGAAAAAGCGTGTTGCTGCATACTGCCGGGTTTCCACCGACCATGAGGATCAGGCCAATTCCTTCGAAAGCCAGCAGCGGTATTTCCGCCAATACATTCAGTATCACCCGGACTGGGAGCTGTACGACATTTTTGCGGATGAAGGTTTGTCCGGAACCACAACGAAAAAGCGCAGGGAGTTTAACCGAATGATTGCCTGTGCAGAAAACGGTGAAATTGACCTGATTATTACGAAGGAGATCTCCCGTTTCGCGAGAAATACATTGGACAGCATTTCCTATACCCGGGAACTGAAACGACACGGAGTCGGTGTGATTTTTATGAGCGACAACATCAATACCCTGGACGGGGATGCGGAATTGCGTCTGGCCATCATGTCCTCCATTGCTCAGGAGGAGAGCAGAAAGACCTCCGAACGTGTCAAATGGGGACAGAAACGGCGGATGGAGCAGGGGATTGTCTTTGGAAGGAGCATGCTTGGGTATGACGTGAAAGATGGAAAGATGACAATTAACGAAGATGGCGCGGAAGTGGTGCGCCGGATCTTTCATAAATTCGTTAATGAGGGAAAAGGCACCCATGTGATTTGCCGGGAGCTGCGGGAAGAAGGGATTGTGCCGATGCGGGGGAAAGAGTGGTGCAATACGGTGATTCTTCGGCTCCTTCGGAATGAAAAATACTGCGGTGATCTGGTTCAAAAGAAAACCTATACGCCGGATTACCTGTCCCACGATAAAAAGTACAACAAAGGTCAGGAAGAATTCGTAATCATCAAAGATCACCATGCGCCGATTATTTCCCGGGAACTGTTTGATGAAGCAAATCGAATTCTGGACGAACGGTCCGATTCTCAGGCCGGGAAATCAAAGCACTCCAACCGCTACCCGTTTTCCGGAAAAATCAAGTGTGGATGCTGTGGTGCAAGCTATGTTTCCCGGTATAAACAGCGGCAGGATGGAAGCAGGTATAAAGCATGGAGGTGCTATGAAGCAGTGAGGAATGGTCCCCTCCACATTGACCCATCGGGAAACCACGTTGGGTGTTCCGGCACCGGTATCCGCAATGAAGATGCCGTCCATATCATGTATCTGGTAACCCATAGTCTGCAATATGACAGGAAAAAGGTTATCAATCATCTGCTCAGCGTCATTCAGCCGGTTATCCATCAGGATATGTCCGGCGTGGGCATAGAAAGCAGCATATACCAGATTCAGCGCGAAAAGCAGCAGGAACGGATCCGGACAATTACTGATGCGATTGATGAGATCATTTCCGGCGCAGCATATGAGGATGTGTTTTACAAGCACATCCTGAATAAAATGGTAGTGACTGACTCGGAACATATCGAAGTATACCTTAACCTGCTTCCTTTTACATGGACTTACGCAGTATCCAAAATGCTGCCCGCAGATACCAAGACACAACGGAGCATTTCTGATGCTTCAGTACCAATATCGGTCAGCAGCCCCTTCAATTCGTCGAAGGGCATGGAGTAGCGCTGAGACAGATAGCGCAGGGAAGCGCCCAGTTCTCCGTCAGGACCACCATACTGAGAAATGATGATTGCCGCCAGCCGGGGATTGGTATTGGAAATTTTCACGGGGTATTGCAGCTTCTTATCATATACAAACATGGTTACGCCTCCTTATTTGCGCAGTATTCCCAGGGCCATGGGTCATCCAGCCAGGTATATCCCTCGGCGGTGGCAGGCATGCCGTGGGTCAGCGGACCATGTTCCTGGATATACAGCTGCCTGCACTTGTCGTACATTTGCTGATACTCCCTGTACAGTGCCAGTGCTTCCTGATCTTCCCTGTGCGTGTCTAGATAAAGCGCCAGCTCCTGAACGGCAAAGCCCAGCGATTGAAGCTCTGCCAGCGTTGTTGGCGGCAGTTCATACTGATTGACCATACCCATAAACGGCAGATCCAGACCCGGGAAGAGGGTACCCCGAACCAGACCCTTTTTCGCTTCATATCTTGCGGGGTTTTCCATCTGGAAGGGAACATAAGGATTCGCCAGGGGTGCCATGGCAGGTAAGCGTCCGTCCCGATAGGACGGTTCCTGAATTTGTCTGTCCAATTTCGATACCTCCTGAAAGATAGAGTCGGATTTTCGTCCACGTCATACTATGTTTTCTCCCCGCGGGATGTTCAGAAAAGGGCTGCCACCGCATAAAAATTGCAGGAGGTGGTGCATTTGAAAAGGTGGAAGTATTATCTGTTCTGCGTTGGGGTCATGGCACTGACGCTGCTGTGCGCGTATTGGGGAAGCATGGCGGTGACTGTGATCTCCGAAGAACTGCCGTTTGTACGGAAGCACTGCATTGTGATTGATCCCGGTCATGGAGGGGAGGATGGAGGCGCTACTTCCTGTACAGGACGCATGGAAAGTGAGTATAATCTGGCCATATCGAAAAAGCTGGATGACCTGCTGCACCTGCTGGGCTATCAAACGCGCATGACACGTACATCGGATGTCTCCATCTACACGACCGGCGACACCATTGCACGGAAGAAAATATCGGATTTGAAAGAAAGGGTCAGAATCGTCAATGAAACGCCCGGCGCGGTATTTATCAGCATTCATCAGAATCAGTTCAGTGACTCCCGATACAGCGGTGCGCAGGTATTCTACGCAAAAACCGATGGGAGCAAAGAACTGGGGCAGAAGCTTCAAAGTGAATTGGTCACAGCGCTGAACCCCGGCAGCAACCGGAAAAGTAAGCCGATCAGCGGCGTATACCTGATGGAGAATATCCAATGCACCGGAGTCCTGATTGAATGCGGTTTCCTGTCAAATCCCCGGGAGGAGGCAAAGCTTAGGAATGCCGAATATCAAAAAAAGCTGTGCTGTGTCATTGGAGCCACGCTGAGCCAACAGCTTTCGAACACTTGACCGCCTGAAAATTTGCTGATATAATCACCATAAACGCAATGATTCTCACGGAGGATAACAAATGGCAAAGACAAAATCCGTTTTTTTCTGCACCAATTGCGGAAATGAGACGCCAAAGTGGATGGGCCGCTGCCCCAGCTGTGGTGCCTACAATACCATGGAGGAGCACGTGGAGAAGCCGGTCGCTCCCGGAAAGGTGAAAGCCGCGCCTGTCGGCATGAGCCGCAGGCCACAGCGGATTCGCAAGGTGGACGGCGACGGGGAAATCCGCTTTTCCACCGGTATGGGAGAACTGGACCGGGTCTTAGGCGGCGGTGCGGTGGCAGGCTCATTAGTATTGGTGGGCGGCGCTCCCGGTATCGGAAAATCCACCCTGCTGCTTCAGATCTGCAACAGCCTGTGCAGTGGACGGCAGGTGCTGTACGTTTCCGGCGAGGAAAGTGAGCGCCAGCTGAAACTCCGGGCGGAACGGCTGGGTGTGTCTCCCGAGAATCTGTTCATTCTCTCCGAAACACGGCTTTCGGATATTGTGGAGACTGTGGACGAGATGAAGCCGGAGATTCTGATTGTCGACTCCATTCAGACGCTGTACAATGAAGACAACGATTCCTCGCCCGGCAGCGTCTCTCAGGTTAAGGACTGCACCATGACCATGATGCAGCTTTCCAAAGCACAAGGAATCACGGTGTTCGTGGTGGGCCACATCAACAAGGACGGCAACATTGCCGGCCCGAAAGTGCTGGAACACATGGTGGACTGCGTTTTGTACTTTGAGGGCGATCCCAATACTTCCTATCGTCTCCTGCGTGCGGCCAAAAATCGCTTCGGTTCAACGAATGAGATTGGCGTATTTGAAATGCTGGATACCGGCCTCGTGGAAGTACCGAATCCCTCCCAAATGCTGCTGGAAGGGAGGCCCGAGGGTGCCAGCGGAACCTGTGTCGCCTGTGTCATGGAGGGGACCCGGCCCGTTTTGGCAGAGGTTCAGGCACTGATTGCAAAAACGACCTTTAATGTACCACGCCGCGCGGCGGATGGTTTTGACTTCAACCGTGCGGTACTCCTGATGGCTGTTGCGGAAAAGCGGGCCGGAATGAAGCTGAGTGCCTTTGATGCCTACATCAATGTAATCGGTGGCCTGCATCTGGACGAACCGGGCGCTGACCTGCCGGTGGCGCTGGCAATCGCCTCGTCTTACCGGGATGTGCCCATTGCGGATGACTTGGTCGCCATCGGAGAAGTGGGCTTAACGGGGGAAGTGCGCGCTGTATCCCACCTGAGCCAGCGTCTCGGAGAGGTAGCCCGACTGGGGTTTCATAAGTGCATGATTCCAAGAAGCGGGTCAGAAAAAGTAGAGATTCCCCAGGGACTGACAGTATACCGGGTGAGGAATCTCCGGGAAGCCATCGAAACGGCATTATAAAAATGCGGCTGTCCTGTCAACATGCAGGGCAGCCGTTTCATTATGGGCTTATTGTTTTGAAAGCGCGATTGCTTTGTCCAGAATGGTATTTGATACTTCCTCCTTGGAAAGCAGTGGCAGTTCCGTGGTATCAGCCTGCGTGATGATCGTAATCACATTGGTATCCACCCCGAAGCCGGCGCCGGGAACCTTCAGATTATTGGCACAGATCATGTCCACATGCTTTTTTTGCAGCTTTGCCCAGCTGTTTTCCAGCATATCTCTGGTCTCCATGGAGAATCCGCAGATGATTTGGTCATCTGTGCGGTGCTCCCCCAGATATCCCAGAATATCCTGTGTCCGTTTCAGGGAAATCTGCATATTTCCATCCTGTTTTTTAATTTTGTCGTCTGAATACTGCACCGGAGTATAATCGGCCACGGCAGCTGCCATGAAAATATAGTCAGACTGGGGCGCGCGGGACGTAATTTCTGCATACATATCCTGCGCGGAAATCACCGGAACAACCCGAACAAAGGGCGGCGGCGTAATAGAAACAGGACCGGATACCAAGGTTACATCCGCGCCTCTCAGCATTGCCATGCGGGCAAGGGCATATCCCATCTTTCCTGTGGAATGGTTCGTCAGATAGCGGACGGGGTCCAAAGACTCCTGAGTTGGCCCGGCGCTGATGAGAACCCGTTTCCCATCCAAATCCTGCGGCAGCGCCAGATACCGCAAAACATATTGCAGCAGTTCTTCTGGCTCCGGAAGCTTGCCCGGGCCGACCGCACCGCAGGCAAGCCGGCCGCTGGCAGGGGAGATCACCTCCCAGCCATACCGGCGCAGGATGTCCAGATTGTCCTGCGTTACCGGATTCTCGTACATATTGGTGTTCATGGCTGGGGCAATCAGCTTGGGGCGGCGGCAGGCGAGTACGGTCGTTGTCAACATATCGTCAGCCAGTCCGTGTGCCAGCTTTGCGCAGACATTGGCGGTGGCGGGAGCAATGATAACGAGATCCGTGCGCTGGGCAAGAGAAATGTGCTCCACCTGATGCACAAAATTCCGATCAAAGGTGTCAACCATAACCTTGCGCCCGGTGAGCTGCTCAAAGGTTAGCGGCGTAATAAATTCCGTGGCATTTTTTGTCATGACCACCTCAACGGCAGCATGCTGCTTGACCAGTGCGGATGCCAGTGCTGCTGCTTTATAGGCGGCAATACCGCCGGTAACACCCAGCAAAACGGTTTTTCCCTTCAGCATATCGTGTCCTCCAGAATGGTTTCTGTATATTATAGCCGGAATATCGAGTGCTGTAAAGCCCGAAAAAGAAAAGATAAGCCGATAGGGAATTTTTGTAGGTGTTACAATGATGTGTGACAGATAGAAAAAAGAATAGCGAATAGGGATG
>OBLI01000908.1_pt1 | contig 30635 bp, 25 predicted proteins | sample 1519701 | NCBI WGS metagenome assembly OBLI01 (sample SAMEA3663005, study PRJEB22513) | pig gut metagenome | biome: pig gut; feature: pig-associated habitat; material: faeces | place: France | collected 2012 | reverse complement strand
CAAAGTTATGAGTGTGGATGAGAAGAAAAAGAGAATTCAGCTTACGATGAAAAAATGATCGTTGATATATTTCTACCAAGAACGCAGATAGTATAAGGCTCGCTATAATAAAAAGTCTCCTATGATGTAATATTTTATCATAGAAGACTTTTTAATTATTTATGTTTTATTTATATAAAGACTTTTCTCACAGGCTCACTGTTGTATGGAAAATCGTTTGCCTATGATTCTTCAATACTTAAGATCTTATAGTTGGCCTGACCCTCCATAGGGCTGTATGTAAAGGTAATCTTCGTATCCGGTTCCATCTCGGAAAGGGTATCTAACAGATCTTCATCTTCAATGAGCAGAACCATGTATTTGCCATTATCTAAGGTTACTTCACAGGAATTACTATCTGCAAGGCCGTTGAAGGTGCCAGTTGCAGTCATAACATTTTTCTCATCTTCCTTTGTAGCAGTGGTTGGCTGTGATTCTCCCTCTTCTCCATTCGCGTCTTCATCTACAACATCAGAGATTTCTTCTTCCGTGGATGCTTCTTCTGTAGTTGTATCTGTGCTGGCTTCTTCTGTTGTTACAGCTTCCGTAGTCGCCTCTGTTGTAGCTGCAGGAGTTGTGTTATCGGCATCTTCTTCTTTTTTGTCACATCCTGTTAACACTGCCAGAGACAGAACAGTGAGAAAACAGGCTGTCAATAATCGTTTATGTGTCATCTTATCTACCTCCATCTTCATAAAAATACAAGGAGAAATAAATAGTTTCCCCCTTCAAGACCTGTTCGTCAGTCCTGATGTATAATTCAGTATAGCCCATTTGCCTTGAGAAAACAAGTAGCATAACTTTCCACTTCCTTTCATAAAATGAAAGAGTAATTATGGTGGGAGGAGCAGAAAAATGCAGGAAAAGCAAAAGGAATTGATCGATCAGTACGATATGGAACTGCTCCATGTGAGAAGAGGAAGGGGCGGGCTGGTCTGTGAGGATCGTAATGGACTTTATGATCTTCAAGTCTGTGATCTGTCCCCGAAAAGGCTGGAACAGGCTTTTGAGATAAAGGAACAGTTAATACAACAGGGTTTTTTATATGTAGATCAATATTATCGTAATCGGGAAGGGGAGCTGTTAACCTATGACCGGTATCAGACACCTTATATTATGAAACGGCATTTTGAGGGAAGAGAGTGCGATATTCGAAGCAAAAAGGATATCCAGACAGCTGGAGAACAGCTGGGAATTTTACATGAATTCTTGAAGAAGATTCCGACGGAAGGATATCCTCGAAAAAAAAGCCGACTGGATCTTAAGACAAAGGAATTGATACGGACAAAACAATATATTGCCAGAAAAAATGAAAAAAAAGAATTTGAAATGTTATTTTATCAGTACTTTGATCTGTTCTGGAAGGATGTAGAGCCGGCATACGAGGAAGAGCCTTATGAACCGTTCCTGTGCCATGGAGCTTATCACCAACATCATATGCTGATGCTTCCAGGACAGAGAATGGCTGTCATTCAGTTTGAGCATTTTTATGTGGGGAATCAGCTAGAGGATGTCTTTTATTTAATGCGAAAGATTCTGGAGAAGAATCAGTATGATTTTAGTTATGCGAGAAAGCTTTTAGACGCCTATGAAACAAAAAGGAGATTAAGTATGGCAGATTATCGAAGCTTATACCGGATGCTTTCCTATCCGGAAAAATATTGGAAGCTGGCAAATCAGTATATGAACCATCGAAAAAGCTTTCTTTCGCCTAAATTAACGGAAAAACTACAGGATGCGGTAAAACTACAGGAGAAAAAGGAAAAATTCCTTCGAGATTTTTGGTTATTTTATCTACAAATGAAAGATGTTTCACTTTAATTTTTAGGCGAAATGTTATATAATAAAAACAGGCAATTTTTAAGCGCTGTATTGTGTTAATCCCTAAATATAGGTAGCTAAAATAGCTGATAAAGAGGAAAAGTATAAGAATAAGTAGGAGGAGATTTGCGATGGGATACAAAGAAACTTACAATGAATGGCTGGAGAATCCATATTTTGATGAGGCAACAAAAGAAGAGTTAAAAGCGATTGCTAACGATGAGAATGAGATTAAGGAACGTTTTTATGCGGATTTAGAATTTGGTACAGCTGGACTTCGTGGAATTATCGGTGCTGGTATTAATCGTATGAATATCTATGTTGTACGGAAAGCGACACAGGGTCTGGCAAACTATATTATTGAGCAGGGAGGACAGGACAAAGGAGTTGCGATTGCATTTGATTCACGTCGTATGTCTCCAGAGTTTGCAAGTGAAGCAGCATGCTGTCTGGCAGCCAATGGAATCAAAGCATATATCTTTGAATCTTTAAGACCAACACCTGAATTATCCTTTGCAGTACGTGAATTAGGATGTATCGCAGGTATTAATATTACAGCCAGCCACAATCCACCAGAATACAATGGATATAAAGTATATTGGGAAGATGGCGCACAGTTTACACCACCTCATTCTGATGGAGTAACGGCACAGGTAAATGCAATTACTGATTTATCTTCTGTTAAGACTATGGATAAAGAAGCTGCAATGGAAGCTGGATTATATGAAGTGATCGGAGCTGCCATCGATGACAGATACATCGAAGAAGTAAAGAAGCAGGTATTCAGCCAGGAAGCAATTGACAAAGCTCAGGATCAGATTAAGATCGTATACACACCATTACATGGAACAGGTAACATTCCAGTAAGACGTGTACTGAAAGAAATCGGATTTGAACATGTATATGTAGTACCAGAACAGGAATTACCAGATGGTGAATTCCCAACAGTAAGCTATCCAAACCCAGAAGCAGAAGAAGCTTTTGCATTAGGACTTAAGATGGCAAAAGAAATCGATGCAGATTTAGTACTTGCTACAGATCCAGACGCTGACCGTCTTGGTGTATACGTAAAAGATGACAAATCTGGAGAATATATTCCATTAACAGGTAATATGTCTGGTTCTTTATTAGCAGATTATGTTGTTGGACGTAAGAAAGAAGCTTATGGCGGAACACTTCCTGAAGACAGTGCTATCGTTAAATCTATTGTTACATCTAATTTAGTAGATGCCATCGCAAAAGGCTATGGGGTAGATCTGATCGAAGTATTAACAGGATTTAAGTTCATTGGACAGCAGATGCTGAAATTCGAACAGACAGGAAAAGGAACTTACTTATTTGGTCTGGAAGAAAGCTACGGATGCTTGATCGGAACTTATGCAAGAGATAAGGATGCAGTTTCCGCTTCTGTTGCTCTTTGTGAAGCAGCTGCATACTACAAGACACAGGGCAAGACATTATGGGATGCTATGATCGACATGTACGAAAAATATGGCTACTATCTGGATGCTGTTAAGGCAATCGGTCTTGCTGGTATTGAAGGTCTTGCTAAGATCAAAGCAATTATGGAAGAATTAAGAAGCAATGCTCCAACAGAAGTTGGCGGATATAAAGTATTATCTGTAAGAGATTACAGCAAGGATACGATTACAGACGTTGCAACAGGAGAAGTAACTCCAACAGGTCTTCCATCTTCTAACGTACTTTACTATGATATGGAAGATGGCGCATGGTTATGTGTACGTCCATCTGGAACAGAACCAAAAGTAAAATTCTATTATGGAGTAAAAGGTACAAGCTTAGACGATGCAAAAGAAAAATCTGAAGCATTAGGTGCAAGTGTACTGGATATGGTTAATAAGATGCTTTAATCCTTAGAAATGAAATAATATGATATAAAAGAAAGTCCATTTATGGCAGTGCCATGGATGGACTTTCTTTTGTGTTAAAATAACCATCTGCTGCATATATTATAGAGAAGTCAGAATAAGGTGCGGTCTCTATGAAACAGATGCTGATTCTTTTATGCTGTATCAGTATACTGGTATTGTCAGGTGGATGCGTGGAGAAAGAAGAGAAAGAAAAACGACAGAACAGGGATTTTACAATCTGTACCGTGGAACAGACTCCAGATGAGGTAAAAAAAATAATCGAAAATAAGAAAAAAAATCCGTTTCAGTTTACATACAGTTTACAGGAGTATATGTATATTGTAGTAGGATATGGGGAACAAAAAGGAGGAGGGTACAGCATTGAAGTGGTGGAATTTACAGAAGACAGGGAGCATGTTTATGTTAATACCAATCTGTTGGGCAGCGATGACACTGCCGGCGAGGAGCTCCATTCCTATCCGTATATTGTAATAAAATGTGTAAAGCCGGAGAAAAATATTATTTTTTTATAAAAGCAGGAGATAAATCGCTTTATTTCCATAAATTTTAGAAATGTTTTATTGATTTTATATTGCCAAAAACATATAATGAATACTATGCATACGTCCATCCGGGAGAAAGGGCGTGCTTTATGTGAAGACAAGGAAGAATATTGTCTGTATTAGATATAGGAGGAAAGAAGTTGAACGATAATAAAAAACGAAACGATAAAAAGAATTCGGACCAGATTAGGATGATCATTTTCGTTGTCGTGATTACTTTGATTTTGACAGCCTTTGTAAATCGCTGTATTACAAGATTTAATAAGGGAACAGAAACGGAAATTTCATATGACAGATTTGTGACGATGCTGGAAGATAAAGAGATTAAGTCAGTTACCATTGAGGATGACCGCTATGTGGTAGTCCCTAAGAATCAGGAAAATCCTCTGGTAAAGACTACTTATACGGTTACCAAGGTGACAGACTGGAAGATCGTGGACCGATTAAAGGACTCTGGAGCCAAATTTAAGGCAAAGGCTACGGATGGTTCGGCAGCCCTTACCAATATTTTGATTACATGGGTACTTCCGTTTATTCTGCTATATGGCTTCTTCTATCTGATGATGAGGAATGTCGGAAAAGGCGGAGGCGGAGTTATGGGTGTTGGAAAGAGCAATGCCAAGCTTTACGTTGAGAAAAAGACAGGTGTTACCTTTGCGGATGTAGCTGGCCAGGAGGAAGCGAAGGAATCTCTGACAGAGATGGTAGATTTTCTTCATAATCCAGAAAAATATTTAAAAATTGGTGCTAAGCTGCCGAAGGGAGCTCTTCTTGTAGGTCCTCCGGGTACTGGTAAGACGTTACTGGCAAAAGCAGTGGCAGGAGAAGCAGATGTTCCATTTTTCTCTTTATCCGGCTCTGATTTTGTAGAAATGTTCGTCGGAGTGGGAGCATCCCGTGTGCGAGATTTATTTAAGCAGGCACAGTCCATGGCTCCATGTATTATTTTTATCGATGAGATCGATGCCATTGGAAAAAGTCGTGATACCCGTTATGGCGGGGGAAATGACGAGCGTGAGCAGACATTGAACCAGCTGCTTGCGGAGATGGATGGATTTGATACATCAAAAGGATTGATCATCCTGGCAGCGACCAACCGTCCGGAAGTTCTGGATAAGGCTCTGCTTCGTCCGGGACGTTTTGACCGAAGAGTCATCGTGGAGCGTCCAGATTTAAAAGGACGTATCGAAACATTAAAAGTACATTCCAAGGATGTATTAATGGATGATACGGTTGATCTAGAAGAAATTGCGCTGGCAACCTCTGGAGCAGTAGGTTCCGATCTTGCCAATATGGTAAATGAAGCGGCTTTGGCAGCGGTTAAGGCAGGACGGCATGCAGTCAGCCAGAAGGATCTGTTCGAGGCTGTGGAAGTGGTAATTGCCGGTAAAGAAAAGAAAGACAGAATCCTAAGCGAAAAGGAAAAGAAGATCGTGGCATATCATGAGGTTGGACATGCCCTTGTTATGGCACTTCAGAAGAATTCTGAGCCGGTACAGAAGATTACCATCGTTCCGAGAACGATGGGAGCACTTGGTTATACGATGCAGATGCCAGAAGAAGAGAAGTATCTGTCTTCTAAGGATGAGATGCTGGCAGAACTGGTTTCTTTCTATGGAGGACGTGCTGCAGAAGAAATCAAATTTGATTCGATTACCACAGGAGCATCCAATGACATCGAACGTGCTACCGCTCTTGCAAGAGCTATGGTTACACAGTACGGTATGTCTGATAAATTCGGTATGATCGGTTTGGAAAGAGTCAGTGGACAGTATCTGGATGGCAGAAGAGTACTGGAATGCTCTGAAGTGACCGAAGCAGAGGTCGATAAAGAAGTCATGAGAATTCTAAATGAAGCATACGAAAAGGCCTTGGAATTGATTCGTGGTCATATGGATATTTTAGACAGAGTAGCGGATTTCTTATGTGAGAAAGAAACGATTACCGGGAAAGAATTTATGAAAATTTTCCATGAAGTGGAAGATAGCAAACAGAAAGAAGAATAGGGAATTTTTGCAGGATTTCCCATATGGAGAGGGGATTGTATAAGCCAATGCTTAGCAATCCTCTTTTTTTGTATAGATTTGATTTTTTGGGATATACTAGAAATACGTACTTTTATACAGGAGATGGAAAATTTTTCTTCAAAAGTAATATTGTGAAAAAATAGTTTCAATATTTTGAATTTTCTGAAAATATATTGACGAAGAACATGTGTTTATGATAATATAAACATATAGAATCCAACAGTCTGCACTGAATTGGGGTGGTATCATGACGCAGCAGGAATTACAGTTAATACGTCGTTCGATCAAGCAGCATATTGGTGATCGAATTAAGCTAAGTGCAAATCAGGGACGCCATCGATTTGAGACATCGGAAGGAATTATATTGGAGACGTATCCTAATATTTTTGTTGTTCAGCTTATCAGCGATAAGCCAGAACAGAATAATAGAAAAGTTTCATTTAGTTATCAAGACGTCATTACCCGTGATGTCCGCATGGTTCTGCTGTAGAAGATGCAGCAGGCATAAAATCCCTCTGCCAATCATACATTAGTATATGAAAGGCAGGAGGGATTTTTTTTATGGAGATTTTTGAAAAGAAGCTAAGGACTACAATGGTAAAGGCAGTAAAGCAGATACAGATTACGTTAGATGAAGATAAAAATGTACCGGATATAAAAATAGATATTGAAAAGATTATTCTGACCAAGGGGAATATTAAAATTCAGGAATCAGAGGTGATGGTGGATCGTATTCGCATCAATGGACAGTTAGAGGGAGAGATTCTCTATTCCGGCAGTGATGGAAATACAAGGACCAGTGTGATGGACTTTCAGTTGGAGTTTGAAGAATATTTTCATATGGAAGGTGTTGTTCCCACTGACCATGTCTCCATGATACCAGAGCTGGAGGATCTGAACATTACATTGATCAATTCCAGGAAGATAGGAATTCGGGCAGTATTGAATTTTCAGATTTCTGTCACAGATGGAAAGGAGATAGAGGCCATTGCCAGAGTAGAAGGTGACGGCGTGCAGATGTTACATAAAACGCTGTCCATGACCCAGCTGATCGTCGATAAAAAGGATATGGTGAGGCTAAAGGAGGAAGTGGTATTGCCTGCCAATAAACCGAATATATACGAACCATTATGGAGCTATCTGGAGTTTAAAAATGCGGAAAGTAAGGTTTATGACCATAAGATAGGTGTTCAGGGAGAATTGCATATCTTTCTGCTGTATTTAGGAGAGGAGGAGCATGTCCCTCTGCAATTTGTGGAATGGGAGCTTCCGGTGCGAACAGAGCTGGAATGTTATGAATGTATGGAGGGAATGATCGGATACATTGGATTTCGTGTGACAAGTCGGAATCTGGAGGTGAAGCCAGATCTGGATGGGGAGACCAGAATCCTGTCTGCAGAGATTGGCCTGGAACTGGATTTGAAGGTATATGAGGAAGAAGAAATCCAGATTTTAGATGATGTTTATCATTGGAAAAGAGAGATGATTCCTCATTATGAGGATGTATCTTTTGAACGTCTTGTTGCCAAAAATGCAGCTAAGATGAGGCTGAATCAGAGAGTTCCATTAAAACAACAGCAGGGAAAGGTGCTGCAGATCCTGTATATGGACGGAAGCTGTAAAATAGATGAGATGGAAGTTGTAGAGGGTGGCGTTCTGGTGGAAGGAGTTCTGGACGGAGTGATCCTATATCTGACAGCAGATGACAATGTTCCCGTAAACAGTATGTCCGTGGTAATTCCGTTTTCCTATAAGGTAGAGGCAAAGGAAATGAAGGAAGACGATCATTTCAGCATGCATACAGCTTTAGATCAGCTGAATGCGGTATTTTTGGATGGGGATGAAATGGAGGTAAAGGCGGAAATTACCTTTGACATGATCGTATTGTCTCCAGGAACGGAAAAAGCGATGGTGCAGATAGAGGAAAAGGATCTGGATATGGATAAATTAAATGAAATACCTGGCATTGTGGGGTATATCGTAAAACCGGAAGATACGTTATGGCAGATTGCCAAGCAATATTATACTACAATAGATTCCATACGAAAATTAAATCAGGATTTGGGAGAGGAGGTAAAGCCAGGAGACCGGATTTTGATTATGAAGGAGATTGAAGAAAGCCTGGATTGATAAAGCTTTTTGCAAATAGTATAATGAGAAAAAGGCGATAATAAAAGAGAAGGGAGGATAAAGCAGAAATCTCTTGCAAATAAAAATTGAATTGACTATAATAGTGCTGTATACATAATACTGCACAAAAATTTGTACAATTTATAATTAATGAGGAGAAGCAATGAAAGAGTTACAGTTACGAGCATACGGAAAAATCAATTTGGGGCTTGATGTTGTGCGGAGAAGAGAAGACGGATACCATGAACTCCGTATGATTATGCAGACGGTAGGATTGTTCGATGGATTGACCATGAAAGTGATTCCAGAGAATGAGATTCGTCTTACCACCAATTTGTCTTTCCTTCCTACGAATCAGAATAACTTGATCTATAAAGCAATTGCGCTTCTAAAGGAAGAATTCGGTATTAAAAAGGGCATTGAAGTCAGATTGGAGAAGAGGATTCCTGTAGCAGCTGGTATGGCAGGAGGAAGTTCCAATGCAGCAGCAGCTCTGGTTGGGATGAATCGTTTGTTTCGATTAGGGTTATCGCAAAAGCAGCTGATGGAGTACGGAGTACGATTGGGAGCAGATGTTCCCTATTGTGTCATGAGAGGAACAGCATTATCAGAAGGAATTGGAGAGATTCTTACGCCCCTTTCTCCTATGCCGGAGTGTTTTATTCTTCTTGCGAAGCCGGGAATCAGTGTTTCTACAAAATATGTGTATCAGAATCTGAAGCTGAGTGAGAAGATGCATCATCCAGACATTGATGGCATGGTGAAGGCTATCAATGAAGGAAATTTAAAAGGGATTACAGATCGTCTGGAGAATGTATTAGAAACGGTTACGATCAAAGAATATCCAATGATTGAAGAAATTAAGCAGTATATGATCGGGCAGGGAGCGATGAATGCTTTAATGAGTGGAAGCGGTCCTACGATTTTTGGTATTTTTGAGAAGAAAAGTACAGCGAAAAAGGCATTGGAAGGCTTACATCAGTTTGATTTTATCAAGCAGGCCTATGTTGTTGAGCCTTTTAATATAAGAAAAAAGTAATGGGGAGGACAAAAGAGAATGAATGATAAGCTGAAAGTAAACATGAACGAATATTTGCCACTTCGAGATGTAGTATTTAATATTTTGCGTCAGGCTATTATTACCGGTGAATTTGCACCAGGAGAACGCCTGATGGAAATTGCGCTTGCAGAACGCCTGGGAGTGAGTCGGACGCCTGTTCGTGAAGCAATTCGAAAGCTGGAGCTGGAAGGTCTGGTCGTTATGATTCCCCGTAAAGGTGCAGAGGTTGCACGGATCACAGAAAAGGACTTAAAGGATGTATTGGATGTGCGTTGTGCCCTGGAGGAATTGGGTGCATCCTTAGCAGCGGAAAGAATTGACGAAGAAGGAAAAAGAAATCTGAAAAGAGCATTGATTGCATTTGAAAAGGCCATTGAGCTGGGGGATACTGCGGAGATTGCAGATAAGGATATGGATTTTCATGATGTGATCTTTGATATTGTCGATAATCCTAGATTGACCAGTATTGTCAATAATCTGAGGGAACAGATTTATCGTTACCGATTGGAATATGTTAAGGATTTTGATTATCATGATACATTGCTTCGGGAGCATCGTCAGATTACGGAGGCAATCTTTCATCATAACAGTGAAAAAGCGCAGAAGATTATGAAGGCACACATTTATAATCAGGAAATTACGGTTATTCGGAATATAAAGGAATAGAATAAGACAGAAACCAAAGGATTTTGGGAATTATAAAGATAACATTGTTAGAAAAGGATGAGAAGCATGAAAGATTATAAGGGAATTGTATTTTTGGATTATGATGGTACCACAGTAGATGAGGTGGACAGGATTAAAAGCGCAACACCAAAGACCGTTGAGTCTTTGTGTAAATTAAAGGAAAATGGATATTTGACAATGCTCTGTTCTGGGAGAACAAAAAGATTCTTAGAGCAGGATATTGATTCCTTCCAGGGAGCTATTACGTGCAATGGAAGCTATACAGAGGTGGAAGGAGAGATATTGAGGGATATCTCCATTCCGGATGAACTATTGTTCCGGGTCATCGATGAATATTTTCCGAGGGATACGATCATTCAGATGGATACACAGGAGGTAACCTATTATCTGCATTCTGACGCAGAATTTTTTAAGAGCTTCTGCCGGCTGTTCAATCTGCCGGAACGCTGGTTTGCGCCATGGAGATTTCGAAAGGCAGAGAATCATATTACCAAGCTGGTTATGAATTATAAGACACCAGATGTATTTGAGGACTTTAAGCGGGAGTTTGCCAATGAATTTGAATGTGCCAAGCATGTGAGAGAGAATTTCTTTGATATTACCCTAAAAGGTGTGACAAAAGGGGATGCAGTTACAGAGCTGATTGAAAAACTGGGAGTTGATCGGAAGAATACGTATGCTTTTGGAGATGCAGATAATGATGTGGAGATGATGAAAGCCGTTGGAACAGGCATTGCCATGGGGCGCCATAGCGATGCGGTAGGGGAAGTAGCAACTATGGTAACAGGCACGGTAAAAGAAGAGGGTATTACTCAGGCGTTGATCAAATTGGGATTAATTGATTAGTTTAAGTCTTTCAAAAAGCATTAAAACAGAAAGGGATCGTGTGGATGAATGCAATAGAAATCAAAAAGATTGTGGATAGACAGCGAAGCTGGTTTGAGACTGGGGCGACCCTGGATGTTGAAAAGAGAATTGCTGCATTAAAAAGATTGAAAGGCTGTATTTTAAAATACGAAACGAAAATTCATGAAGCCATTGAACAGGATTTGGGAAAAAGTGGTTTTGAAAGCTATATGTGCGAGACAGGACTGGTCTTAAGTGAAATCACCTATATGTTAAAGCACATCAGGAGATTTGCCAGAGAAAAGACGGTCTGGACGCCTCTTGCCCAGTTTCCTTCCAGGAGCTATAAAAAGCCTTCTCCTTATGGCACTGTATTGATCATGAGTCCATGGAATTATCCTTTTTTACTGACCATAGATCCATTGGTGAATGCTTTGGCGGCAGGAAATACAGCAGTGATAAAACCAAGTGCCTATTCCCTTCATACCAGTAAGCTGATCAAGGAACTGATCGAAGAATGTTTTGATAAAGAGTACGTAACGGTTATCACAGGTGGACGTGAAGAAAATACCTATCTGCTTCAGGAGAACTTTGATTATATTTTCTTTACTGGGAGTCAGGCGGTGGGAAAAGAGGTTATGCGTCAGGCATCCTGCCACTTAACACCGATTACGTTGGAGCTGGGTGGAAAGAGCCCTTGCATCGTGGAGAAAAGTGCCAATATAAAGCTGGCAGCAAAAAGAATCGTATTCGGCAAATATTTAAATTGTGGGCAGACATGTGTGGCACCAGATTATATTTACTGTGATGAGGCCATAAAGCCACAGCTGATTGCAGAGATCAAAAAGCAGATTCGAAAACAGTTTGGGAAAAACCCTCTTTCCAATCCGGATTATGGAAAGATCATTAATGAGAAGCATTTTCGCAGAGTGGCAGCCCTTATGGAAGAAAGTAAAATTATCCATGGTGGAAAAAAGGATCAGAAGTTGTGGAAGATTGAACCTACAGTCATGGATCATGTGACTTTTCAGGATGCAGTGATGCAGGAAGAAATCTTTGGACCAGTCCTTCCGATTCTCACCTTTCGTTCTCTGGATCAGGCAATTCAGAATATAAATGCTATGCCGCATCCGCTGGCCTTGTATCTGTTTACTGCAGACAAAAGGGTGATTCAGAAAGTAACTACGCGCTGTAGTTATGGAGGAGGTTGTATCAACGATGTGGTCATTCATCTGGCAACCAGTGAGATGGGATTTGGCGGAGTTGGTGCAAGCGGTATGGGGGCTTACCATGGAAAGACTGGATTTGATACCTTTACTCATTATAAAAGCATGGTGGATAAAAAGATATGGTTGGATCTGCCAATGCGATATCAGCCATATCGAAACATTTATGAAAAGATGGTTCGCATATTTTTGAGGTGATGATTGTAAGGAAACGCAATTGTTTTGTATTGATTTTATACATAATTTTTTCATTTCTACTCATACTAACTCCAAGGATAAAGGAGTTTGTATGCAGATCAAAAAAGAAATTTCAGATGAATTACAACAGAATATCGATTATTTGGAGCAGAGATTTGCCAAATGCGCCGATATTATTAAAAAGCAGTTTTCTATCGGTAAGTACCGAGGGTATCATGTATATCTGATGTATACGGATGGACTGGTAGATGCTGTTATGATTCAGGATTCCATCATACGGCCATTGCTCAATGAGTCTTTGGAGGATTATCCAAAGTCTGTGGAGGAGTGGGTCATTGAAAGTGCGGATCGAAAGCAGATTTTTGATATGGAAGAGGCGATTATCAATATTCTAGCAGGCAATACACTGCTATTTTTTGATGGATGTGACTTTGCCATTCAGGTGTCCAGTAAAAAGTTTCCGAATCGGGGGATCCAGTCTCCAGAACAGGAAGTGTCCATTCGTGGGCCGAAGGATAGCTTTAATGAGAGCCTGCGGTTTAGTACGGCACTGATTCGGAGAAGAATCCGGGACACAAGGCTTAAGGTGGAACAGATGCAAGTCGGGGTGCGAAGTAAAACGGATATCGCTATCTTATACATGGAGGATCTGGTGCACGAAGAAATGTTGACAGACATCAAAGCGGATATGGAGCAGCTGTGCGTAGATGGGATTTTAGATGGAGGGATGTTGGAACAGTTTCTGGAAAAACGAACGAATACGCCCTTTCCACAATATCAACATACAGAACGGCCTGACAAGGTGGCAAGTGGATTAATGGAAGGGAGAATTGCCATTGTTGTGGATAACTCCCCTGGAGTTCTGCTCCTTCCAGTAACGTTAAATGTATTTTTTCAGGCAGCAGATGATTATTATAATCGCTGGGAAACGGCGTCTTTCGCCAGAGTTCTCAGATATATTTCTGCTATGATTGCAATTGGACTTCCAGGACTTTATATTGCTATTGCGAACTTTCATACGGAAGTATTGCCCACCGATCTGATTCTTTCTTTTGCAAAGGCAAGGCAGGGAGTGCCATTTCCGGTAGTGGTAGAGGTGCTCATGATGGAATTGGCTTTTGAGCTTCTGCGGGAGGCAGGAATCCGGCTTCCGGGACAGCTTGGAGGAACTATAGGAATCGTAGGTGGGCTGATCGTAGGGCAGGCGGCTGTGGATGCAGGATTGGTCAGCACCATTGTAGTTATCGTTGTATCTTTAACAGCCATTGCTTCCTTTTCGGTGCCAAGTGAAAGTTTTCGAGGAGCATTTCGACTTTTGAAGTTTTTTATGATGATTGTTTGTGCAATCTGGGGTTTATATGGGTATTTTCTGGGATGGCTTGCCATTGCGATTCATTTGTGCAGCATAGAAAGCTATGGAATTCCATATTTGGCTCCTACGGTACACGGAGGGGAAGAAAAAGATTATGTTCTTCGGATGTCATGGAAGAAGATGAAGATTCGTCCGTCATTTACCAAAGAGGGTGCCAGAAGAAGGCAAAAATAAGGGGGAATGCCCCGTGTTCTAAGGGAGAGAGGAAGGATATGATTTCAAATCGTCAAATGAAAAGAACACTAATGATCGAATTATTTAGCACTACAGGACTTTTTTTATCTGCTATGGCGCAGAATCTTAAACAGCTTTCTTTGGGCATGCTGGCAGCAGCTTTGTATGCCGTTTATTTTTTATGCATAGGGAATCATTATCAGATTTCCCAGGTAGGAAGAATCCGAAAGACTGTTTATACGATACGTTTTTTTCTATATGCCTGCTTTTTGGGAACCTTGATGAAGCTGCTGGTTTCTAAAATGCTGTTGGGAGGTGGAAGTGGCTGGTTCATATTCTTACCGGTATTCTTTCTGTCCATTTATGCCAATCGGGGAGGAAGAGAAGAGAGAGCCCGATTGTTGGAGTTGCTCTTTTGGTTCGTCTTTCTGCCTCTGTTCGTGGTCTTGATTCTGGCAGCGAAGGATGTTCATCTGGAATATTTGATCCAGGGCGGATTTCATGCAGAAAAAAGTATACAGGTATTTGTGTGTTTTTCTTCTTTAGAGATTTTATTATTTTTTACTGGGGAAAGAAGGGAGAAGGTCAAGGCGCTGTTCTTTGTATTTGGATTAAATCTTCTTATATTTATCGTTACCATTGGTATGTATGGAGCAAAAATGGCAGAAGCCAGTGATCTTCCTGTAGTCACTATGATTCAGATGGTCCGTTTTCCCGGAGGTTTTGTAGAACGTCTGGATATTTTTATGCTGGCTTTCTGGATTTTAAGTCTGTTTGCGATCTTTAGTGCCTATTGCTTCTATGGCACCTTTTTTTGGGGAAAAGGGAAAGGATCATTCTGGTTGTCTTGTCTTTTTTATGGAGGGGTCTTGGCCATTGTTTCCTGGAATCAGCTGGATCTTCAGACGCTGATCGATTTCTTTCAGACCTATGTGTTGTGGCTGGATCTTCCATTGGCTGTGATCCTGCCTCTTTTGAATACAAAAAGGCGAAAAAGGGCGGTGGTAGTCACTATGTTATCTACGCTGCTTTTTATTGTAACCGGATGTGGTCCTAAAAGGGTAAATATTGAAGAACGTGCTTATGTATTAGCCATAGGAGTGGAGGCAAAAGAGGAGCGTTGGAAGGTCAGCTTCTTCCTTCCGGAAAATGAACGGATAGAGACTGAGGGGAAAAGCTGGGAGGAGATCAAGAAGGAATTTCAAAGAAGCAGTGATAAAGAACTGGAGCTTGGACATCTAAAAGCGGTGATTCTGGGAAAAGGAGTGGAAGCAGAGGATTTTAAAGAGCAATGGAAGAACGAGCAGGATTATGCAAAGACCGTATTGTTGTTTACTACGCAGGAGCCGATAAAGGAATTTGAAAAGATTGATGAAAATACAAGGGATTCTCTGGGAAGCTTTCTCGTAGAACTGGCCGAACGGAACAAAAAAGAAATCACCATTGGGGACTATTTTGCAGGAAGGGGAAAGATTCCTGATCTGAGTATTAGAAAAGGAATACCGACCCTCTGATAGGAACAATATTTCCTATTTTAGCTGGCATTATTTTATGTTAAGATAATGTCAGAAAGAAGGAGTGAGGAAAGATGAAAGCGGTAATGTATGGCGCAGGCAACATTGGGCGAGGATTTATTGGAGCTACCTTATCTCAGATTGGCTATGAGGTCGTGTTTGTAGATGTCAATGATCAGGTGATCGAGGCGATGAACCGAGATCATAAATATCCACAGGAGATTGTAGGACCGAATGCCAGAACTAATTGGATTACGGGAATCCGTGCAGTGGATGGCAAGGATCCGGAGGCAGTGGCAGAGGAGATTGCAACGGCAGATCTGATGGCAACCTCCGTTGGGGTTAATGTTCTGGAGAAGATCGTTCCCAATATTGTAAAGGGATTGGTCAGAAGATGGGAGAGAGATTCTGAAAGCACACTGGATCTTTTGATCTGTGAGAACCTGATGAATGCCAACGAAATTTTAGAGGCATGGATTTATGAAGCTATGCCAGAAGAATATAGACCTTTGATGAAGAAGAATCTTGGATTGGTGGAGACTTCCATTGGACGCATGGTTCCGATTATGACAGAGGAGATGCGAAAGGGAGATTTCTTAAGAATCTGTGTAGAAGAATATGATTATCTTCCGGTAGACAAGGATGCTTTCAAGGGACCGATTCCTCAATATGAAAAATTAGTTCCATATTCTCCATTTGGATTTTATCTGGAACGAAAATTATATGTTCACAATATGGCACATGCCATGACAGCCTTTTTGGGAAATATTGATGGAAAAGCTTATATTCATGAAGCCATTGGTAATATCTATGTTCGCAAGATCGTACAGGGAGCCATGACAGAAAGTGCTATGATGATCTCTAAAAAGTATGGAGTTTCCTATGATAGGCTTCAGGCCAATATCGATGATCTGTTGTACCGTTTTCAAAATGCGGCATTGGGAGACACCACAGCCCGTGTGGGAAGAGATCCAATGCGTAAATTAAAGCCGGAGGATCGCCTGGTAGGAGCGGCCAGAGGATGTGAAGCACAGGGGATTTTACCGGTACATCTGTCATTGGGAATTGCAGCGGCTTTATATAATGTGACTAAGACAAAGGAAGAAGCCATTGACTTAATGAAAGAAAATGCCCAGATTACGGCCAGCGAGCCATTGGGAAGAAGAGTACTGGCTTTTTATGAGGATCTACAGAACAACAAGAATCATTTTGACAGACTGATTTCAAAGATTGACTGCATAACAGTAGAAGAACGAGGAAGTCTGGCATAGCTTTAGAAAGAAGAATGCCAATGGTATTCTGAAATAATAGATACAAAATAATACAAAATAGAAGAAAAGGAGAAGAACTATGTTAATTTTAATTGATGATGCAGATTTAACCAAGATTGAAGGATTTTTTGCAAAATACCCATATGATGGAGTTACAACAAACCCAACGATTTTAAGTAAGACAGGCAATCCTGATCCAATGGATCAGTTAAAGAAGATCCGTGCAATTATGCCAGAAGGAACAGACTTACATGCACAGGTAATTTCAACAGAAACAGATGATATGGTACGAGAAGCAGAACATATGGTAGAAGTTCTTGGAAAAGAACATATGTACATTAAAGTTCCTGTAACTGCAAATGGATTAAAAGCAATTTCTATTCTTTCCAAAAAAGGAATTAACGTAACAGCAACTGCAATCTATGGTGTAATGCCAGCATTTATGGCTGCAAAAGCAGGAGCGAAATTCCTGGCTCCATATGTAAACCGTCTGGATGTATTAGGATATGACGGAGTTGGGCTTGCAATTGATATTCATACAGCGGTAAAAGCAGCTGGATATGAAGCAGAAGTATTAGGAGCAAGCTTCAAAAACTCTCAGCAGGTACTGGATATGGCCAAAGCAGGCATTGGTTCTGTAACCATCGGATCTGATGCTTTAGAAAAACTTGCATATAATGGTATTGCAGAAGAAGCTGTAAAAGTATTCATCAATGATTTTGAAGGATGCTGCGGCGAAGGCAAAACAATGTTAGATTTTAACTAAAAGTGGTTTGAAAGAATCAGAACCTGGGAATCCTTATGGTATAAGGAGGACAGGGGATTGAAAAAAACAATGATAAGAGGATTCCTGGTGTGTCTGGGAATCCTTTTTTGTATTTATTTTTATGAAAAAAGAGAGCTACAGGCAAAGGATAGCAATGAATATGAGGATTTTACCGATTTGCCATTGATACGGTTTCATATACGGGCGGAAAGTAATGAAAAGATTCATCAGGAAGAAAAGATGGCAGTGAGAAAAGCTGTGCTTGAGTATCTGCGAGAAGAGCTTCCCGATAATCAAAACAAGGAGGAGGTCAGGCATCTGGTCTTAAAGAAAAGAGACCAGTTAGAGCAGATAATTCTGGATACATTAAAGCCGTATGGAACTAAGCCATCGGTTTCCATCTATTTTACCAGGGAGTTTTTCCCGATACGAAGATATGGACAGATCGTCGTTCCGGCGGGAATGTATGAATCGTTAAGAATTGATCTGGGGAAAGCCAAGGGAAAAAACTGGTGGTGTGTATTATATCCTGGATTTTGTCTGATCGATCCGGAACACGTATTGGTCGATCCAGAGGATCAGGAGAAGCTTCAGGCCATATTTGGCGATGAAGCTGTCTCTGTGAAATATAAAAGCATTGGGTTCTCCAGAGGATGGAAGCGGTTTTTCTCAAATAAATCCAGTGGTTCGAAGAACAAATACCCAGAAGGTCAGACTGACAGAAGAAAGCAGAGTGGCCATAACGATAATACTGGATGTAAGGACAGCATCGTTGCCCATATTTTTTGCCATAATATAGCAGCTTACGGTGGTAGGAGAGCCTAGCATGATCAAAATCGCGATCATGGATTCTCCATGGAAGCCCAGATACATGGCAATTGGCAAAAAGAGCACTGGAAGGACAAAAAGCTTGATCATGGTAGCGACCATGGTTGGCTTGATCTTAGCCAGTGCTTTTCTGCCCTCAAATCCGGCACCAACTAAGAGCAATCCGAGAGGGGTTGCAGTGACTGCCAGATTATTGATGCACTTATCAATGACGTTTGGAAAATCAATGTGCAAGAATGAGAAAGGAAGTCCGGCAAAGATTCCCAGGATAATTGGATTTTTTAAAATATTGATGATGGCCGTTTTTATGCTCCCATTCTCATTTCCATTTCCACGCATAGTCAGTACCAGAACCGAATATATATTATACAGGGGAACGCTGGCGACGATCATAAGCGGACCGACAGTAGAATGTCCATATATATTTTCTATAAACGCAATACCGAGGATGGCAGCACTTCCGCGGAAGGAAGCCTGTACAAAAGCACCGATCATAGATTTATCCTTCATAAATAGCTCCGTAAAAAGCCAGATTCCCCAAAACATAAGTGATGTGACGATCATGCAGTATAATACATATTTTAAATCAAATACATTTTGGATATCCGCGCCGGAAATATCCCGGAATAAAAGTGCAGGAAGGGCGATGGAAAAGACAAATTTATTTCCTGCGGATAAAAAACCGTCATTCAGCATGCCCCTTTGCCGTAAAAACCAGCCGATAAAAATAACAAAAAAGATGGGAATGGTTGAATTCAAACTAAAAAGAAAGTCGTTCATAATATGTTCCTCCAATGGTTCTATTTTTATTCTGAATGTTCATCATAGCTTATCATATAGTAATTTTTTGTTCCATGCAAGGAAGAGGAAGAAATACTACATTGAAAAATCCCTATAGATGGAGTAAAATAAGGGTAAAATGTAACCATTTATTTTAGAAGGAGTAATATTTATGAAGAAAAATATAGTTGTATTATTTGGGGGAAATTCATCCGAGCATGATGTTTCCTGCGTATCAGCGCAGACAGTTATTAAGAATATTGATATAGATACATATGATGTCATACTGGTAGGTATTACAAAAGAGGGAAAATGGGTTTTTGTAGACAGCATAGATGCCATTGCCGATGGAACATGGAGAGAATCCAAAGTTGGTGCTGCGATTTCGCCAGATACAACGAAGAAAGAATTGCTTTTATTTAAGGATGGTACATATGAAAGCAAGAAGATAGATGTGGTATTTCCGGTTCTTCATGGACTTAATGGAGAAGATGGTACTATTCAGGGATTACTGGAGCTGGCAAAGATTCCATATGTAGGCTGTGGTGTTTTGGCATCTGCGGTATCCATGGATAAGGTCTATACAAAGGCTATTGTAGAAAAGCTTGGTATTCGTCAGGCAGCATTTGTAGATGTGCGTCTGGAGATGCTGGATGATATGGAAGAAGCAATTATGGAGATTGAGGATCAGCTGGATTATCCAGTATTCGTAAAACCATCCTGTGCCGGTTCTTCTCAGGGAGTATCCAAAGCTCATAACAAAGAAGAATTAGAAGCAGCTCTTAAGCTTGCGGCGCAGCATGACAGAAAGATTCTGGTTGAAGAGACCATTGTTGGACGAGAAATCGAGTGTGCAGTTCTCGGAGGCAGAGATGTTAAGGCCTCTGGCGTTGGAGAGATTCTGGCAGCAGCAGAATTTTATGATTTTGATGCCAAGTATAACAATGCAGAATCCAGAACGGTAGTAGATCCAGATCTTCCAGCGGATGTTGTAGAAGAAGTCAGAGATGCTGCAGTGAAGATTTTTAAGGCAGTGGATGGCTTTGGCTTATCCAGAGTGGATTTCTTTGTAACAAAGAAAGGAAATAAAGTCGTATTTAATGAGATCAACACATTACCTGGATTTACAGCGATCAGCATGTATCCAATGTTATGGAAGGCAAGAGGAATCGAAACAGATAAGCTGGTAAATCAGTTGATCGAATTGGCTTACGAAAGATTTTAGAAGAAATATTATGACAAAAGAAGTATTGGTACATGTATCTGGAGTGCAGCATGAGGTGGAGGGTGGTGAACCCGTCGTATTGGTGACTTCTGGTACATACTATTATAAAAATGATAAGCATTTTCTGCTTTATGAAGAGATAGACGATGATGGCATGGTATCCAAGAATGTAATCAAGATTGGTGCCAACGAGGTATCTGTCATTCGGAAAGGAATTTCCAGCAGTCATATGGTATTTGAGGAGGGAAAGGAGAATCTGACCTACTATGATACACCATATGGAAGTATGTTGATGGGGATTACAACATCAAGAATCACATTTTGTGAGAAGGGTTCCGGTTGTATGGAACTGGAGATTGATTACGCCTTGTCAGTAGACGGTAATCACATGTCAGATTGCAATATCCAGATTGTGGTTACGGCAAAATAACAAGAGGAAGCGGGGAGATTCCACGCTTCCTCTTTGTTTATTACGTAATAAACACCTTTTGGGAATGCACATTTGCTCGTTTTGTTAAATCCAACCACCATCCAGCCGGATGATCTGACCAGTCAGATATTCCGGTGCCGTAGCAATGGTATAGAGCATTCGGGCAGCTTCCTCAGGATGTCCCATTCGATCTGCCGGGATTTCTTCTGTAATTGCGGCTTTATCTTCTTCAGAAAAGCAGGCATTCATTTCGGTGTCGAACATGCCCAGCGAAAGGGCATTGACCTGTATATGGCTCGGGGCCAGTTCCTTGGCCAAAGCTTTTGTAAAGGCAATGACGCCTCCTTTGGAGGCAGAATAGCCAACTTCACAGGATGCACCCACTTCACCCCAGACGGAAGTTACGTGGATGATTCGACCAGATTTTTTTGAGATCATATGGGGAAGGATTTCCTTTGAACCGTAAAAAAGTGCATTCAGATTGGTATTCATCATGGAATGCCATTCTTCCAGGCTCATGTCGGTCAGAAGCCCTACGTAGGAGAGCGCAGCATTGTGGATGATACAGTCAATGCTGCCGAAGGCAGACAGGGTTTTGTCAGTGACTTCCTTCCAAAAGGCAGGATCACCGGTGTCACCAGGAACGGAGAGGACGGAGATACCTTGGGAAGTCAATGTTTGTCTGGCTGTTTCCAGAGCGGTCAGGTTATGGCAGCAGTTAATGACAACCTGCCATCCATGGCTTCCAAAATAATTGGCAGCAGCATATCCGATACCACGGGAGCTGCCGGTAATGATTACGGTTTTCATGATTTAAGATTCCTTTCTGTATGACTTGATGATAATTATACCAGAGGCGGAAAGGAATGATAAGGGAGTGTTGAAATAAAAATCAAGATTTGTTATACTGAAGTGTAGCCTATATCAGTAAAAGAATGGATAGGGTACGGGAATGAAGCAATTATGACAGAAGGGAGAAACTATTTTGAAAACTCAGCCAAAGAAAAAGATGGTAGTTCGTATAATCGCAGCAATTTTGATTATTGTATTAGCAGGGGTTGCGTCTTACCATGGATCAAAAGCATTATTTACTCATAAATTCAGAAAAGACAAAGAAAAGGCAGAACAAAAGGAAAAAGAAGAAGCAGCTAAGAATATTAAAGAGAATTATATTTCTGTAATTCGTGTTGGAAAGTGTACAGTACTTCGAATTTTAAATACAGAGAGGAATAAACTGTCTTTTGTTTTAATGAGACCAGACTCTGATTTGTTTACCTATGATGAAGAAGGTACAGGAGAAGAGATGAAGAAGGTAGTTAACAATATTGAGAATGCATACGGAATTGCAGTGGATTCTTATGAGGACTATACACAGGAAGGATTTATTGAACTGATCAATGAAAGTGATTCTTTTGAATGTGACCTTCCATCCGCAGTATCCTTTAAGGATAACAATCAAATGACAGTCAATCTGGAAGCAGGACAGCATATTTTAAATGGAATTCAGTCCTGGGGAGTGGTAGCCGGATATGGTACCTATGATTCCTGGGAAGCTTATATGAGCAATCTGAAGGCATTTATCAAAGGATATACAGGTGTTCTCTTCGATGACGCAACCAATGAATCTATGAAAGAATACGCTGAGATCGTATTTGGAGAATGCGAAAGTGATAAGACGGTAGCAGATGTTGAGAGTTATCTGCCATACTATGCAGATGTCAAGGCAGAAGATATTGATGTGATCGAATTGAGCGGAGAAGAAAAAGGCGATCAATTCCAGATTGATATTAATGAAGCAAAATCTATAATCACAGATATTACGGAAGGAAAGGCCGTAAGTACAGAGAAGAAAGCAACTACGGAAAAAGCAACCACAGAAGAACCAACTACAGAGGAAAAGATTTCTTCTGAGGGAAAGAATATCTATATTAGAAATGCAGCTTACATCAATGGACTGGCAGGAAAGTGGAACAAAAAGCTTCAGAGTGAAGGTTATAATATTGGAAGTGTAGATAACTATTATGAAGCAACTTATGATCAGACCATTATTCGTGTTACGAAAAAAGGAATGGGTGAAGATTTAAAGAAGAAATATTTTAAAAATGCGGTCATTAAAGTAGGAGATGTAGAAGGAGACGCAGATATCTGCATTTATTTGGGAAAAGATGCGGATACACTGGACTAGAAGAATATAAGGAGATCAATACACTATGGAAATTCAGAACAACCACGAATTGATTCCTGTTCTGGGAATTACTGTCGATGCGGTTTCTGTTTCTCGTGCAGTTGAAATATCCAAAACTTATCTTGATAATGATTATTTTAACTTTGTTTTATTAGCTGGTGCCCAGTTGGCCATGAAGAGTCAGGAATCCAAGGAGACGAAGCGCTTTACGGATATTGCCAATCTGATTCTTCCAGGAGACCATAATGTGGAAGAGGCGATCGACAAGACTTGTGAAGGCAGATTCCAGGAGGAATACTTAGATCGAATGCTGATGTTGATTGCAGAAGAGGAACGGGGACTTTGTGTTTTGTGCGATACACAGGAACAATGCGACAGAGTAGCCGTTCATCTGGAAGCGGATTATCCAGGATTAAAGGTCAACGGCGTCATTTTTGAGGACACAGGGGAAGAAGGAATGGAAGCCCTTGTGAATACAATTAATGGATATTTTCCCGATTTGATATTGCCATTGGTTTCAATAGAAAAGCAGGAGAAATTATTATTGGCCCATAAGGAGACTCTAAGTACTAAGCTATGCATTAGTTCAGAGACGATCTACCAGTACATTTTTCAAGAAGAAAAAGGCGAAAAAGATTCGCCTGTGCTTGTAAAATGGTTGATGAAGCGTTTAAGACTGGGAAAAGAGGCAGTGGAAAGTGAATTTCGGCAGAAGCTGAAAGAGGAACGGGGACAGGAGAAATAGGGAAAAGATACAATCCCTATGAAAAAGGTAATCTTAATATTTGGGAAGAATATACAAAAGTAGATTGCATTATTTGTATAAAAAAGAGAGGAAAATAAAAATCTTCTCTTTTTTTTTTGGTAAATATGCTGTATAGTAATAATAGATATGGAAAGGAAGTGAAAACATGATATCAAATCAAATTTTACAGGATACGGTAGATGGGATTAAAGCCATTTCCAGAACAGATTTATGTGTAATGGATACAGAGGGGAAGGCACTGGCCAGTACGATCGCTGATGTCAGCGGATATGTGGAGTCTGTGTTGATTTTTGCCCAGTCATTAGCGGAAAGTCAGATGATGCAGGGGTACCAGTTTTTTAAAGTGTTTGATGAGAATCAATTAGAATATATTATTTTAGTAAAGGGCGAATCTGATGATGTCTATATGGTTGGAAAGCTAGCGGCATTCCAGATTCAGAATTTGCTAGTTGCTTATAAAGAACGATTTGACAAGGATAATTTTATTAAAAACCTGTTATTGGATAATCTGCTATTGGTAGACATTTATAATCGTGCCAAGAAGCTGCATATTGAAACAGATGTGAAGAGACTGGTGTATATCATTGAGACAAAGCGGGATAAAGACAGCAACGCTTTAGAGACTGTGCGAGGATTGTTTGCAGCGAAATCCAGAGATTTTATTACAGCAGTAGATGAGAAGAATATTATTTTGGTTCGTGAAGTAAAGCAGGGAGAGGATTATGATGACTTTTATAAGACAGCCAATGTAATCGTAGACATGCTAAGCAACAGTAATCTGCCAAAGGTTAATATTGCTTTTGGTACTGTTGTGGATGAGATCAAGGAAGTATCCCGCTCTTATAAAGAAGCTAAGATGGCATTGGCTGTTGGAAAGATCTTCTATGAAGATCAGAACGTTGTGGCATATAGTCATCTTGGAATTGGACGCTTGATCTATCAGCTTCCGCTGCCATTATGCAAGATGTTTATTCGTGAGATTTTTGAAGGAAAGTCTCCGGATGATTTTGATGAAGAAACATTGGCGACGATCAATAAGTTCTTTGAAAACAGCCTGAACGTATCTGAGACCTCCAGACAGCTGTATATTCATCGTAATACGCTGGTATACCGCCTGGATAAGCTGCAGAAGCAGACGAATCTGGATCTTCGTGTTTTTGAAGACGCCATTACCTTTAAGATTGCACTGATGGTTGTAAAATATATGAAGTATATGGAAAGTATTGAATTTTAGAATTCGATCGGATTTGCTTTTACAGGTATAGGTGTTACTTATACTGCATAAAATGTATCGGGGGAGGGATTTTTCGCGCGAAAAGTCCCTTTTTGTCGTGGGGGTTCAGTTTGCCAATAGAGATAAAGGAGATTGATTATGAAAAAAGGAAAAATAAAGGTGCGAAGCCTGATTAAGGATATTCTGATTCTTCTGTTGTTGGTTGTGTGCATTATGGAAGGGATCATGTTGAAGGTTTTTGTGTTTAGCAGCGATGATGGAGTTGCGAGAAAATCCAAGCTAAAACAGCTAAAGACTGTGATTGATGAATACTACCTGGGTGAGGTGGATGAAGAACAGCTGAGGGAATACAGCTATAAAGGAATGATTGCAGGATTGGAAGATCCTTACTCTGTCTATTATACCAAAGAGGAATATGAGGATGTGGAGGAGTCTTCGGAGGGTATTTTTAGTGGAGTTGGTATCGTGTTGACACAGGACATGGAGACAAAGGCCATTACAGTGGTAAAGCCAATGAAAGATGGACCGGCACAAAAAGCCGGTATTAAAGCAGGGGATATCCTGACCAAAGTAGAAGGCGAGGAAATTTCTTCTGATGAGGATTTAAGTAGTGTAGTGTCCCGTGTAAAAGGAAAGGAAGGGACCAAAGTTACACTTACTTTTTCTCGGGATGGAAAAGAAAAGGATTATACATTAACAAGACAGGAAATCAAGAATCCAACGGTAGAATATGAAATGCTGGAAAATAAAGTAGGTTATATTAAGATTACAGAATTTGATGAAGTGACAGTAGAACAATTCGATGATGCACTGAGTCAGTTGGAAAATGATGGGATGAAAAAGCTGGTGCTGGATTTAAGAGATAATCCAGGGGGCTTATTGGATGCAGTGGTAGATATTGCCGATCGGATCCTGCCAACAGGTATGATCGTATATACGGAAGATAAGAACGGAAAGAAGACAGAATATGAAGCCAAATCTGCAGAATGCGTTGAGCAGCCTATTGCAGTGTTGATCAATGGCAATAGTGCCAGTGCTTCTGAGATTTTAGCTGGTGCGATTCAGGATTATAAGGCAGGAACACTGGTAGGAACTACCAGCTATGGAAAAGGAATCGTACAGAATATCTTCCAGTTGGGAGACGGCTCTGCCGTTAAGCTGACCATTGCCAATTATTATACACCAAAGGGTAGAAATATTCATAAGAAAGGCATTGATCCAGATGTGGAAGTGGAATTAAAGGAAAGTCTGAAGGATGAGATCGAGATTAAAAAATCCGAGGACAATCAGCTTCAAGAGGCATTGAAAGTGTTAGAGAAAGAATGATCATAATATTTCAGGAGGCCGTCGCCCTAACGGAAATTTCGTTGGGGTGGCGGCCTTACTTTGTCTTAGTGACAGTTGGCAAAAAGCAGCGATATGACATGCTGGCAGAAACACCAGATAGATCATTGGTACATATACTATAGTCAGAAGGCTTATCCTTCGGGATTCTTCTTAAATGATAGGAATGAAGAAAGGAAAGTAGTATATGGAATTGTGTCAATACCCTTATCAGGGAAAAACACGGTATTTCACGATAGAAGCCATTCAGATTCCCATTGTATACAATAAATATGGTGACCATGATCCGGACGGTCTATTGTATGTATTGGAAGAGGATGCAAAAAAGATACAAAAAGAGGCTGATCGCAGATTTCATCAGAATCCGCCACAGCCATTTGAAGAGGTACAGCCATTAGTACTCCGTGTGAATCTTGGAGATACGGTCAAAATATGTTTTCGGAACAGATGGAATCGCAGACTGTCCATTCATGTAGAGGGGATGGAATATGATGTGAGGACATCGGATGGAACCAGCACAGGATGGAATCCTGATAGTACGACAGATGGGGAAATTCAATATACCTGGTATGCCAGTACAGAGGGTGTATTTTTATTTCACGATATGGCAGATGCAAGAAGCAGTGAGGATGCAACCAATATTCATGGGCTTTTTGGTGCAGTGATCGTAGAGCCGCCAGAGGCAAAATGGTTTCACCCAGAGACAGGAGAAGAGATAAAAAGTGGCCTGATGGCAGATATTTATCAACCAGGAAAGCCGGCGTTTCGTGAATATGCGGTATTTTTCCACGATGAGTTGGAAATCGTGGATAAGAATGGAGAGGTACCGATGGATCACAGGACCGGGCTTCCGTCTTCCACGACGGCTATCAGTTATCGTTCTGAACCTATGAGGAACCGAATGCCGTTGACCCATGACCCGGCAGATTCTGGAGAGGAAATATCCATGAGCTCCTGGGTATATGGAGATCCAGCTCCCCCGATTCTCAGGGCCTATGTAGGAGATCCGGCAAAAATCCGGTTGATCCATGGAGGGATTAAGGAAACCCATGTGTTCCATCTTCATAATCATCAATGGAGGTTGGAAGCGGATAATCCCGTATCCACGATTCTGGATTCTATTACCATAAGCCCACAGGAATGTTATACATTGGATATTTTATATGGAGCTGGAAGTAAAAATGGAGTCATTGGAGATGTGATCTTTCATTGTCATTTATATCCTCATTTTCATGAAGGAATGTGGACATTGTGGAGGATTTATGACAGGCTGGAGGATGGTACTGGAGAGCTTCCGGATGGCAGCCCAATACCAGCATTAAAACCGTTAAAAGATAGAAAACCTCCTCATAAAAAAGATGATCTGCATCCGGGATATCCGAATTTTATGAATCAAAGACCTGGTGAGATGCCGTTGCAGCCTCCATGTGGAGTGTTGGATGAAGAGGGCAATGTCACAGAATCTCCATCACGTCTGGAAGAAGCCAATTTTGTAGAAAATGCCGTGCCAGGTGCACTGTATACAGATACCTGTCCATGTCATACGGCAGGGGAAGAAGGCAATGTCAGGATATTTGAAATTGCCCTTGTTCAGGCAAAAATCACGTACAATCAATATGGATGGCACGATCCGGAAGGACGTTTTTTCGTTCTAAAGGAGGAACTGGAACGGCATGGCGGATTGGAAAGTTATATCCACAAGGTGGAAGAACAGGAAATAAAGGTGGAGCCATTGGTCATTCGTGCCAATGCAGGTGACTGTATTGAGCTGCGCACGACCAATCTGTTACCAGAGTTTTTAGAGGAGAATGCCTTTCAGCTTAGAACGAGAACAGACATCGCAGGTCATCATGTGCATCTGGTGAAATTTGATACGATTACCTCGGATGGTGCGGCCAATGGATGGAACAATATCGCCGGAGCAAGAAAGTATGAGACGTTAGTGGAACGATTCTTTGCAGAGGAGGAACTTCGTACGGTATTTTTTCATGATCATTTATTTGCCAATGCTCACCAACTGCATGGAATGTTTGGAGCGTTGATGATCGAAGAGGCAGGGGCTACTTTTCATAACATCCGAGATGGAAAAGAATTAAGATTTGGGACCCAGGCAGTGATCCGAAGAAAAGATGGCAGTTCTTTTCGTGAGTTTGCCTTATTTGTTCATGATTTCGCCTTTTTGTTCGACAGAGACGGAAAGGCATTAAATCCGCCTGAGGTGCCGGGATCTCATGATGATCCTGGTGTTATGGGAATCAATTACCGGGCAGAGCCAATGAGGGAAAGACTGATGTATCATGATGATCCGGCCTATATCTTCAGCTCTTTCGTGCACGGAGATCCAGCAACACCTGTGCTGGAAACTTATCCGGGAGATGAGCTGATGATTCGACTGGTCGATGGAGCGCACGAGGAGCAGCATGTATTTAACATTGCCGGAATGTCGTGGCAAAAAGAGGTGGAAGATTCCCATTCGCCTTTGGCGGCTTCACAGACCATCGGTGTTTCGGAAGCATTTAATCTGAATATTAAAGAAGCGTATCAGGCAGGAGATTATCTGTACTATTTTGGAGGAATCGACGATGCATGGCTGGGACTTTGGGGAATTATAAGAGCTTACGATAAATACCAGGAATGCCTAAAGCCACTTTGCCACGGAAAGGACAGGATCTTTTCGCTTCCTCTGTGTCCGGGAAAAGATGATGTAGTACGGCATTATGAAATAGCAGCTGTCCAAACAGATTTGATTTATAACCGGTATGGAGATCATGATCCAGATGGGTTGCTATTTGTTCCTCTTGAGGATCTGGATTTGGTGAGGGATAGAAAATATCAGCCCAAACCGTTAATACTACGGGCAAATGTGGGAGATTGGATCGAAGTTATTCTGCATAATGTATGGGATCCAGCTCATCCAGTTCCGTATTATGATTATCCAAGGGTTCCTCTTGATATGAGGCACAAGCCATCTAGCAGAGTATCTTTGAATCCACAGTTTTTGCAATATGATCCAGTTTGTGATTCGGGAATTAATGTGGGGTATAACGCAAGAGAGCAGACCGTTGGAATCGGAGAGAGCAAACGTTATTTCTGGCGGGCTGATCGGGAATATGGAGCATGTATGTTACAATCCTTTGGAGATATGAGAAATCATAGGTATCATGGTCTGTTTGGTGCAGTGATTGTTGAGCCAGCTGGAGCAAAATGGTATGAAAACTTTACGAAAAAGACCAATCCTTTTGCCGAACAGGCGGTTATAACGGCACCGGGGATGGAAAGCTTCCGTGAATATGTGCTTTTTATCCAGAATGGAATCCGGCTTTTGGATGCACAGGGAAATCTGATTCAAACTGCTGCTGACGAAGAGGGGCCTGTAGATGCAGAGGATACGGGAGAAAAAGGTTATAACTATCGTTCAGAACGGTTTGCCAACCGGCTTATGAAGGATAATAGGGTGTGGAAGGTGTTTAGCAGCAGGGTTCATGGAGATCCGGCCACACCTATGTGGAAAGCTTATCCCGGTGACCGGGTGATCTTTCGGACGATGATGCCGGCAGATAAGCCTAGAAATGTATCGTTAGCCATTCATGGACATTTGTGGAGAGAACAGCCCAAAGATGCTTTCTCAAGAGAAATTCCAATTCAGGGAGGCATAAGCATTGGAAATCGATTTGATATGGAGCTTAAGGGTGGAGCATCCTGTCCGGGAGATTATCTGTATCGTTCCGGAAGCTTTGCCTGGGATGTGGAGTCAGGAATGTGGGGAATCTTTCGTGTTTTAAAGAAGTCTATCAGGTGTAGATGCAGGGAAATGTGCGGAAGGATATTAAAATGTATTAGATAAATAGTAAGTGGAAAGGGGCTATCGGGAAATAACGATTTTTAGTCCCTTCATCACAAAATAGGAATCTCCTGTAGAATCCAGTGTTTTTCAATATCTGGTTTTCTATGGGAGATTCCTATTTCTTTTGATAGAGTGTATTTTAGGGCACAAAAACCCCTTGGTTCTATATTTTGAAAGCGCACTTATGCAGTAATGTTGCTGCCGTTTTCTTTTCCTCAGAAAAGAAAATAGCATTCAGCATTGAACTTGTTCAAGTTTACACTGCTTGCTAATTTGTAGAGAAATTCATATTTTTTGAATGGAATATCAAATGTCATTTTTGAGAGTAAAGTGATAGATTTCAATTACAGTAAAGGTAACGGCAATATCTAAAGGAGGAACGACAATGAATAACGATAGTAAAAGTAGTGTAGTATACCAAGGAAAAATACCAG